>Ga0105239_10009943_pt1 | contig 10682 bp, 10 predicted proteins | sample KBSC44metaG_FD_92761 | JGI IMG/M metagenome (GOLD analysis project Ga0105239, IMG submission 92761) | Corn rhizosphere microbial communities from Kellogg Biological Station, Michigan, USA - KBS C4-4 metaG | ecosystem: Host-associated > Plants > Roots > Rhizosphere > Soil | place: Michigan, USA...
GAGGGTTGTCATCCGGTCCCGCGGCTTGACCGCGGAACACGGGATCCAGTGTCTTTCATTACGCTTTCTTTTTAACGCTAGTATCTTTGCTTATTCTACTCATCACAAACCATTGTTGCAGGAATGACAGCGTATTATTCACAAACCAATACAACATCAGACCAGCAGGGAAATTTGCAAACATGGCCGTAAAGATCACTGGCATTAACATCATGACTTTTGCCTGCATTGGATCTGGTGGCGGTGGATTCAAACGCTGCTGCAGAAACATGGAAATACCCATTAATACTGGCAAGACGTAATAAGGATCTTGCTGGGATAAATCATGAATCCATAAAATAAATGGCGCTTGACGCAATTGCACACTCTCAACCAATACCCAATAGAGAGCAATAAATACCGGGATTTGAATCAGAATAGGCAAGCAACCACTCATAGGGTTTACTTTTTCCTGACGATACAATTCCAGGGTAGCCTGGGTTAGTTTCTGTTTATCCTCAGCATACCGTTCTTTCAGCATTTCAATCTTGGGTTGCAGCTTTTTCATTGCTGCCATGGAACGGAAGCTTTTTGCAGATAACTGATAAAAAAGTATTTTGATAATGACGGTCACTAAAACGATTGCCCAACCCCAGTTACCAACCAGGTCATAAATCTTTTGCATCATCCAGAAAATAATGCCAGAGATAAACCAGAACCAGCCATAATCGATAGTCAATTTCAGGCTTGGTGCGGCTTTTTCCAAATCATCAGCAATCGCAGGACCGACATATAATTTTGCTTCTGTAGAGGTAGTACCTCCAGCTGGCACCGCCAATGGCTGACCTATCATACCGATAGTATAAAGACCATTGGGTGATACTCTGGAATAATAATTGGAAACAGCAGACTTGGGTGGTACCCATGCGCTAATAAAGTAATGCTGAATCATGGCTGCCCAACCATCTTGACTCTTCTGATTGAGGTTGGACTTGGCCATGTCTTTGAAATCAATTTTAGTAAATGGCTTTTCCGGAGTAGAAACTGCTGCGCCAAAGTAAGTCGCCAGATTGATGAATCCACCGTGACCAGGAGGCGGAGTATTAGTGCGCAGCAATTGGGTATAAAGATTTCCTTCCCAAGGCTGGCTGGATTTATTGTCTATATCGTATCTCACCTTGATTTCGTAACTATTACGGGCAAAGGTGAATACTTTTATCACATTCAACCCATCCGCATTAGCCCAATTCAGTTTAACGTCTACCTGATCTTGTCCGGGGGAAAGTGAATAAGATAATGATGGAGAAGTATAATTTGCCTGCCCCTCAGAAGTATCAGGGCCTTGCTTGCTTAATAAACCACTTTCGGCAATATATTGTGTTTTAGGGTCATCATTCAGTAATACTGTGGGTTGGCTGGATCCTAATTGTTCCGGGTAGTCCAACAAGCTGACATTGATAATATCGCCGCCGCGTGTATCGATTTTGACACTTAGTACATCAGTGCTGACATTGATAATCTCACCTTTCGCCACTGCTGGTACGGCAGGTGCTGCCGCTACTTGAGATGCACTGCTACCTGCCGCAGCTTGCACAGGAGCGGTTGCTGCCGGAACAAAATTTCCGGAAGTTCTCTGGGCAATTTCAGTGTGATTTGCTGCCGCTAATGGAGCCGGGTGATCTTTGTCCCAAGCCTGAAATAGTAAAAAACATAACAGGATGAGGATGGCGTATAGTGCAATTCGTACATAATCAAGCATATTTTCAAGCATGGTAGTTAACTTCTGATTAATTAATTTAAGGTACTGGATCGATACCGCCTGGATGCCATGGATGGCAGCGAGAAACACGCCGCACAGCAAGGCAACATCCTTTAAGACATCCATGCATTTTTAACGCTTCTACTGCATAGACAGAACACGATGGCTCAAATCGGCAACAATGCCCTAACAATCCGCTGATAGCGTATCGATAACACTTGATGACAGCTATTAAGCAAGTCGTTATGGGAGCGCTAATTTTTGCCATAAGCGATCTATATCATTTCGTATTACATGATTGTCCAAGGGGGTACATTCTGAACGCATTAGTACAATGATATCAAGCCCTTTCAACGCTTCTTTATGGTGCCTGAAGCTTTCCCGTATGTGTCTACGCAACCGGTTTCGATTGACAGCCAATTTGACGTGATGTTTTGCAATGATGATCCCCAATCGGGCATGTGATTGTTGATTGGGTTTATAAAGGGCTAGCAGGTACTTGTGCGTTACTTTACCAGATTTTGCGAATACAGACTGGAATTCATGTTTCTTAACCAGTCTGTATAAACGCGAAAACTCGTACATTAACAACAGGTTACGGGCACAGTTTGGCGCGGCCTTTAGCACGGCGGCGGCTTAATACAGCACGTCCGTTCTTGGTAGCCATACGAGCACGGAATCCATGAGTTCTTTTTCTTTTTAAAACACTAGGTTGGAATGTTCTTTTCATAATTTATACTCAAAACAGTTTTACGTAAGGGGAGCTATGTTAGGGAGTGTTTTGTTTATTGTCAATTGGAAGTTATAGTGAAATCCTGTATATTTAATAAACCCTTAATGATTAGATGGTTAAATAATAAAAATAAGCTTTAAAATAGCAAGAAAATAACGAGGAAATATAACTATGTTAGTTGGCCGTACAGATGACATTAAGGATGATGAAACACAAAACTTAAATGAAGAAGCACTGAGATGCTTTATATCCCTATATCTAAACCAAAGAATTCTTGATGATCAGGAAATAAAGAATGAAAACGGTTGGGCATATGCCATCAACAGTAGCGTTCGTATTTCTCGGCGTAATATTGAAACCGGTAAGTATGAATTAGTTACATTTACTAACGATACTATCAAAAAGTTTATTGATGATGTTAATAAGGCAAAAAAAATAGAGGAAAAAAATGACGATCTCTATTTTGAATGCGGCGAAATCCCGAATATTGTTTCATATTCCTTTACTCAATTCCCAAGAACAAAACGTTTGCTCAAGAAGGATTGTGGTTTAAGTGATGATGAAATAAACCAGCTTTCTCTATGGCAGATGATCTTAGTCGAAGCTTGCATTACAACCATCAATGATAAGATAGTCGCCTGCAAACTGCTTAATGCAACAGAAGAAGCAAATAAAATATTAATTGCTCTATTAGATAAAACTAAGGGATCAAATACCCCAGAAGTTGATTTAGCAAATCAGAATATGATTGCTGCTAATCAGAAAGTACAACCCGGTATTGATTCCTATCATCAATACGTAGGTGAACATTTTATCAAAAAATTAATTAGCCCATCGTTCAATCCATCAGGAATACTCATTACTCAAACACAAATAAATGAACAATCTATGCATCTTGGAGGATATCATAGCGAAGGCTTACCTTTTCAAATTCATGTTCACAATAAAGATGATATCATCGTCAATTTTCTTCAAACTCATATCACTCCCTTGATTGACCGCCTTGCTGAAGAATTATCGTTAAGTGAAAATCCAAGTGAAACTCTGCATCGCTTTCGCGAAAAAATATTACATGTAAAGAAAGAGGTCAGCGAAAAACTCAGTATTAATATTAATGATTTTACTTTCAATCTTGACATTGCTTATCAAAATGATGGACGTATCATGTCCGCTGGTTTGTGCTTTGATACGCTGAGATTTAATAACAAGGACGCTACCTTAAAGATAAAAGTTGACGATCAAAGCGATGATACAATCGGATATTCTCCTGATTTACAGAAAGTAAAAGACAATATTAAAAATGATAGTCAACAGTTCGATTTGGAACAAAATCAACAATCCTACGTAAAAGTAATCAACCGTGGTGATTCATTATCACATTCCAATGTTAATCAAAATATCAATGTCTTTGAATCAGACGACGATACTTATGAGACTTTCAATGCTGAAGATGAAATCAAAAATCAAATCCAGCCTGTGTCAATGAAGATCCCCACGGAATCTGAACAGAGAAATATACAGGAAAAAATCTACAATCAAGAACAGGTTAAATTAATTAGTTTAGTGGAGCACAACAAACAAAATCCGATGATTCAAGAAAATGGAACACGGGTCTTGAACGCTGCATCTCAACTCAAATCTGAAATAGATACAAAAGAGGTAAAAACTCAACCTTCAAAAAACCTCACTGAACTTACTCGTAATTTATCTTCAACTAGTCGCGCAACACAAAATCCAAACGATGAAAATCTCTATGATCTTCACAAACGTGCCGATAAAGCTCAAGGTAATTCATCACCCTTAAAGCTTGCATCACAAGCATTCGGTATTGCCATGATGGCGTTTGGCGTAGGCTTGGCCGTATTGGGTGCTCTTGTTGTCGCCGCCTCTATCATAGGATCTGCTGCATGCCCCCTCTCCGCTGTGGGTATCCTTCCAGGTGTTGGAATGACAATAGGCGGTGCAAGTGCCTTCACTATAGGTGCTGGCTTTTTTTATGCTGGCCGTCAAAAAGGAATATCAAAAGAGATGGATGACATGGCTGACGTATTATCAACCCATACAGTAAATCGCATTATATAAGAAAAAAAGGCGCTACGGATAGCGCGAACACACATCAAAATTATACTAGTCACAAAACGAGGAGAACGAGAACCACCATGCAAATTAGAAATTCAAAAGCATCGTCAATAGAACGATTGCGATCAATGAAAGATTATTCCATAGCACAAGCCGCAACAGATTATTTGTTTATCGGCAGAGCCAAGGGAACTGCTCCTTATAAACAATCTCATCCAGGTCGTATATTACATCCTGAAGCTCGTGGCGAAGATTGGACATTAGAAAAAAACATGGCATTCATGGCAGGGGCGATTGAAGCCAACAATACTTTTTTAATTGTAACACCACTACCTGAAATCGCTGAACGAGCAAAAAGAGGTCTTGAAGGTAATTGCTTTATTAAAGGAAAACTGGGTTATACAACAGCAGAAATATTATGGCTACAAGATAATGGCTATACATTTGAAGACAAACACCAGGATAATCCTAAGCTTACATGGGCAACCCCACCAAAAATTAAAACTGAATCTGCCATCATACGCATGTACGGTCACACTGGTGATACTGATGACATACCGACAAAAGAGCAAGTAGAAAGAATTTGCTCCATTGCAAAAATACCAAGCCCTGATATGCAAAAACGTGAGGCTGCTGCACGTAATCCAAACCCACGATCAATGGGTAGCTTTTGGAGTGAAGATAGTCGCATTAATAGAAATACCTCTTCCAATCGCGACAAAGCTCAAACTCCTGCTGCGGATAGCGAAGGATGGATCGTGGTTGGTAAAAAGGATCGTCGTCCTAAGTCTTACGTCCGAGATGATCGCGATATCGGTGATGATCGTGGGACTCGACCCGGATCTCGAAAGTAAGAAAACAGGTTTTACCTATATGGATACGGTGATGAACATGACATATTAGTCTCGCTCATCACTAATTCCTTAATTTCATTCAGAACTAAAGATCCGCTTATATCTTCTTTTTGAGCCATTTCAAGATAGTGTTTACCTGCCTCCGGATCCAGCACTATTGCATTTTCAAAACACTGTTTTGCTAATACTGCATTTGCGGCCATTTCAGGTATAGCGCTGCTTCCAACAGAATAGATAATCCCCATCGCAATCCAGGCATGAGCTATTTGATTTTCACAAAGCATACCTAAGCATGTAAAAGCATCCTTATTTCCAAATTGAGCAGCAAGCTGCAGCCATAGACTTGCTTCTGGTTTAGCGATGAGTAAACTCTGCGATAAGTTTGCATAAGTCTCATAAAATAACTGCACGATAAGCAAAGGATCATGATGAAATTTATCTTTGAAATACCGTATTTTCTGTTCCTGGTCTTCTAACAAATCGAATAAATTTTCTCCCGCAATCGAATCTCCATTTTCAAAAGCAAGGCGAAGACATTCCATAGCCATAGCATTGTATTCATTATCTCCCATCATATCGATTTGATCCGCATGATTTAAATATAACAACCCTACTTCTCGCAAAGCTTTGGCATGATTTTGTTTGCTGGCAGATTGGAAACACTCAAAAGCTTTTCGAAACTCATTCACTTCTAAATAAATTAAACCAAGTTGAAAATCGATTTCAGCAGAGTGAGGATGAAATTCTTTTTGTTTAATTAAAAATTCAATAGCGCTATTTGTTTTGGCTTGATACCACGAATCATCTTCCTCCATCGCTCTAGATGATTTTCCCCTGATTACCCAAACGATATCCGGCAAATACTGATCAAATTTTTTTTTCAATGCTTCCATAAACCATGTCGTTGCGATATCGACATCAGTCTTCACTCCTATTCCATCCAGATAACAATATCCAATCAGCCGTGCTGCTATGGGTGAACCTTTTTCATGAGCAGATATTAAAGCTGGGAGGAGAGCCTTAATGACATCATTCGGTATCGTTTGATTCTCCGCGTTTTCAGAACTCGCTCGAACAATGAGTTCAGCAATTGCGATAGCGGCTCTATGATCTCCCTTATTAAAACTGGAAATCAAAAGCTCTAATCCTTTTTCTTTATTTGCAACAATCCCTGTTCCAAAATAATGCATCATGCCAAAGTAATAAGTTACCCAAGGATGATTTATAAATTCATGAAAATAAGTGTTGATAGATTGAAATAAAATATGACCGTGATCTAGCCTCTTATTGAAAATAGATGTCGCTTCTTTAAATTGCAATGCTGCAAAATATTGGTTTTTAGCCTCTTCAAAAAAATCCATACAACCAAATTCTTGCTGATAATATTTTACCCAAAGATGATTATCATTTAATAGATATTGGAAATGACTGGATACTGATTGATAGCGAAGAACACGATTTCCTTTTAAATAATTCATCACAGCTAATTGCATGTCATATGGCAAAGCAGCCCATGAAGTTTCTTTGTCCTTTCTATCAATCATTATTATTCCTCGGTGTTGCTACCAAAAAAAAGGCACTCCTGAGAGTGCCTTTTTTGACGTTTCACAATGATGAATTAGCCATTCGCACTTGATGCATCTGAAGAGTTAGCCGCTGGTGCTGCTTCCACTTCTTTCATGCTCAAACGAATTCTGCCCTGACGATCAATTTCAAGTACTTTCACTCTTACGACTTGTCCTTCGGCCAGTTTATCGCTGACATTAGCAATACGTTCATTGGCTATCTGGGAGATATGTACCAAACCTTGCTTGCCAGGAAGTATATTCACGAGCGCACCAAAATCCATCAATTTGGTAACGGTACCTTCATAAATATTTCCAACCACGACATCAGCGGTTAATCGTTCGATACGACGCACTGCTTCTTCACAAGCTGACAAATCTGCTGCTGCTACTTTAACAATACCGTCATCGCTAATATCAATAACCGTACCGGTTTCTTCGGTTAAAGCACGTATGGTAACGCCACCTTTACCAATAATATCGCGTATCTTATCGGTAGGAATTTGCATGGTCAAAATACGCGGTGCATAAGCAGACATTTCCTGACGTGGGCCAGTCATCGCCTGGTTCATAATGCCCAGAATATGCAAACGGCCATCGCGTGCCTGTTCAAGCGCTCGCTGCATGATCGCTTCGGTAATGCCGTCAATCTTGATATCCATTTGTAATGCGGTCACGCCGGAGGTTGTTCCAGCTACTTTGAAATCCATATCGCCGAGATGATCTTCGTCACCTAAAATATCAGTTAAAACAGCGAATTGGTCACCTTCTTTCACGAGACCCATGGCCACACCCGCAACATGCGATTTGATAGGCACGCCAGCATCCATTAATGCCAGGCTGGTACCGCAAACCGATGCCATGGAGCTGGAACCATTTGATTCGGTAATTTCAGAAACGACACGCATGACATAATTAAATTCTTTTTGTGACGGTAAAACTGCCATAACACCGCGTTTTGCCAGGTTACCATGGCCAATTTCACGTCGTTTTGGACTGCCGACCATACCCGTTTCACCCACAGAATAAGGAGGGAAGTTATAATGCAACATGAAACTATCTTTACGTTCACCTTCCAGTGCATCTATTGTTTGTGCATCGCGTTCTGTTCCTAGGGTAGCAACCACAATGGCCTGGGTTTCACCACGTGTAAACAATGCAGAACCATGTGTACGAGGTAATACGCCAGTTTGAATGGTGATCGGTCTGACAGTTTTGGTATCACGACCATCAATACGTGGCTGGCCTTGTAATACACGGCTGCGAACCACATTACTTTCCAGATCGTTGAATACATATCGTGTATCAGCAACGAGAACCGCTTCATCTTCCTTACCGGCATTTTCTGCAATCATTTGTTCCAGTACGCGATCGCGAAGTTCGCTTACTGCTTCCTGACGTTCAATTTTATCTTTGATTTGATAAGCTTGTTCAAGGTCAGCCTTGCATATTTCCATCACGCGATTTTCAATAGCCGCATTAACCGTAGGTGGTGTCCAATCTGCAACCTCAACACCCGCTTCATCCGCCATTTCTTTAATAGCTCTGATCACTGTCTGCATTTCACGATGAGCAAACATGACAGCACCAAGCATGTCAGCTTCAGGAAGTTCTTTTGCTTCAGATTCAACCATTAATACGGCGTTTTCAGTACCAGCAACGACCATATCCAGCTGAGAAATTTCTAACTGGGATTTCGTTGGGTTAAGCACATAATTGCCATCGATAAAACCGACTCGTGCTGCAGCAAGATGGCTGGCAACAGGCATGCCAGACAATGCAACGGCTGCCGCTGCACCTATCATGGCTGGAATATCAGGGTTAACTTCCGGATTCATGGACATAACAGTTGCAATGACTTGCACTTCATAATTGAAGCCTTTAGGAAATAAAGGACGTAATGGTCGGTCAATTAATCGGGAGGTGAGTGTTTCTTTTTCACTAGGCTTGCCTTCTCGCTTGAAATATCCGCCAGGAATACGGCCCGCAGCGTAAGTGCGTTCTTGATAATTGACAGTGAGCGGGAAAAAGTCCTTCTCAGTAGCACCATCTTCGCAAACCACTGTAACCAGCACTACTGTATCATCCATGCTGACCACGACGGCTGCTGTAGCCTGGCGAGCGATTCTGCCTGTTTCCAAGGTAACGGTATGGTTACCATAGCGAAATGTTTTTGTGATGACTGTCAAATTATCCACCTGCTTTATAAATAATTAATAGATCCTCTCCCACCTGGTTTATCGTCTTGTTATTAAAAGAAACAGAAAGCTAAACCGGGATGAGGGAGGGAATAAATGCTGATTAACCGCGTACGTCTAACTCTTTGATAACACTCTGATAACGCTGCATATCTTTACCTTTCAGATAGCGCATTAACTTGCGACGCTGGCTCACCATTTTGGTCAAACCAAAACGGGTATGAAAATCATGCTTGTGCACTTTTAAATGCTCGGTTAAAGAGTTAATACGTGCGGTAAGCAATGCAATTTGCACTTCCGGAGAGCCGGTATCATTTTTGCTTTGTTTAAAGGTTTTGACAATCTGCGCTTTCGCAGCTGTAGTTAACGCCATGAATACAATCTCCACTAAATATAAACTTATAGAATTCTATAAAAGCCCGTTATTGTAGCGGGGAGTGCTCTCAGTAACAAGACCCCCCCATTTTTTTACTTTTTACCCAATTCAGGTAAGATAGCGGCCATTCAGTTTGTCTCGTTAAAAATGGGAAGAGGAGTAAAAATAATGTTGTTGAATATAAAAACAAAAAAATGCTTGGCTATCTGCCTGGGCATGTTATTTCCTTTAATGGGTAGTGCTGCTGCTCCAGAAAAAAATCAACAAACCACTCCACCCGCTGTCGAAAGCACTAGCCACCCGAGTCCAAAAATGTATCCACAAGGCCAGGATTTATACGATTTATATCCCTCTGCCGTCTTGTATTACTATGGGATCACTACCTCAGATGCCTTGGGGTCCATGTTTAAAGGTGAAATCCATCGCTGGCCAGAACATATTCAATCGCTGGAATACACACATACCTTAAGTAAGGAAAATTGGCTGCGACGACTGGTCTATCCTTTGGTTGGTGTCGTACAGGTTTCGGCCAATGTCACCATGCGCAATGGCAGTAACCAGCATACGATTTGGGAATTCAATCCTTATGTGGAAGGCCGTTGGGCTAACTTTCCCTGGAATCAATACGTCAATACTTCTTTTGCTATCGGTGAAGGTATTTCTTATGACACTTCCGTCCCTTCCCTGGAAAAAAAATCCAGTGAAGACACCAAGCGCCTGCTAAATTATCTGATGCTGGAAGCCACCTTTGCCTCACCTGATTATCCGCGCTTGCAATTAGTTGCTCGCATTCATCACCGATCTGGTATGTTTGGTGTATATCATGCAGGTAATACAGGTTCTAATGATATTGGATTAGGTATTCGTTATTTGTTCGATTAAATCGTTGAGCGTAGTGAATGATGGATGCAAATAATCAATTCTGTGTTACCAATTTAAGTTGCATCCGTCAACAACGCCGTCTTTTTGCCAATATTTCTTTTCAACTTCAATCTGGCGAAGTTTTGTTAATTGAAGGCCCGAATGGTTCAGGCAAATCAAGTTTATTAAAAATATTAACGGGTTTATCTACGCCGGCAGAAGGCGATGTTTTTTGGCAAGGGGAATCCATTCAGCAATGCCGTGAAGAGTATACTCAA
>Ga0105239_10009945_pt1 | contig 10680 bp, 4 predicted proteins | sample KBSC44metaG_FD_92761 | JGI IMG/M metagenome (GOLD analysis project Ga0105239, IMG submission 92761) | Corn rhizosphere microbial communities from Kellogg Biological Station, Michigan, USA - KBS C4-4 metaG | ecosystem: Host-associated > Plants > Roots > Rhizosphere > Soil | place: Michigan, USA...
ACCACATCCTCGCCATGCTGCACACGAACTTCGGCAAAGCGCACGGCGCCTCCTAAAACCTTCTTCCGTTCCGTTCGTATGGTCTACTTGGGAGCGTCGGTGCGGAAGGGGGAGGCGGGCAGGTTGTCGCCGTTCCAGAGGTTGACGACGGGATAGTTGGCCCAACCGTAGCGCACCATTGCCGGCTCGGGTACCTGCGGTGAGGAGACTACCACGGTGTCTTTACCTTCGATGGTTGCATCGGCGTTATAGAACTTTCCATCTTTACCCGCGATAGTGAAGCCGACTAGCTTGCCTGCCGGTACCGAGACTCCTTCTTCATCGAGAGCAAGCGCCTTCAGACCGGTTCCGACGCTTCCAAAGCGCAGGATCGCCTTGCCGCCTCGGACGGTCATGGATCTATAGACGGGTCCGTTCGCGAGGATCTTCTCTCCGTAGGCGATATTGCGCGCGAGGAGCGCCAGACGTTGGCCGACTGGCTCCTTATGTTTGGGGTGAATATCGCCGGCGGTTCCGACATCGGTGATGACTGCCATCCCGACTTTCGGCAGGATCTGGGTGGTGTAGAGTTGGGCTTCGCGCAGGTGCGCCCAGGGCGTATCCTGCGGCTCCGGACTGAGCGCCATATAGGGCGCGAGTTGAACCAGGAGGAACGGCGCGTCTTTGCTGCCCCAATCCTGTCGCCAGTTGCTGATGAGGGCCGGCATCAGCGTGCGGTACTGATCGGCCTTGCCGGCATTGGACTCCCCCTGATACCAGAGGAAACCTTTGACGGTGTAGGGGGTCAGGGGAGCGATCATGGCATTATAGAGTTCTGAATACCGCCACAGATTGGGTCGGCCAGGAACCTGCCTGCCCACCGCTTTCGCCCGCTCCACGGCGGCAGGATAGTCGGCGATGGCTCTGTCGTAGCGAGCGCGGGCGGGGCCATACTCGTCGATGATCGGTTTCAGTGTGGAGTTCGAAGCCAGTACATCTTCGCGGGTCCACGATTCGGCAGGAGTGCCGCCCCAGTAGGTCTCGATCAGACCGATGGGCACGTTGCGCGCCTTCTGGAGATCACGTGCAAAGTAGTAGGCCACGGCGCTCGAACCGTCCACCGTACCAGGGCCACACTCTTTCCAGGTCGCCTTCACGTCGTTCAAGGGCTGATCCGAGCGCGCTTTGTTGACGAGAAAGATCCGAATGTTGGGATTGGCCGAACTCGCAATATCCTTCTGGCCCTCGTAAGCACTGCGCAGCGCGAACTCCATATTCGACTGACCACTGCAGACCCAGACCTCTCCGACGAGGATATTCTTCAGTTCGATCGTGTTCTTCCCGGCGACTTTCAGCGTGAACGGCCCGCCTGCCTTCAGAGGCTTGAGCATCACCGCCCATTTGCCGTTCGCATCCGCCGTGGCCGTCGGATTCTGCCCTTGAATCGCCACGGTCACCTTCTCACCGGGATCGGCCTTGCCGAAGATGCGCACCGGCGCCTGCTGTTGCAGCACCATGTTATCCGAGATGACCGACGACAACGTCACGTCCGCCTGAGCGGATATTCCGAGGCATCCTATCGACACGATAGCGAGCGCAGCGACAACGCCGACTTTCGCCCCATGATTTCGCAGCATTGATCTCATCCTCCTACCTGGATTGCCTACAGGTTCGAATCGCAAAGCGGCTTTTCCTGCCGCCATTGCGCTTTCCGCTTCCATTCTTGTTGACGGGTCCCGAGTTGTCGCCGCATCTGGGTGGTATCGATCGACGGCATGTGACATTCTACGAGGTCCACGGTTTCATTGACAAGCGCTTTCAGTTCAGCGACCATAACGGGTGGCGTCGAGGTGAGTAACCGCTTCAAGCGATTCGACAGATCCGGAGGAGCGATCTCCATCCTGTTGAGAAAGGCATCCATCCGTTTGAACTGAAAGAGGGAGTAGTAGAGGCGATTGAGGCCCGCCAGAATCCCGATGAGATTGTATTCGGCGTCGACCAGAATCTGGTGCATCCATAGCGCGCCGTCCCGGTCGAGAAACCGTTCGGGTTTCGACCAGACCGGGACAAAGTTGAGGTAGTGCGCGACCATCGCCTGTGCGAGTTTGGCCGGATAGTCCTCCGCTTTCGCCTTCCATTCCTGAACGAGCGGCTCCCCATAGAGCGGGATACAGGTCAAGATACCGGACAACGCCTTCTGAAGGGGTGTCGTGACATCACACTGTTCCAGTACGGTCGCCATGTCCCGCTCCCAGGCAGCGATGGTGACATGGACGATCTGGCACTCCACCCCATCGATCGGATACGACTCCGCCATCGCCCCGGCCTCTCTGTCACCGAGCAGCCAGTCTCTCTGGGCGCCTCTGGTCTGTTGACGCGCGGCTTCCAATTCCGCGTCGGAAGGCAGTTCGGTATAGTAGACGCTCATGTCGAGGTCCGAATAGAAATCCGCATGCCCTTCCGCCGCAGACCCCATCACGATGATCGCCTGGACGTTTGCGTTCCTCACATAGATCGCTGCAACCTGCCTCGCCAACGCCATGAGTCCGGTACTCGCTTCGTTCATCTGTCTCATTTCTCCAGGAAGGTCGATCGCGGCTTGGTCGCCTCGAAAGGGCGGCGCATGGCATCCCCCTATCGGTAACGCAAGGAGGACCGAAAACCTATTCTGCCTCCGCATTCGGATGTCCTGCACAGGAAATGAGGGGCCATCCGGTGAATCCTCCTGGCACGATGAACATTTTCGATGGACACAACGACACGCTCACCCACATCCACCGCCCGGATCGGGGACAGGGACGCACCTTCTTTATCGAGAGCGAAATCGGGCATATCGATCTGCCAAGAGCCATGCGAGGAGGGCTGGTCGGAGGCATCTTCGCCATCTTCACCCCGCCTCCACCCGACTCTCCGGAGCGTGACCCTCAATATGGTCTCACCATCACTACCGAGGGATATACCGTTCTTCCGCGCAGCGAGATCGACCATGCATACGCCGTAGTCTTCACGGATGCGGTGTTGGAAACGCTCAAGAAGATCGAACGGGAAGCCGCTGGGGCGGTGCGCTGGATTCGATCCTATTCCGAGATCGAAGCGTGCCTTCGGGATGGGAAACTGGCTCTCGTGCTGGGCTTCGAAGGGGCGGAGGCGATCCGGGAGGATCTGAGCAATCTGGAGGACTACTATCATCAGGGGCTGCGGGTTCTCGGCCCGGTATGGAGTCGCCCCAACCGTTTCGCAGAGGGGACACGGTTTCAGTTCCCGGGAACTCCCAATACCGGCAACGGACTGTCTCGGGCAGGTAAGGAACTGATCCGAGAGTGCAACCGGCTGGGTATCCTCATCGACATGGCGCATCTCAATGAGCCTGGATTCTGGGATGTCGCCCGAATCTCGGACGCTCCTCTCGTCGTCAGCCACGCGGATGCACATACGCTCTGCCCTTCCGCACGCAACCTCACCGACGCACAGATCGATGCGGTCGGCAGATCCGGCGGGCTGATCGGCATCAACTTCGAACCACGCAACACCCGCCCCGACGGTCGGCACGAGCCCGACACCCCGCTGACCTGGATCGTGAAGCACATCGCCTATATTGCGGATCGCATCGGCATCGACCATGTCGCCCTGGGTTCCGACTTCGATGGAGCCGGCATGCCGCAGGATCTCTCGGACGCCGGTAAACTCCCCAACCTGGTCACAGCGCTCGAAGCAGGCGGCTTCGATCCACTGTCGATTGCGAAAGTGACCTCGACCAACTGGCTCCGTCTTTTCAAGGAGACCTGGAAAGACGCTACCGTGCGCAACATTGGGCTCTCGATCATGCTTGGACTGTTCCTATTAGCAGTTCGACCGGCTGTCGCTCAGAAGGCCGACACACTACTGGTAGATCTGGACGCACGGGACGCGAGCGCAGGCACAGAACAGTGGGCCAACCGTGGGACTTTGGGCGCGTTTGAGCGCGTCGGGCAGCCGAAGGTCGTGGAGATCGGCAGTGTGAAGGCGGTCGCGTTCGACGGCCGGCAGGACGCCTACCGTGGGCCGGTCGCGGCGCCGAACATTGTCGGCAGGCAACCGCGCACCATCGAAGTCTGGGCCTACAACCCTGCACTCGATAGCGACGAAGAGACCCTTGTCTCGATGGGGAAACGCGGTGGGCCAGGGGGCACATTGCTCGCCTTCGGATGGGGGCGCAATCCGGCTTATGGTGCGGTCGCGCACTGGGAAACGGATCTCGGCTGGAACGGCGTGCCAAAGCCGAAACGCTGGCACTATCTGGTATACACCTACGACGGCAAGACGGCGCGTGTCTATGATAACGGGCTGGAGAAGAGCGCTCGTGACCTTGCCTTGAATACGGCGGCGGGTCTCCCGATCGTGCTGGCCGCGGAAACGACAGGTGCCGGCAAGATCCAGTTTACCAATGAGTTTACCGGCGCGCAGCAGGCAGGCTCCTTGATGCTTGCCGCGGTACGCATCCGAGCGGGCGCATTGACCGTGAATCAGATCGTGCGGACGTTCGATGCCGAAGCCGCGCGCTATGGAGCCGAACGCGCGATCGCCAGCAATCTGATCCTCAAAGGCACACGTAAACTTACCGTAGGCGAACTCACGCTCACGCTGCTCAACGCCACCCAGACCGCGGTCTCCCTCTTTCCCACCGGCACGATATTCGACTTTCTACCCTCTGACCGCCTCACGGCCCGCATCGATGACAACTTCTACCATCTCGGCGACGTGACGTTGCGTACACAGGTCGAGGGCGCCGCCTGGCAATCCTTCTCGACAGCGACCGGACGCGATACGCTCGCACCGCTCGACGCTCCTTCAAATACGGTCGCGACGGACCTGAAACCTGCGCTCGGCGCGGACTGTCCGCTTTTGGTTCGACGCGAATGGACCCAACAAGACGGGCATCTGGTCCTCCGTTTTCACCTGATGAACGCGGGGACGAAACCGGTTCGGATCGGCGCATTCGGAGTTCCGATGGTCTTCAACAATCTCTTGACAAACCGCTCTCTCGACGAGGCCCATGAAAAGTGCTCCTTTGCAGATCCGTACATCGGTGGCGAGCACGGGTATCTCCAGGTTACGCGCCTGAACGGGAAAGGTACCACGCTGTTGGTTCTGCCAGAGCACGGCACGTCGTTCGAAGCCTATCGTCCGCTCTACGACGATCCCACTCCGCGCGAAGTGACCTTCGAAGGCTTCTACGAGTGGATGGTCCATACCACCGCCTACGCGCAAAATGAGTGGAAACAGGCGCAACCCTGGAATACTCCCACCGACAAGACCCTGCAACCCGGCGAATCGACGACCTATGGATTTCAGTTTGTGCTCTCTCCTTCGATTGCGGAGATCGAAGCCACACTGATCGCACAGAAGCGACCGGTCGTGATCGGAATCCCCGGCTACGTCCTGCCCTCCGACCAGACCGGGAGACTGTTTCTGCACACCGAACAGCCGTTACAATCCCTCCGTAGCGACCCGGCAGGCGCCCTTGATATCCAGCCCGACGGCGCTCAGACGCCGCATGGATGGCAGGGCTTCACGATTCACGGCTTAAAGACCGGCCGAACGCGCCTTCTCGCGACGTATCGAGATGGTTCGACGCAGGCGATCCACTACAATATCACCCAACCGGAAGCGACGGCCGTCGAACGTCTGGGCGCCTTCCACGCCTCCAAACAGTGGTTTGACGATCCGAAGGATCCCTTCCACCGCACCGATGCGTTTATGCAGTTCGACCGCGATACCGGCAAAATCGTCCTGCAACACCCGCACTCCTGGTTCGTCGGCTTGAGCGACGAGATCGGCGCCGGCCCGTCAGTGGCGATGGCGATGAAGAATCTCGGCCAACCCGATGCCTCGCAGGTCGCTCTGCTGGAAACGTATGTCAACCACACTCTTTGGGGCCGCCTCCAGAATCCGGCCTACGGGGTGCGCGCCAGCCTGTTCTACTACGAGCCGAATCAGTTTCCCAACTACTACACCGTGCGCGAGGGATGGGATAGAGCCCGAACCGAAACCACGTGGCGCGCCTACAACTACCCTCACGTCGCGGCCGTCTACTGGTCCCTCTATCGTCTCGCCAGAACGCACCCCGGCCTGGTCAAGCAACAGACGTGGCAATGGTATCTGCGACAGGCGTACGGCACGGCCATGGCGCTGCAGACGCAGTCGGGACCTCGGCGCGATCACTATGGCCTGGCGCAGTTCGGCCTGATGGTCGGCAGCATCTTTCCCGAGATTCTCGAGGATCTGAAACGGGAAGGCTGGAACTGGGAAGCGGACGCGATGGAGGGCTTTATGCGCGAACGCGCCGACCACTGGCGCAGCCTGAAGTATCCCTTTGGGAGTGAGATGCCCTGGGATTCCACCGGCCAGGAAGAGGTCTACACCTGGTCCCGATACTTCGGCTACGAGGATAGAGCCCAGGTGACCCTGAACGCCGTTCTCGCCTATATGCCGACGGTGCCCAACTGGGCCTACAACGGGGCGGCCCGACGCTATTTTGATGCGCCCGTCAACGGTACCCGCTGGCCCGACATCGTCCGGATGACGAACCATTACGGCTCCTCGTTGAACGCCATTCCCGTTCTCGATGCCTATCGCCAATACCCCGACGACCTGCGCCTGCTACGGGTGGGCTACGCCGGCATGAGCCAGGTGACGGCCAATATCGATTCGAACGGCTTCGCCTCCTACGGCTTTGATGCCGATCCTCGCATCCTCCAGTTCGATCCCTATACTGCCGACTATGGCATCGCCTTCTACGGCTATGCACACAACACCGGCGCTTATGTCGTCCACGATCCCGAATTCGGTTGGCTCGGGTTCGGCTGCAACCTTCAAATCGAGCAAGACAACATCACCGTGTTCCCGCGCGACGGCTTCCACAACCGTGTTTTCCTCGCCCCTCTCCATCTCTGGCTGACTCTCGATTCCGGCTCCTTCGAGAGCGTCCGCTTCAACTCCAAAACGCAGCAGGTAGAGATCCAACTCTCCCCTAAAACGCCCGCAACCTCAGTTGCCGGTCTCCGCATTGAAACAACCGGGAACCTACCGACGCTTTTCGCACCGGCCGACGCCCCCGCCAAAGTCCGCGGAGCCTACCCCATCCCTCTCGCGCAATCGACGACGAACGTCCTTCTTCGCACGATGCCGTGATCCGCGGAGTAAGATAGAATTTCAGATGACGCCTAACCCTATCAACCTATCAGGATCAACAATGCATCTCTCCGTTAGACTTCACCGCTTGCTCATCACAACTCTGGTCAGCGCTCTCGTTTTCGCCACGTCACGTATGACTGGACAGAGTTCTGTGACAAATGCAAACTCCAAACCTATCGTCGTCACCGTTCACATGGATCGCGCGGTCGGGCAGTTTCGACCGTCGGAGGCGATGGGGGCCGGTATCGATGGGCATGAACGGGGGAGTATCGATCAGATGCATACTCCCGCAAATATGAAGGCGATGGTCTCGGCAGGATTCAAACCGCTTAGCTATCGGCTCCGCACCGAATTGGCAGGAGAAGCGTGGCACTGGAATCCGGTCGGAAGTTGGTCGGATGCGAACCACAAGCAGGGCTACTGGACTTCGTCCGCGACACCGGGAACGCCGATTCAGATCTGCAACGGTTATCGGCTGCCGCGACGCGGCAATTCGATCGATCAGGCTACGAATAAGGGTTACTCGCGTTTGACCGATGGGGACTCGCGGACTTTCTGGAAGAGCAATCCCTATCTCGACAAACACTTCACGGGGGAGGACAATACACGACATCCTCAGTGGGTCGTGCTTGACTTGAGGAATACGGGACCGGTCAACGCGATCCGCCTGCTCTGGGGAACGCCATATGCAACATCGTACTCCATCGAGTATTTCACCGGACCGGATCCGATCATGCTCAATGAACACGAGACGGGAGACAGCCCGGTCGGGCATTGGGAGCCCTTTCCGCACGGGCAGGTGCAACATGGCAAGGGAGGCGACGTTACGATCGCATTCGCGCCGCGTCCGATTTCGGTTCGATTTCTGCGTATTCTCATGACCTCTGGTTCCGGGACAGCGCCGGGAAGTTCAACCGATGTGCGCGATAGGCTGGGATATGCGCTGCGGGAAGTCTATGTCGGCACCCAGAAGGCCGGGCGATTTAAGGATCTGCTGAAACATTCGGTCTCCGCGGAGACGCAGACGCTGGTCTATACCTCTTCGACCGATCCCTGGCACACGGAGGCGGATCGCGATCCCGACATCGAGCAGCCCGGATTCGACCGCGTCTTTCGTGGACCGCTCACGAACCATCTGCCGGTGATGATTCCGGTCGCGCCGCTCTACGATACGCCGGAGAATGCTGTCGCGGAGATCACCTATCTGAAAGCGTCCGGCTACCCGATCGGCAGGGTCGAGATGGGGGAGGAGCCGGACGGCCAGAGTATCTCTCCGGAAGACTATGCCGCGCTCTATATCCAGTTTGCCGACAGGCTGCATGCCATAGATCCCACCCTGAAACTCGGCGGCCCCGGCTTTCAGACCAATGTCTTTAACTACGTCGCCTGGCCCGACTCTCACGGCGACAACTCCTGGTACCATCGCTTTCTCCGGGCCCTACGGGCGCACGGACGCACTTCCGACCTGAGCTTTTTCTCATTCGAATGGTATCCGTTCGACAATATCTGTGAGCCGACCGCGCCACAACTCGCGGCTGCGCCCGCCATGCTCTCCGGGCTTCTGGGTCGGCTCCAGCACAACGGATTGAGTCCGGACATCCCCTGGGTCATCTCCGAGTATGGATACTCCTCGTCCGCAGGAGTGGCGGAAGTCGACATGGCAGGCGCGATCCTTAATACGGATATCGTCGCACAGTTCCTGACACTCGGCGGCAAAACCGCCTATCTCTACGGCTATGAGCCTGTGGAGTTGATGAACGAGACGAAAAACTGCATCTCATGGGGCAATCTCACGCTCTTTCAATCCGACGAACACAATCGTATTCTGCGGCCCGTTGCGGCTTACTATGGAGCGCGTATGCTCACACAGGAGTGGGTCCAACCGGGTGAGGGTCTCCATGCGCTGTATATTGCCGACTGCCCTTTGAAGAACACCGCAGGCCAGCCGTTGATCGCAACGTACGTCGTTCTCCGCCCGGATAAGACATGGTCACTTCTGCTCCTGAACAAGGACCCCACTCAGGCACACACCGTTCAGATCGCGTTCGAGGGGAAAAAGAGCCGCGAACCTGCCTCGCTTACCGGCCCGATCACCGAGATTCAATACGCTTCGCGGCAATATCGATGGCACGCCAAAGGGAGAGCCGGCTATGCGCAGCCGAACCTGCCGCCCGCCCGGATCGTGCATCCCGTAACGGGAGCGAAGCAGGCGTTTACCCTGCCTCCCTACTCGATTACAGTGCTGCGTGGAAAGGGAACTGACTGACATTTCAAAAGTGATTTGCTTGCACGCTATGAAATACAGTTTATGCGCTGACAACGAAAAGTGTCACATCTTGCATGCAGAATGGTCTATAATAGAAGTGACCCGCCTGATTAGAGGCGTTATCTGATCTTCCCCCGACGGCGAACAGACCCAACCACTCATTCACTCTCTAGGAGCGACACAAATGCGTAGAATCGCCACGTATCTTCTGGCTGGATTCGCCTTGCATTCCTTTTGTAGCGTTCAGAATGCGCGCGCGGCCGATGCCGTCGCGGTCGAGCCAGCCTACGTCACCCCCGGCAAACCTATCACCCTGAAATGGTACTTTACGGGAGAAAAAGTCATGGTCTCCGGCGGACGCTTTGGAAAAGGCGTCGTCGTCACCGGCAAGACATCCCTTACCGACACTCCCCGCACAACCACAAAATACACCTTTGATGTCTGGTACAGGGTTCCCGCTCCCAAACCTGTGGAACCGAAAACCGCGGATCCAAAACCGACCGATCCCAAGTTGACCGAGCCGAAGGCTGCTGATCCCAAGGTGACGGACCCGAAAGCCACCGCCCCGAAGACGTCGGATCCGAAACCGGTCGATCCAAAGGTGGGCGCGCCGAAGACGCCTGATCTGAAAGTGACAGATCCGAAGGCTCCTGCGCCCACGATCACGGACCCGAAGGGTACCGACCCCAAAAGTACAGACATCAAAGTGACGATCGCACAGGCGCAGGATCAAAAGACGACCGAGACACCGACGGTGGAGCCTAAAGTCGCCGATCCGAAGGCAGTCGTGCCCGCACCTCAAGAGATGATCCTGCAACACGCCCAATACACCACGTACGCCGAAGTGTGGAGCGGTGTCTACCCGGCGATGAAGCCTTTCCGCGACACGCACGGCTGGCAGCTCAGTTGCCTGACCGACTGGAAAAAGGACAGCGTTCCGACCGCCGAAGAAGGCAGCGACGGCCTCAGCTATTTCCAGGTCGAGGATGACAGCGTCGAGCGTGTGGCTGTCGCGATCATGCCCTGTCAGGAACAGACCGTCGATGACGTGCTGAAGCGGGTCAGCGATGACGTCGACTCGCACTATCAGCATGCCGTCCTGTCGACGCCGGTGGATCTCACCTTCAACGGCGTTCCGGCGAAGATGCTGACCTTCACGGGCCTGGATATCAGCCATCCCGGCACGAAGACGGCCTCCCTGGTTCTGCTATTTGTGCGCAAAGGGCGCGCCTATGTCCTGAGCGCGCGCAGCGGCGCGACGC
>Ga0105239_10009947_pt1 | contig 10679 bp, 5 predicted proteins | sample KBSC44metaG_FD_92761 | JGI IMG/M metagenome (GOLD analysis project Ga0105239, IMG submission 92761) | Corn rhizosphere microbial communities from Kellogg Biological Station, Michigan, USA - KBS C4-4 metaG | ecosystem: Host-associated > Plants > Roots > Rhizosphere > Soil | place: Michigan, USA...
TCGAATTGGGATGCGGAGGCGGTTTCACCGGCCTTGGTCGCTGAAATGACGAAATTGATGAATACCCGGGTGCAACCGAAAACAAAAAAAGAAGAGGAAATCACCAAGCCCGAAGATGCCGATCTGGAGAAAATTCTCGGCTACTTCGACAGTCAGAAATATGGCAGCTTCGTCGGTTACCAAAAACAGATCGAACTGAATTTATGGTTATTGCGACTCGATTATCATCTGACTCAAACCACGACTCCGATTAGCGCCACCAATTTAGAACGTGCCTTTAATGCGATCTACAATTTGAGTAATAGCCGTTCGGCGATTGTTGATTACGGCGACCTTCGCTTAAAAGATTTTTCGACGCAGGAACGATCTCTGATTCTCCCCGGAATGCGGGATGCGGGTTATTCAGAAAACTATTTTCACACTGATTATGTTTACACGAGCCCTATCTTTCGATCGCAAGCTTGGGTCAATCTCGTCAAAGCCAAATTCGAAGGCGAATACGACGCCTTTAAGTCGGCACAATATTTTCTACCACCCACCCTTGTTGACGAACTCTATGGCAAGCAAATTGACGATCAAATCGCAAAGGGCCTCCCGCAAAGTCTTCGCGGCGGAAGCGTTGCCAACGAACTCACCTGGTCTTGGTTCCTGCACAATCGGTACGCGACTCATGATGTGAGCTTATTGCGCACTTATAGCATCACGGGTTACGTCCAATCGCTCCGAAGTCGATTCATTTCGGCAGGCCGGGACAATAAGGATCTCTCCTACCTTGATCCGCTTTCGTTTCAAATCTTCGCTCCGGATCATTTGACATATGCGCAAACCGAAACCGATGTTCTCAACACGCTCCGTGAATTGGCAAAACAGGATCCTTCGACCTACCAGCAGCTAAAAAACACCGCCGCTTTAATTTGGAAAAATCGCGCCAAATATGTTCTTGCCGATCTCGTGACAGAAACGAACACCTATTTCGGCTGGGCGGCGATTATCGAGTTAACGGGTCAACAGCCGGCCACAGCTTATGCTGAATTGAATCGCGGCTTCCGCGAAGCGCTTTTGACAGTTCAAAAGGCCGGCGGATCGTTTGTTGACGCGAAACACGCAATTCCTTGGCTGGATCAAAAGTCTTTTTCGGACTTACAAAACTTTCGAACTTTAGAAATACAGATGCGCATGCGCCTCTACGTGGCGTCTCCTAGTACTTTTCGTGCCGACTTCGAAAAAGAATTCTCTGGAGTTTTTTCTCCGACTCTGAATATTGATAAACAAGTCAAAATCATCTACGAATCACTCACTCGCAATAAATTTGAAATAAAAGATGCAGAAATTAACAATCTTCCGGCACCCATTGAAGATATCATCGCCCGAACAATCTGGAATTCGAATTTAACATTGCAGGAAAAGCGTCGACACCTCGATCAACGCTACCTCAAAGACGGCGGTCTCGCCTTCGGTAGCGAACGGAGAAAAGACGTACCGGAATCGAATCGTCATTGGGCGGCTCAAACATTTAACGGCGCCAATTTGACGGTGCTCACAATTCTAAAACAGGCCGGCCTTACGGATTCGATCCTCCAACTTTTTCAAGCCTGGAATAGCAACACGAACTCTTCTGTTCCGAGAACCGACAATCGATATCTATGGATGAATGGCAAGCAATTCGCGAGCGCCGTTAAAGGGATGCAGGCCGAAATTCTAAAAGAGATCGACAATATTAAAAACGTTGCTTCACCTTCCGATCGTGGCAATGCGATCTTGAATGCAAGCAAAGTTCTTCTGGCGTTCGATTCATACAAGGACTACGGCATTGAGGTTTCTTGGGACGAAGAAATTTTTCGCGAAATCCGCCGGCGTCTGGCCAAACTTGCGACTCAAACGGATCTTCCACTTCCTAAGCGAATTGCAATTTTTGAAGCGTTGACAAAAACCGGTGTCATCTTAGAAACGGATCAGTATTTCAAGAGCGTTATTCTGCCAGATTTTAAACAATTGGATTCGGATGGCTACAAAACGATGAAGCGAATGCTCACCGATCGTCGTTTCGCCAGCCAAACAATTGCTGTTGAAATCACTCAGCGATTGACGACCGCCGAAGCGACAAGCCTCGCGAACAAAGCGACAGATGGAAAAATCATTAGACTGCTTGAAGGAATTCAGCGAATGCTTCCTTTTGATTCGCCGAAAAAAGATGAACTGCTTGAGTTTTTGAGTTGGCGGGCAAAACTTCAAGACGATCGATATCTCCTCTTGATGCGAGATTATAAGTCGGTCAACTGGCGAAGACTGAATCCGCAGTTAGTCGAATGGGCTTCTTTCATCTCTGAAAATCTCAGCGATCTCACCCGCGCTGAGATCAAAGACCTGATTTATTATTTAGCCGATCCACACAATCGACTCTTTCCGTCATCAATCGACCGCGCCATGATGAAAGCAACGGATCGAGAGGTCCGTCGTTTTCTCTCGAATCAGGGCCAGGGTGACAAAGTGGATCCTCAAACAGTGGCGCAACTCCAAGCGGAAGCTCTGGCTCGCATTCGGGAATCCTTGATCCGACGTGCCAAAGATTCTTCGCCAACGGACCGCGTTCCAATCTTTGCCTTGCTCTTGCATTCGGGCGCCAAGCCTTATGCAGCCGATCCAGATTTTGTTGAGCTAGTGATCACAGAAATCATGGGCCTCGATACGAAATCGGGCGAAGCGATTGCGATCCGCTCATGGATCGAAACAATTCCTCCAGCCGATGAAGAATTTGAGAAGACAATGTCGTTGGCCTATGAGCTCTCGACGTTAGGCGCAGAAAAATCCAGCATTCGTGCGGGATTTGAAATGTTCGGAACCGTCGGCAAAAAAACCGGGCAAGCGGCCAGCATTTTCCAAATCGAAGCCTTCTCGCATGACACCCTCGAAGAGCTTGCCGAATTAAAAGATTCAAAACGCGGACTCGACATGTACGATATCAAGAAACGCATTGAACAAAAGCTTGGTCACGACCGCTTCAAGCTGATCGATCTTTTAGGCGCCGCGAGTATTAAGACGGTGGCGCTCATTCAACTGGAAAATGGTGAATATCGGGCCGCCAACCTCTTGAATGAAGGTGCGCGCGAAACTCTGCAAATGCATATTGAGCGCGGCAAAGCTTTTGTACGTCGCTTGGCGGCCAACGGACTTCCCGCCGATCTTGAACTCTTTAATGCTTATATCCAAGCACTCGAACAAGGATTGCCAGAGGAGTTGGATTTACGAAATGAAGTGAGCAAATACAAAGAAATGGCGGATTTCTTCGAAAAAATGAATCGCAGTTTTTCAGCTGCTTTTCCGAATATGCGGTTCGCCGTTCCTCAAGTCGATTTGTCAGCGCCGCACGATTCCGATTTTTATCTCACAACTTATGCTCCAGGCGTGGCTTATGATGAAGTCAAAGACGCTGATCTTAAAACACGTTCCGGTGAGATGATTTTCCAAGCTCTTATCCGCGGCCTTCTGCTGCATGGAAAATTTGAATCCGATCGTCACCATAAAAATATCAAAATTGAAGCGCGCACCAATGAAGCGATCATTTGGATGCTCGACCCAGGCCAATTTCAATCGTTCAAAACTTCGTCTCTTCCATTTGTGCTCGACGATCGTTTGATCATCGCTCGCTTTCTTACTGCTGTCTCGAAGGGAGATGTGAATCTCCTGGTTAAAACCTTAGCGTCCATGCAACAAGCCGGTAACAACGTCGACCTTGAATCACTGAAAACGCCAATCGCTACTGTTTTTCAAAGCAGTTCGAGTACACAATCGCGATTGATTCAGATCGTGAAGGTGCTCCACCGTAACCACTACATGATGGATTTCCGCTTCGATTTTACCGCCTTCAAAGGCCTTATGGTTCTAATTAAGGAAGGTTACGTCGCATCCGATCGCGCTGAAGCAATCATTGAGACGGCGGTAAAAGAAACCTTGATGCGAAAGGCCGATGTTACAACATTGGCCACCCACGTCCCGATTCTTTCGACTTGCGAAGGCTATCTCCAACGTTTGGTTGGACAACAGTAAAGCGTTCTAAAAGAATTGCCCGACGCCGATGGCCGATCCCCATCCCTCTTCTGGCGTCACCGTTTTTGCGAAGTCAATGCGAACGACGGCGCCAGCAAATCTTAAGAAGTTAAACCGCACACCCGCGCCCACAGAGAGAAGCGAAATCTCACTGTCGACGAGGCGAGTTTGCGCAAGATTTGTAGAGTTCCACATGACCGCGCCGTCAGTGAACAAGTTGCCTTGCAAGACCGTCTCTCCGGCGAGCGGAATTTTAAATCTCGCGAGATACGGGCGATACTCAATCGAGTCGTTAATGTAGTAGCGGCCCATCGCGCGATTGGTGCTAAATCCTCGAACCGTATCATAGCCCCCCAGACGAAAAAGATAGGGCACTGGTGCGGTTGTCATCGCACCAGAGTTTAAAAAGATGGCGTAGTTCGTGTTGCCATCAAGAAAGACTTTTTTATAGGTTGCCACTGCTGTCGAGTAAGCGCGGCGCCCGTCGAAAAAATTCGCCGATGTAGGAGCGAACGTGATCTCCTGACCTTGTTCGAGAAAGTTGGTCAGCTCAGATCGACCGAAGATCACCGTTGGTCGAATTCGCCACTGCGGATGAGAGTAGACATGGGCTTCAGGTGCGTGATCATTCTCGAGCATTTGATCGCGAAAATATTCGAAATATGAAAACAACCGAATTTTTGGCTGCCAATGCGTTTCGAGTCTCTCTCCGAGTAACAATTGATACTGCGTGCGCGACCAGGTGAAATCGCCAAGGGAATCACCGTGGTTCGACTGTAGATCCACCGGCGTTCCCGTTTGCGAGATATCGAACCCAAGAATCAAATTGGTGTCGAGAAAAAACTCTTGGTAGAGATTGAAGTCGTAGGTCGCGACGTTGTCGAAAGTATTGTAGCTCGCACTCACTTGTGTGAAATAACCCAGCAAGTTGGCATCAAACACGCCACCGCCTAAGTTGTTTGAACCACCACCCGCTTGAAAAATTCCATACGGCAAGAGCGACCACCGGTCACTGAGATGCAGGACAATTATCAATTTTCCTGAATCTAGCCGAGTGATATTGGTTGTGACGTTATAAACGACGGTCGTGTCGTAGAGATTGTGAATGCCCTTGATCCACAGTTCAGCATCAAAAACATCGCCTTCGTGTTGGGTAAGAAGCCAGCGCACCGCTTTTTCTTTTGTCCAACGTAAACCTTCGATGCGAATTTCACTGATGATGACGCCGCTGTTCGCGTTCAGCGCCGCTGTGCTGAAGACATCTTGCTCATCGGCGTACGCGACTGTCGATGCGCTAAAGTAGGCAACCAGGAGGAAATATAAAACTTGGCGCATACTCTTAGTATTGGCCGAGTTTCACCTTTTGGCGAGCGAGTTCTTTGTACCCTTGAGCATATTCTGGACTCATGATGACGACGACTGTACTTCCCAAATGGAAGGCACCGAGTTCATCTCCCGCCTTGACTTCAATTGGTGGCGAAAAGCTTTTGAAGTAAGGCGCATGTCTTCCAGGGAGATTCGTGCGCAGCTCGGGATCACATTTGATTTCAATTTGCCCAACGTTTGTCGCCCCAACCAGAATCACCGCAACGGGTCCGCGATTTGTGTGCATATTGATCACGACGCGTTCATTTTGGCAGAACAATTCTTTTACGTGATTCACAGACCAATCGTTCACGGGCCAAAGCTGACCATGCAAATGACGAATCGAAACGATTTCTCCCGACACCGGTGAGTGCACGCGGTGATAATCGGTTGGGCAAAGATAGTAAGTTAAGAATACGCCGCGATCAAAATCGTAGCGTTGTTCGCCCAGGAGTTTTGACAGCGAATACTCCCAACCTTTCACTTGAAAGGCTTGGTCTTTCATAATGATCCCGTTCGCGGTCAATTCCCCATCGACGGGATGAATCCACTCGGATTGAATCGGCCGAAGCCCTGGCTTTAACCGACGTGTGAAGAGCGCATCGAGGGTTTTGTAGCGCTCAATTGGCTTTTCAGCCTCCGACATGTCGATCTTGTAAAATTTCGCAAAACCTTTGATGACCCACAGCCTCAGCGGATCTGGGAGGCGCGCGCGGGCAAATTCGCCGAAGCAAAAACTCAAAATCCGCTTCGGTAGCAATGGCATAAGAAGAGAGAGCAAAATATTTCGCATTCAGTGCCTATTTTAGTGACGCCGCACCATTGGTCAAATAGAAAACTGACTGAATGAGCCGCATCTTACATGACTTAAAAATCGAACTCGATCAGGAGCTCGAGGAACACTTACGTTGGATGGTCCCCGACTACGCCGAGTTTCGTGTTCTGCGGCAATCAATCGATGCGCGAAAAGCGCACAATCCGCACTTCGTTTACAGCGTTGAAGTTTTCTCAGAAGGCGAGACCGTTGAACCAAAACGTATTTCAGTTGAGCCCGCCCCATTTACCGGCAAACCAGTTGTGATTATTGGCGCAGGGCCCGCCGGATTGTTTGCGGCTCTGCGTTTGGCTGAGCGAAAAATTCCTTGTGTGTTACTCGAACAAGGTTCGACGACGGAAAAGCGAACTCCGGCGATTGCGCGATTTTGGCGCTATGGTGAATTAAGCAAACGTAACAACGTTGGCTTTGGCGAAGGTGGCGCAGGATTATTTTCCGACGGAAAACTGATCACGCGAATCAAGTCGCCGCATATTCCTTACGTCATGCAGCGCTTGGTGGATTTTGGTGCACCGGCTGAGATTGAGTATTTAGCCAATCCGCACGTCGGCTCCGATCGCATTCGTCGCGTGATCCCTAAGATGCGCAAGCGCTTACAAGAACTTGGATGTGACATTCGCTTTGATACGAAAGTCTCTTCCTTGCTTGTCTCGGGTCGAGATGTGCAAGGTGTTCGACTTGAATCGGGTGAAGAAATTTCGAGCGAGCGCGTGATTTTGGCATGCGGGCATTCGGCGGAAGATATTTTCCATCACTTACGCGAGATCGGTGTTCACATCGAGGGAAAATCGTTTGCAGTTGGCCTTCGCATCGAGCATCCGCAAAAACTCATCAACAAACTGCAATATCGTGCGGCGGCTGAACATCCAAAATTGGGACCCGCAATCTATAAATTGGCTGAACATGATAAAGCGAAAGACGTCGGCGTTTATAGTTTTTGTATGTGCCCAGGCGGCTATGTCTTAGCCGCTGGAACAGATGACACCGGCGTCGTGTGCAATGGCATGAGCAACTACAACCGTAACTCTCCATTTGCGAATGCCGCAATGGTGGTGTCGGTTGATTTCGATCGTCGATTTAAAGATGTGTTTGATGGACTGAAGTATCGGCAAGAGCTTGAGGCAAAAGCTTTGTCGATGGTCACTCGATCAGGCGTGACCTCACCGCTTAAAGAATTACCGGCACAACCGCTGCTTGATTTTTTTGCGCGTAAAAGTGGTAAGACTCTGCCATCCTCTTCGCTCTCGGGCGTAACACCAGCTCCTCTTCACGAGTTATTCGATGAGGAATTTCTTAGCTCATTTGAAAAGGCCGTTCGAAAATTTGATGCGAACATGCAAGGTTTCATCTCCGATCAAGCGCAACTCCATGGCGTCGAAAGCCGAACGTCCTGCCCGATTCGCATCACGCGCGACACCTCGACACTTCAATCGATCTCACACACTGGACTTTATCCCTGTGGTGAGGGCGCGGGATACGCTGGCGGCATCACTTCAGCGGCTTGCGATGGCATTCGGATCGCCGAAGCTATCGTTTCTGAGCAGCTCTCCAAAAGTCTTGCGACTTAAAGCCAGTTCGCTCGCTTAAGCGCGAACTTTCTCCTGATTTTTCCGATACATAGATGATGGACCGTCGACAGTTTGAACGACGCACAATCACTGGCCTTCTGGTTTTGCTGACGATTGAGATCGGTCTGCTTGCTTTGCATTTGATGTGGGGCGGGTTTCGTCCGCACAAAAATAATTCGACGACCGCGGTTGCCGGTGAAGTTTCTATCAGTGAGCACGAACTTCGCAAAAGAAGTTTGAACAGCCTGGTGTGGGAAAAATCTGCAACGCATGATTCGATCTACTACTACGATTCGATTTTAACTCTCGCGCAAAGTACCGCAAAACTAAAACTGTTTAATGACACAGAACTTCGCTTGTCTGAAAACACGCTGGTGACAATTGAGCCGCCAACCAATGATAGTCACGGTGAGATTCGCCTGCAATTTCATCGTGGCGGATTCAAAGCGCGCAATCCTTATTCGAAGACGGAAGTGAAGAGCGACACGTGGTCGATGGAAATTAAAACCGGTAGCGAAGTGGACTTGCGGCAAGCTGGGAACGATTACGAATTGCAAGTCATGAAGGGTGAAGTCAATTTCAAATCTGATCATGGCGACAGTCACGTCACTAAAGATCAAGTTTTACGAATTGATCCGGAGACGAAGCCGGTTCCGATTCAAGTACTGCCAGAAGATGCTTTGCATTGGGTACAACCTCCAGAGCGTCGGATTTACACTCATAAAAAGGAAGAGACGCTGACTCTTCACTGGCAAGGGAAGCATCCAACTCAGTTGGTGCGGCAAACTTTGGGTGGCTCGGAAGAATCGATGCCACTTGCGAATGACGCCGATCAGGCAACGATCACTTTGCCGCTCGGTCACCACTCGCTTTATTTGCGCGGCGAAAACATTTCGTCACAACCGCTCGAGATTGAAGTTTGGACAGCACCCGTCGTTCATTTGATTGCGCCACTTCCGCGTAACCGGGTAAAGACAGCGAATGACGTGACCTTCATTTGGACTTGGCGGCCTGAAGTGGTCAGTTTTCATTTTCGCTTGAAGGGGTCGAAGACAGATATTCAACAAACACAAATTGAAAACACGTTCACCACTCATTTTGATGCTGAAGATGATGCTGAGTGGAGAGTCGAAGGCGAAGATAAAGATGGCTTCTTAATTCCGGCACCTTATGCCTACCCGATCTATATTCGCGAGGCGCCGTTGGCCGCGCCAAAGCTAAAGAGCCCTACCTTGCGTCGACCTGCAAAAGCGGATGGTGCGTCGTTCTTCTGGCATTTACAAGAATGGATTGTGCCGTCGGCTTCTGCTGAAGAGACCGAGAGTGAATATCAAGCGTTGTTCGAATGGGAACCGGTGGAACGCGCCGATCGTTACGTGATTGAGATTTCAGAGACTTCCGATTTTCGAAAGCCAATTGTCACTGAAACTTTGCACAAGAGTGATTATCTCTGGAAACACATCCCGCTCAAAACAATTTATTGGCGTGTTGCTGCTGGAAACAAACGCGGACAAATGGGATATTTCAGTGAGCCGCAAGAAGTGAATCTCGCTGACGCGCATTCGGAGAACGTCACCGTCAGTGTGATCGAAAAGCCGAAACCGGTCGAAGAAAAGCCGGTCACATCACCGCCACCGACTCCACCTCCGCCGGTGATTTCAGCTGCAAAGGAATCGCCAAAAAAAGAACCGCTGAAACCACACTACCGCGTCGAGTGGCGCCCGAGTTATGTGAACATCACGGCAGCCGCAACAGACAAAGTGGATGCAAAACTTCAGGGCGTGAATCCGGTTGATATCGCGTTTCATGGCGATCAGCCGATTGACGAAAAACATATTCTTAGAATGGATGCCGAATTCTCATCGGTGAAATTCAAACCGCATCCAGCAGATCAATATCCCAATCAAGCCGCGATCACGTGGACCGACATTCATTTGAGCGGTGTGATCTATCAAGCTGATAGTGCTTGGGGATTTGGCGGGATCGTCGAAACAGTTCCGATTTTTAAACGACAAGATCTGACAACAATCACGGGCAAAGCAGGTTTCGAAACAGGTCCCATTGCGGAAAACTGGCGCAAGTGGGAAACGTTTGAATACTATGGCAACTACAGCGCCCTGGTCGGAAACAACTTCGGCGCCAGAACGTCGCAGTCTTTACGCACACACTTGTGGGAAGATCTGATAGGCGGAGTGACGTTCAACGCCGAATACTTCGTCAACACCGGCGGCAGCACATCCTCACTCACCGGCCAAATCACCTTCGGCTGGCAATTCTGATTTTACCGCCAATTGGCAGCGACATAGGGGGCGGACCACCTTATGCAGCAATCTTCCGGACAAAGGATTGATAAATCTCCTCCCGTTCCAGGAGCCGCACCGCCACGATGGCGGTCGGCATGCGTTCTCATGGATGGACGATCTCGGCAGATTCCTCACTGCATGTCGGAGAATTATTTCTGTGCATCGGTGAACTCTACTGCCATTTTGGCAGTGGTTTCTCTAAAGGGTGGTCCCCACCTTTTAGAGAAAGACGCCGGACAGAGGGTCGCATGGGTTTTGGCTTCGAGGTGCTGATCTTTTCTAGCGCTTCGATTTTCCGTCCTTGAGATGGCCTTACTGACCGCCATCGTGGCGGTCAGTTCATAAAATGAAATGCGATTGATCAATTTTTTTGCGCTGCGAAGAATTGTTTTTTGTTTGACTCAGTTTTTGTATCCACAAAATCGCTTTACTCAGGAATCTGATCTTTGACCGCGATTCTTCGCGTGTTTTGACGTCTCTCGCCTCTATGAGGCTCTTATGCATTCTTGCGTGATGCGGTGAATGTTGTTTTGATTGAGCGTCGATTCATCTTTGCAGTGAAAA
>Ga0105239_10009948_pt1 | contig 10679 bp, 5 predicted proteins | sample KBSC44metaG_FD_92761 | JGI IMG/M metagenome (GOLD analysis project Ga0105239, IMG submission 92761) | Corn rhizosphere microbial communities from Kellogg Biological Station, Michigan, USA - KBS C4-4 metaG | ecosystem: Host-associated > Plants > Roots > Rhizosphere > Soil | place: Michigan, USA...
ACCTCCGGCAGAGTCGGCTTGGGCTTCGGCGCCGGCTTGGGTAGGGCCTGGGGATTGGCCGCCGGCGCACTCGGCTGAGTCGCCGCGGTGTCGACCGCGTCGGGCGGTGGCGCGGGCGCGGTGTTCGTCGCGGTGGTATCTGGTGCGACGGCCTGCTGTGAAGTTTCGGCCACTCCGACGTCTTTCCGCTCCCCTCTCGCACACGCAGCGGCGAGCAGCAGGACGGACGTAGCTATCAATGAGCGCGACATGACGCCTCCTGGGTCGGCATCAATCGCCATCATAGGCGGAAGGACAGGGCGCCGAAACTGTCAATTGTGACAGGCATGAACTATTGCCGTCGCGCAGTAGATTTCCGGCACCGGACTCAGAGCGTTTCGTGGCAATCAGCACGTTGCGCCGCCTCTCCTTCATTGCGAGGGCCTATGCTGTCCACCAACCAAGGGTCGCCGCTGCTTCGGGTCGTCGTCATTGGAGCCGGGATCGTCATTATCGCCGCGGGGATGAAGGCAACCGCGACGGTCGTCAACCTGGTGCTGCTCTCCGTTCTGCTCGCGGCCACCCTTTCCCCGGTACCGGTTCTGCTGTCGAAATGGGGAATCGGTCGTGGCGCCGCCATTGGACTTACCGCCCTGCTCACCCTGGTCGGAGGGATAGTTCTCATCGTCCTGCTCGCTCGTTCGATGAGCCGACTTTCCGTCAATCTTCCTACGTACCAGGCTTCGCTCGCCGGGTTAGTGGAGGGGGTGTCACAGAAACTGGCCGCGCGGGGAGTCCAGTTGGATCAGGCCTTAAAGCCCGACCCGGCCCGGATCATGGGGGCCGTGGGACGCCTTGTGGGAGGAGCGCTCAGCGGGATCGGGTACGGGCTCCTCACCCTCGTGCTGCTGGTGCTTTTCCTGATCGAGCTCCCGTTGCTGAAGACGGAAGACTCCGGGGTGGGTTCGCTCCGCTACCGGCTGGACGAGTCCATGCGATTGGTGAGGCGCTTTGTGGGGCTGAACGGGATGATCGGCGCCGTCATCTCAACGATAAATCTGGTGATCATGCTGGCCATGGGGACCGACGGAGCCGTGCTCTGGACCGTGATCACGTTTCTGTTCGCGTTCGTCCCCTTCGGATTCATGCTCTCCTTGATTCCGCCGTTCATAGTGACCGTGCTGGAATACGGGGTTGGCCGTGGCTTGCTGCTCTTCGTCCTCTTTTTTGTCGTGAACTTCATCGGCGACAACGTGATCAAACCCAAGATCATGGGCGAAGGTGTGGGACTCTCTCCTCTGGTTATCGTCCTCGGGTTGCTTGGTTGGGGAGCAGTGCTAGGGCCGATGGGAGCGCTGCTGGCGATTCCACTGACAATTACCCTGAAGCAGGTTCTTCCGATCCTGCTGGAGGAGCCGTCGGCGCCCGCGGCTCGCTCGTAGTGGGGGGAGTCGAGCGCTACTTGGATGCAGCGTGTGGTTTGGGCGGCGGCAGGGCCAGCGTATCAGTGATCGGGTCCCAGCCGCCACCTAGCGCCTTGTAGAGCTGCACCACGGCCACCCGCTGCTGCCGCTGCAGCTCCGATTCGTTCAGCTCGGCGTCCATCTGTGCCCGTTGGGCATCGAGCAGGTTGAGATAGTTGTCCACCCCGCCCTCGTATCTGAGACCCGCCAGGTCTACAGCTCGGCGCGCGGCGGTCGCGGCGCGGCCGGCAGCGTCCGCTTCCTCGCGCAAGCGTTTCACTGCCGTTAACCCGTCTTCGACCTCTTGAAAGGCAGTCAGGACGGTTTTCTCATACTGACCCACCGCTGCCTCAGTGCGGGCTCGCTCGGCGGCAACCTGCTTCTTGTTCCGGCCGTGATTGAGGATCGGTGCGAACAGGTTCCCCGCGATGTTCCAGAACCCTGTCCCGCTCTTGAATAGGTCGCCGATATCGTTGCTGGCGGTCCCGCCCGCGGCGGAAAGCGAGATTGTGGGGAAGAGCGCCGCAATCGCGGCGCCGATCTTCGCATTCGACGCCTTGAGCTGGTCTTCAGCCTGCTTCACGTCGGGGCGCCGCTCCAGCAACTGCGAGGGCAGGCCGGCAGGGACGACGTTGGGAAACTGCTGTTGCGTCAGCGGCAAGCCGCGCGGCAGGTCTCCCGGCAGGCGACCCAACAGCACACTGAGCTCGTTTTCCTTCTGGGTCTGCTGCCGAAGCGTGCGGGATAGCGTGCCTTCGGCGACGGCCAGGGCGTTCTCTCCCTGTTGTACATCCAGCTCGGAGGTAAGGCCACCCTGCCAGCGTGCGCGTGCCAGCTCCAGCGACTCCCGTCGGATCCGGACCTGCGTCTGAGCAATGTTGATCTGGCCATCCAGGTCCAGCAGCTCCAGGTAGGCGCGCGCCACTTCACTGACGACGGTCAGGATCACGCCGCGGCGCCCCTGCTCACTGGCCAGGAGCGTTGCGAGGGCCGACTCATTGAGTCGGCGCACCCGTCCCCAGAGGTCCAACTCCCAGGACAACCCGCCCCCGAGAAACCAGGTTTCGCGCTGGGTGATTCCTGACAGGATGGAATCGGCGCCTTGGGATCTTCGCACACCGGCCCCGATGTTGATCTCCGGAAACAGCTCCAACCGCTGGATGCCCAGCAGCGCCCGCGCCTCGTTCACCCGGGCGAGAGCGACATGCAGGTCACGATTTTCCTTGAGTGCAATGCGGACCAACCCCTGCAGTGTGGTGTCGCCCAGGACGCTCCACCAGGGAATGTTGGCGTAGGACGAATCCCGCAGGGCCAGCGAGGTGTCCCGCCACCCGCTCGGGACCGGCACTGTCGAGGGCCGCTCGTAATTGGGCCCCATGCTACACCCGGCCAGCAGAAACACAATCGCAGCCGCGCGGCCGCCGAGGCGCATGATCAGTGCGCTCCGGCCGAAGCCGCCCGGGCTGGGACCGGCTCCGCCGTCGGAACCTTCTCCTTCTTCTTGCCGAATCCGATGCGCTCGACCATGGCGAAGAGGCCGGGGATGAGGAACACACCGACCACGGTCGCCACGAGCATGCCCGCAAACACGGCTGTTCCCATGCGGTTCTGCGCTGCCGCGCCCGCACCGCTGGCCAGCACCAGCGGTACCACGCCCATGATGAAGGCGAACGCGGTCATGAGGATGGGACGGAACCGGAGTCTCGCGGCCTCGAGCGCCGACTCCTCTATCGGTTTCCCCTGCTCGTGCTGGGCCTTGGCGAACTCCACGATGAGGATCGCGTTCTTGGCCGCGAGTCCCACCAACATGATCAGACCGACCTGCACGAACACGTTGTTGTCGTACCCCGCGACCCAGACGCCCAGGAACGCGCCTAGTGCGACGAGCGGCGTCTCCAGCAGCACTGCCCACGGGAGCTTCCAGCTCTCGTACAGAGCGGCCAGCAGCAGGAACACGAAGACGATGGCCAGCACGAAAGTGGGTCCGGGCGGCGGAGCGGTCTTTTCCTGGTAGGAGAAGCCCGTGTAGGCGTAGCCCATTTCGCGCGGCAGCACCTGGGCCGCGGTCTGCTCGAGCGCCGTCATAGCCTGGCCCGAGGTGTAGCCAGGTCCGGGAACACCGGTGATTTCTACTGAGCGGAACAGATTGAAGCGCACCGTGACTTCGGTGCCGTTCGTGGGGGTCACCCTCACGAGCGTGGAAAGCGGGATCATCTGGTTGGTGGTCTTACTCCTTACGTAGAACTGCCCGATGTCGCTGGGCTTCTGGCGGTACGCCGCCTCGGCCTGGACATAGACGCGATAGAGCCGGCCGAATCGGTTGAAGTCATTTACGTACGCACCACCCATCGAGGCCGACAGGGCGGCGAACACGTCATTGATCGGGACCCCGAGCGCACGGGCCTTTTCCCGGTCCAGCTCGACACCGACCTGGGGCACCTGCGGATTGAACGAGGTGAAGAGGTTGGCAAGCTCGGGACGCTTGCGGGCTGCGTCGAGGAACACCTGGGTCTGCTTCCCGAGCTCGGCCACGCTCATCGTCCCGCTCCGGTCCTGGAGCAGGAAGTTGAATCCGCCCGCGGCGCCGAAGCCGGGGATGGTGGGTGGCGTGAACGGGAAGATCACGGCGCCCGGAATGCCCGCGAGCGAGCGCCTCAGAGTCTGAGTGATTCCCTGGACATGCAGCTCCTTGGACTTCCGTTCCTCCCACGGTGTCAGCTTGCAGAAGAAGGACGCGAACTCCGGGCTGAACGAATTGGTCAGGATGCCCAGCCCGCCGATGCCGGTGCAGGCCACGATGCCCTGAGTGTTCCTGAGGACTGCCTCGACCTGCCGCACCACTCCTTCGGTTCGCTCCAGCGACGACGCCGGTGGCAGCTGGGCATTGATCATGAAGATGCCCATGTCCTCATCGGGCACGAAGCCCGAGGGGAGCACCTTGCCGAGGGCTCCGGTCAACACGGTCGCCAGAACCACTACCCCGATCGTGAGGATGGCACGCCGAACGAACAGCTTGGTCCAGTTCACGTAGGTGCCGGTCGTGACCTCGAACACCTTATTGAAACCGCGGTAGAACGCGCCAAGCGGGCCACCCGTCGGCTTTGCCGGCTTGAGGATCATCGCGCAGAGCGCCGGGGCCAGGCTCAGTGCCAGGAACGCCGACAGCAGCACCGAGATCGCAATCGTCAAGGCGAACTGCTGATAGAGTCGCCCGGTCAGCCCGCCCAGGAGAGCCACCGGCACGAACACCGCCGAGAGAATCAGGGCGATGGCCACGACCGGCCCCGAGACCTCTTTCATGGCCTGGACGGTTGCGTCATGCGGCGTTTTCCCGTGCTCGATGTGATGGATCACCGCTTCGACCACCACGATCGCGTCGTCCACCACGATGCCGATCGCCAACACCAGCCCGAACATGGTGAGCGTGTTGATCGAGAAGCCCAGCAGCGGGAAGAAGATGAAGGTGCCTACCAGCGACACGGGCACCGTGAGGAGCGGAATGATCGTGGCGCGGAAGCTCTGAAGGAACACGAACACCACGAGGCTGACCAGGATGAACGCCTCGACCAGGGTCTTGAGGATCTCGTGAATGCTGGCTTTGACCGACGGCGTCGTGTCGTACACGATCTCATACGCCATATCGGCCGGGAAGTAGCCCGACAGCTCTTGAAGCGTCTTGTAGATCCCGTCCGCTGATGCGAGCTGATTGGCCCCCGGCAGGAGGTACACGGTGAGCGACGCCGCGGCGCCCTCCTGCCAATGACCCGCCGAGTCCTTGACGATGGCGCGCCCGAACGACTTGTAGTTCTCGCTTCCCAGCTCGGCCCGTCCCACATCCTTGATCCGAAGCTCGCCCCCTCCGGTTGTCTGGCGCAGGATGATGTTCTCGAACTCTTCCCCCGTCGTGAGCCGTCCCGGCGCCTTGACTGTGTAGGTGAATTCCTGCCCGGGCGGCGAGGGCGCCCCGCCGACCTGGCCGGCTGGCGCCTGGAGGTTCTGTTCCTTGATGGCCGAGATGACGTCCGACGGCGTGAGGCCAAGGGCGGTGAGCCGGTCGGGGCGAAGCCAGACCCGCATCCCGTACTCGGCTCCCCCGTAGAGATCCACCTGTGCAATGCCCGGGACCCGTAGCAGCGCGTCCCGGATGTTGATCATGGCGTAGTTGTTGAGGAACTGGGCGTCGCGGGTCCCCTTCGGCGAATAGAGCGAGATCACCATCAGGATGCTGGGATTGATCTTCTTAACGGTGACGCCCTGCTGAGTCACCTCCTGCGGCAGCCGCGACTGCGCCTGCGACACCCGGTTCTGAGCCAGCACGTTCGCCATGTCGCGGTTCATGCCGACCTGGAACGACACGTCGAGCAGCATGCGGCCGTCGCTGGTATTGAGCGACTTCATGTAGATCATGTTGTCCACGCCGTTCACCTGCTGCTCGATCGGCGTGGCGACCGACTGCTCGACCACTTCGGCCGCGGCGCCCTGATAGGTCGTTTCAACCCGGATGGTCGGCGGAGACAGCTCGGGATACTGCTCGATGGAAAGCTTCTGCAGGACCGCGAGCCCGAGCAGCGTGATGACGATCGATGCGACGATGGCGACGATGGGCCGCCGGATGAAGAAGTCAGCCATAGGTCAATGCTGCCCGGTCGTGCTGTCTCGACTCTTGGAAGTATCCTGCGTCGCCGGCTTTGGGGCGATCGGCCGCACCTTGGCGCCCGGCCGCACCTTCTGCAGGCCCTCCACGACGATTCGATCGGCGGGTTCCAAGCCGGAGCTGATCACCCAATCGGCGCCGACCCGGTTCCCGGGCTTCACCGTCTTGACCTGCACGATGCTGTCCGGCCCCACGACAAAGACGTTGTAGGTGCCCTGCAGCTCCTGAACGGCGCGCTGTGGGATGACAACGGCATTCTTGCGTGTCGTGATGGGGAACCGCACCCTGCCGAACCCTCCGGGACGGAGCAGTCCCCCTGGGTTCGGGAAGGTGGCCTGGATGGGCAGCGTCCCGGTCTCCGCGCTGACTCCGCGGCCCACTACGCTCACGCGCCCCTTTTGCGGATATACCGATCCATCCGCCAACACCAGCTCGAGCGGGAGGTTTCCCTCGGAGCGGTTACTGCCCTCGGCCTTGACCGCCCGCGCGTAGGCCAGGTAATCGGCCTCCGAGATGGTGAAGTTGAAGCGGACGGGGTCGAGTGAAGAAACCACGGTGAGCACGGTAGGCTGCGGGCTTCCGACATAGGATCCGACGTCCACCAGACGGTTGCCCGCCAGGCCATCGATGGGGCTTCTCACCCGACAGTAGCCCAGGTCGAGTTGTGCTGATTTGACCTGCGCCTGGGCAGACGCCATGCTCGCCCGGCTGGCTTCCTCACTGGCAACCGCGTTGTCGAGATCCTGTTGGCTTACGGCGTTCTGGGCCACGAGCGGGCGGAGGCGGTTCACCTGGATTACGGCCCGGTCATGCCTGGCTTTTGCTTCCGCGTAGTCGGCGAGGGCTCGGGATGCGGTAGCTTCGAAGGGCTTGGGGTCAATCAGGAAGAGCAGTTGCCCCTTCCGCACCGGGGTTCCCTCCTGGTAGTCCATCGACTCAAGAAACCCGGCCACCCGGGCCCGCACTTCTACATCCTCGCCGCCCTTGATCTCACCGGTGAACTCGACCTGCACCGGCGTGTCGCGCACTTCGACCGGCTGGACTTCCACCTCCGGTGGCGGTGGCGGAGGAGGCGGGCTCTTTTTGCAGCCCGCCAGGCCTACCAACACGAGCAATGCCGCCTGGGGCCGGCATCCCGCCACGTTCATAGAACCCCCAAACTGCCAAGGTCAGGTTGACTGGAAGGCCAAGTGGAATCGCCGCTCGCAGTTGATATGCAGGCGACCGGCACGGGTGTCCACGACAAAGGGCCACTCCGTTTCGGCAGGTTATTCGCGCAAGCTATTGGGCTACCGAACTCCTTGCCTCCGAACAACTACGAACGACCGACTACGAAAAAGTACCGAGCGGGTCCGGCGAGCCGCCCCGCCAAAACCTATTGCGCTTTGGGCAGACGGTAAGACTCTATTTGCGCTGCTGTCTTTGGTCCCTCGTTTGTACGGCGTCGCGTAGACCAGGTCACGGCTCCGTCACGAATTTGGCGCTTCGGTTCCGTAGTTTTTCGTGACCGAGCGGCAGTAGTTCTTCGGATGCCCGGCTCACCTGCCAGTTCTACCTTGACTTGCGCTGATCCGATTGAGGTGCGAAGGCTTCCACGAAGCCCTCGCCTGCTCTGCTCCAACCTGCACCGGTCGCGCTCAGTTCGTTGGCGGTTACCTCGAGGATGAAAAACGATGAAGCATCTGCGAGCGGTGGCCCTCGGATTCGCGGTTGTGGCGGCTGCTGGTGCGGGACAGGCCCAAGCTCAGGATTCTACCTCTAACAAAGCGGGTACGGACACGTCCAAAGTCGCTTCGGACACGGCCGAAGCGGCTCCTGAGGAGAAGCGAAGCACCGGACTGCCGGGACACTTGAACCTGAAGTTCAACTTCGATGCAGGTTTGGGTGGGTTCGGCTTCCACAATTCACTCTACACCGACGTACGGCCCGACCCCTCCGGAAACCTGAGCGATAACTGGTTCGAAAGCTTCATCAAGCCGGCTCTGTCCGGCAGCTACGCCCTCAACAAAGGCGAGCTCTATGGCGCGATCAGCGCCGTCGGCGAGCGCACGTTGGATGCCCCGCCGCCGGTGGTGGGTAAGGAGGCCTCGTCCTTCGAGGTCGAGGACCTCTACATAGGGTGGCGTTCAGGAAACGCGATCGGCCTCGGCGAGAACGCCCTGGATTTCACTGTAGGTCGTTCCCAGTACAAGATCGGACAAGGACTGCTCCTCTGGGACGGTGCCGGTGAGGGAGGAACCCGAGGCGGCTTCTGGAGCAACGCGCGAAAGGCGTGGCAGTTCGCGGCCATCGGGCGCTTCAAGCCCAAGCAGCATACGTTCGAGCTCTTCTATCTGGACCGCAGTGAAGTTCCCGAAGCTACGACCGGAACCCGGCTGTGGGGTGCGAACTACGAGTTGCATCTGGGTGAGGCCAACACGCTGGGTGCGAGCTATTTGCACTTTTACGCCGATTCACTGCCGCGGCGCGACGGAATGTCGGTGTACAACCTGCGGGCCTTTATTGCCCCCTTCAAGCAGGTGCCGGACCTCTCCTTTGCCGCTGAATACGCCCACGAACATAACGGTGACCTGCTGAGCTCGAACGCCTGGTATGCGCAGGCTGCCTACGAGTTGAGCAAAGTGAGCTGGAAGCCCAAGCTCTCCTACCGCTACGCCTTCTTCGAGGGCGATGATCCGGCGACCCCGACGGATGAAAACTTCGACATGCTGCTCCCCGGCTTCTACGACTGGGGCACCTGGTGGCAGGGCGAGATCGCGGGCGAATACTTCCTCGCCAACTCCAATCTGATCTCGCACGAGGTCCGGGTTCACCTGACCCCCAGCGAAAAGCTGGGCACCGGTCTCATCGGTTATGTGTTTCGGCTCGACCAGCCGGCCTCGTTCGCGCCGGGCGTCACCTCGAAGAACCTCGCAACCGAGCTGGACGCCTACGCCGATTGGAAGCCCAACGGCAACTTCACGATCAGCTTCGTCGCGGCGCTCGCCCACCCACAAGAAGCCGCGACGCAAGGCTTCAACCGGACCTCGAACTTCACGTACGGCATGATGTATGTCGCCTACGCCTACTGAATTTGTCCCTGGGGATCCCAGCCGTGATTGAACGGACCGCACGCCCGCTGTCGGCGCGGGTCCTCATGGTGGACGACGAGCTGGCCCAGCCCACTACCGCGGGGGGGCGCGCTGTACGCGGGCTGACCGAAGAGCTCCGAACGCGCGGAGTCGAAGTGGTCGAAGCCTATTCCTGTGAGGACGGTCTCGCGAACGTGAGCGCCGATTCGGGCTTCCATTGCGTCTTCGTAAACTGGACGCTGGGCAAGAACGACCGCCGCTCCCATGCGCAGGCCACCGAGCTGCTCAGAGGCCTCCGGGCCCGCAACGCCAGGATCCCCGTCTTTCTCATGGCGGACCGAAAGCTGACCGAGAGAGTCACGGTGGAGGTGGCCACCCTGGCGGATGAGTTTGTCTGGCTGCTCGAGGACACATCTACGTTCATCGCCGGCAGAGCGACGGCCTCGATCGGACGTTACCTCCAGGGGCTGCTGCCGCCCTTCGCGGCGGCGCTCGCGCGCTACGATCGCGAACGGGAGTACTCGTGGGCCGCGCCCGGGCACCAGGGCGGCATCGCGTTTCTCAAGTCCCCCGTCGGGCGGGCGTTCTTCGACTTCTACGGGGAAAACCTCTTCCGCACCGACATGGGAATCGAGCGCGCGGCGCTTGGCTCGCTGCTGAGTCATAGCGGCCCCGTAGGCGAGAGCGAACGGTACGCCGCCCACGTGTTCGGCGCCCATCGCTCCTACTCGGTTCTCAACGGGACTTCCGCATCCAATCGATCCATCATGTCGGCGTGTGTGGGCGACGGCGAAATCGCCCTGTGCGACCGCAACTGCCACAAGTCAATCGAGCAAGGCCTGGTCCTCACCGGCGGCATCCCCGTCTTCTTGAGCCCGACTCGCAACCGGTACGGCATCATCGGTCCCATCCCACCGGAGCGGCTCGAGCCCGCCGCAATCAAGAAGAGCCTTGCCGCAAACCCGTTGGCCAAGGATGCCCCGAACAAGCGCCCGGTGTACGCGGTGCTCACCAACTGCACTTACGACGGGATGTGTTACAACGCCGCTGAGGCCGAGGCGCGGCTGGCCAAGAGCGTGGATCGGATCCATTTCGACGAGGCGTGGTACGGGTATGCGCGGTTCAATCCCATGTACCGCGACCGCTTCGCGATGCGGGGGAGTCCGGCCGATCATCCCAAGGACGGACCAACGGTCTTTGCGACCCACTCGACTCACAAACTCCTCGCGGCGTTGTCTCAGACCTCGTACATCCACATCCGCGACGGTCGGGGAGCCATCGATCACGGCCGCTTCAACGAGGCCTACTGCTCGCAGGCGACCACGTCGCCTCTCTACGCGCTGATCGCCTCGAACGACGTCGCGGCGGCCATGATGGACGGACCGGGGGGACAGGCCTTGACTCAGGATGTTATCGACGAGGCCGTAGCGTGTCGTCTGGCCGTCGCTTGGGTTCGGCAGGAGTTCCTTTCCAAGAAGGACTGGTTCTTCGCGCCCTGGAACGCGGAGGAAG
>Ga0105239_10009954_pt1 | contig 10675 bp, 16 predicted proteins | sample KBSC44metaG_FD_92761 | JGI IMG/M metagenome (GOLD analysis project Ga0105239, IMG submission 92761) | Corn rhizosphere microbial communities from Kellogg Biological Station, Michigan, USA - KBS C4-4 metaG | ecosystem: Host-associated > Plants > Roots > Rhizosphere > Soil | place: Michigan, USA...
CTGCGGCTCCCAGCTGAGACCGTTCGGATTGCGCAGGCCGTCCGCGAAGATGCGCCAGCGCCCAGTGGCACGGTCGACCTCCCAGATGGCGGCGCGATTCTTCTCCGCCTCGATGCCGTTCTCGGTGATGTTGCTGTTCGAGCCGACGCCGACATAGAGCAGCGATCCGTCAGGGCTGGCCACCAGGCTCTTAGTCCAATGATGATCGATCGGCCCGCCGGGCAATTCCGTCAGCACCTTGCCGGAAGCAGTGATCTTGGCGTCGCCCGCATTATACGGGTAGCGTACGATCGCATCGGTGTTCGCCACATAAAGATCGTTCCCGACCAGCGCCACGCCGAACGGGGAGCTCAGATGATCGAGGAACACGCCCTGGTAATCCGGCTTGCCGTCGCCATTGGTGTCGCGTAGCAGAGTGATGCGGTTGCTGGGGCCGGTGTCGCCGCCCGACGTCACCCAGCCTTCGACCAAGCCCATGATGATGTCCTTCGGCCGATTGGGCGAAGCTCCGGGAGGCGCTTTCGACTCCACCACCAATATGTCACCATTGGGCAGCACGTAGAGCGAGCGGGGATGCTGCAGGCCCTTGGCCATCGCTTCGATCTGAAAGCCTTGTGCGACGGTCGGTTTCTCGTCGTTCTTCCAGCCGACCACGGACGCCAGATGCATCGGTGGGAAGAAATACTGGTTGATCTCGGGTAGTTTCGGGTTAGGTCCGATCTGCGTATTCGGGTCGGTGTTGTCATCGCTGCAGCCGGCGACAGCCAGACCAGTCGCGCACATCAACACAGCGCCTGTGGATCTTATCGCGCTATCAAATCGTCTCATCGGCCACTCCTACGTGATGGCGATAGACCAGTCCCCAGCCAAGCCAACCGGTGAAGATCAGGATCACAACCACCAGCGCCGACAGGATCAGCCCGGTCGGCACGACGGACGTCCATGCGTCGCGCGTGTGGATCAGCATGTTGAAGAAAGCCAGCACCAGGGCGACGACATTGCCCGCCATATGCAGCCATGCCGTCGGCTGCTCGCGAATCTTGCGGCCCAACAGGAAGTCGATCAGCCCGGAGATCGCCGCCAGAATGCCGACGACGACGCCCACCGTGACCAGCCAGGCCGAGAAATTGGCCCACATCATTTCAGCCGTCCGCCAATAGACGATGTCGGTCAGCAACGTGCCGACGAAACATCCGATCGGGATCGTCACGAGCATAGGATGCAGCGGATGGCCGGCTATTTTTGCCGTCGATTGTGGGTTGCCCATGCAAATGCTCCTTCCGCCCTTTACCGGCTAGAACCCAACAACGCTGGCGGGGCAATGTTCCGTCGTCGTGCGGTCCGATCACCGAAAGGTGACGAGAAGTATCTCTAAGCGGATCTCCGCGCTGACTTCGCGGTGGGCCGCTTGATACCCTCTTTCGCTAGGCTCTTGCGAAGGACTGATGCAAGGTCGACTACGTTTTCCTTGGGCTTGGGCGCAGCCTTAGGCGGCTTCTTGCCCTTGCGCTTGGCGTCGATCATGGCGATCAAGGCGTCCTCATAGGTGTCCTCGAACTTCGACGGATCGAACTTCGTCACTTTTTTGTCGATCAGCAGCTCGGCGATCTCGAGCAGGTCCTTGTCGTATTTCGGGCTTTTGAGATCATGGAAGACGCTGTTTTGCGAAATCATCTCGTTGTGGGTCCGCAGCTCCGTCAAAAGCATGCCTTTGCCAAATGGTTGGATCACGACCTCGCGGCCACGCTGGTAGAGAACCACGCAGGACCTCGCCGCGACCCGTTTCTTAGCCATCGCCTCACGCAGCACGGTGAACGCTTCGAGGGCGGCGCCATCGGCGGGAATGACGTAATACGGCTTTTCCAGGTAACGCGTGTCGATGTCATCGATCGCAACGAACTCGCCAATCTCCAAAGTGTGGGCTGAGGTCAGTTTCAGCTTCTTGATCTCATCGGGCTCGATCTCGATGAAGTCGCCCTTCTCGATCTCGTAGCCCTTGACCTGATCGGCGATGTCGACGACGTCGCCAGTTTCTTCATCGACATAAGCGCTCTTCACTGGAAGCCCGTCCTGGCGATTCAGGATCTTGAAGTGGATTTTGGACGCTTCGCTCGTGGCGCCTACAAGCTTTACGCCGCAAGAGACCGATCCCACTTTGAGGAAGCCTTTCCAAACAGCTCGCGGTGCCGCCATCGCCTGCTCCTTGTTGCCGTACCAAAGGGGGGCGCCTCGGGTAACGGCCACGCCCCTGACGTTATGAACGCTCCGCCTGCCCGAGCTCTTCGGCTATAGCAATCAGCGCTCGCGAGATATGGAAAAGCTTGCGCTTTTCAAACGATCGCGCCCTCAGCTGAAGAAGAAGCACGCACCGGTTCCGTTCCGCCACAGCCGCAACCTCGTCGATCGGAATGGCCTGCGCCGCCATATCAGTGGGAACTGCCATGTTCATGACTAGCTCGCGTCCCCGCGGCTTTCTTGGCTGATGCTGATCGTTCGGCTGCCGGACGGTTTGCTGAAGCTGCGGCGCCTGACTTTCCACCTTTATGGGCGGCGGGGTTGCCTGTGCGCTTGCCACGACCCGAGCCGCCTTCCTTCCTGCCGCCACCGTCATCCTTGTTGACGGTCGCCCAAGCGCGCCGCTCGGCTTCCTTTTCCGAGACGCCGCGCTTCTCGTAGCCTTCGGCGATATGATCGGCTTTTCGTTCCTGCTGGTCGGTATATTTGGATTTGTCGCCGCGTGCCATGGCTTGCTCCTATCTGTTCCGCTTCGTTTTCATGGCATCGCCGAGACCGCGCTTGTCGGGATTTTTCAGGTCTTCACCGGCGGCGTCCCGGTCCTCAGGATCGTCCTTCGCTGGCAGATATCCGCGCGGCCGATTTTCCGGCGGGCCCTCCCAGCGTGGTTTCTGCTCGTCAGTGCCCGGCGGGCCGTTCCTTTGAGTAGTCATTTTGGGTCTCCTGATCGCGGTGCTCAAATGCGGTCGTGCAGGCACCTGCTGGTGAAAAGTCTAACCGGCAGAAAGAGAAACGGTTCCCACTTGCTGACGCAGAGCAGAGCAGGTTCCAGGCAACCCGAGCGTTATTCGCTTGCTAGGAGGAACAAAGCGGTTGGTCTTTGGTTGGGCCAGCATCACAGGAGATGAGTATGACCCGCTTGACCTTCACCCTTGCCGGAGCCCTTCTCGGCACATCGGCTTGGGCCAAGACCGACACGCCTGCCCCGTCCACGACGGAAAAGACCGGCGTCAATTCCGTGCTGGGCGTTGCGCCGTCCACGCAGGATTTCGTGACCGAGGCGGCAACCAGCGACATGTTCGAGATTGCGTCGATCAAACTCGCGCTGGAGCGCTCCGACGACACGACGAAGGCCTTCGCCCAGCAGATGGTGACCGATCATGAGAAGACCACGTCCGACCTCAAGGGTTTGGTGATCGGCGGCAAGGTGCAGGCCACGCTGCCGACGGGCATGACGGACAGGCAGCTGTCGACGCTCGATGATCTCAAGGCGCTGCAAGGCGCCGAGTACCGTTCGATTCAGGTCGACGCCCACAAGGACGCGGTCGATCTTTTCAAGCGCTACGGCGATGGCGGCGAGCAGGCGGACCTTAAGGCCTGGGCAGCGGCGACGCTTCCTCATCTCCAGCATCATCTGGATATGGCCAACGGCCTCAACAAGTAAATCCCTGGAGCAAGCAGCAAGCCGCCTCGTCAAGGCGGCTCGTGCTTTGCCTGTGTGATCGGAGTTCCATCATGGCCAAAACTGTCGGCGACTTCCTGGTGTCGCGGCTCCACAGCTGGGGCGTGCGAAGAATGTTCGGCTATCCCGGCGACGGCATCAATGGCGTCTTCGGAGCGCTGGCCCGGGCTGAAGACAAGATCGAGTTCATTCAGGCGAGGCACGAAGAAATGGCCGCGTTCATGGCGTCGGCTTACGCCAAGTTCAGCGGTGAGCTTGGCGTCTGCATCGCCACGTCCGGGCCGGGCGCAACCCACCTGGTCACCGGTCTCTACGATGCGCGCATGGATCACCAGCCGGTCCTTGCCATCGTCGGCCAGCAGGCGCGCGCGGCAATCGGCGGCAACTACCAGCAGGAGGTCGACCTGGCGGCGCTGTTCAAGGATGTTGCCGGCGAGTTCGTCCATCAGGCTGCTGTGCCGGCACAGGTCCGCCACCTCGTTGACCGGGCGGTGCGGATTGCCTTGGCAAGGCGGACCGCTACCGCGCTGATCCTGCCGAACGACCTCCAGGAACTGCCTTACGAAGAGCCGGCGCGTGTCCACGGTACGGTGCATTCCGGCGTCGGCTATCGCCGACCGAAGGTCGTTCCCCATCATAACGATCTGAAAGCCGCCGCCGACATCCTGAACAGTGGCGAACGCGCTGCGCTTCTAGTCGGCGCAGGAGCGCTCGGTGCGACCGACGAGGTCATCGCGGTGTCGGACCGGCTGCGCGCCGGCGCCGCCAAGGCGCTTCTCGGCAAGGCAGCACTGCCCGACGCTTTGCCATGGGTGACCGGATCGATAGGCCTGCTCGGCACCGAGCCGTCATGGAAGCTGATGCAGGAATGCGACACGCTGCTGATGATCGGGTCGGGCTTTCCCTATTCCGAATTCCTGCCGAAAGACGGCCAGGCACGCGGCATCCAGATCGACATCGATCCCGCAATGATGTCGCTGCGATATCCCATGGATGTCACCCTTGTTGGCGACGCGGCGGAAACGCTCGACGCGTTGCTGCCGCTGCTCAAGCAGAAACGGTCTCGCGACTGGCGCGGCGAGATCGAGGGGAATGTGAAGGAATGGTGGAAGCTGCTCGGCAAGCGCGCCCACGCCAAGGCCAATCCTGTCAACCCGCAGCTTGTCGCCTGGGAGCTTTCCACTCGTCTGCCGGACGACGTCATCCTCACCAGCGACTCCGGTTCCTGCGCCAACTGGTACGCGCGCGACGTAAAGATCCGGCAAGGCATGATGTGCTCGCTGTCGGGCGGCCTCGCCTCCATGGGCGCCGCAGTCCCTTACGCGATCGCAGCCAAGTTCGCACATCCCAATCGGCCAGTGGTCGGACTGGTCGGTGATGGCGCCATGCAGATGAACAACATGGCCGAGCTGATTACCGTACAGAAATACTGGAGGAACTGGACGGATCCGCGTTTCGTCATCTGCGTCTACAACAACGAAGACCTCAGCCAGGTCACCTGGGAACAGCGTGTGATGGAGGGGGATCCGAAGTTCGAAGCGTCACAGCGCATTCCCGACGTGCCCTATCACCGTTTCGCGGAGCTCATCGGCCTGAAAGGCATCTTCGTCGATCGTCCCAGCGATCTTGGCCAGGCCTGGGACGATGCGTTGTTCTCCGACAGACCGGTCGTACTCGAGGTCAAAACCGACCCCGAAATTCCGCCACTGCCACCGCACTTCACCCTCAAACAGGTCAAGAATTTCGCCACAGCGCTTGCCAAAGGTGACCCCAGCGAGGCGAAATTCGTCGGTGGTACGGTCAGGCAGGTCTTGAGTTCGGTATTGCCGGGTTCCGATTAGCTCGGCGCAGTCTCAATGACCGTCTTCGCGGACGCATGGCCAGGAAGTGCTATTCCTTCACATAGGCCCCGGGCTGGCGGCCCGCTTTCGGCGCCTTGGCGTCTTTCGAATGTTCGGAGACGGAAGGCCCGGCCCCGGACGTCTTTTCTGTCGAGGGGCTGGGCGTCGGCTGCCGCTGTCGATCGCTCTGATGGGTCCGGTCCTCTACTTCTCCGGCCGGCCGTGTCAGACCCATGTCTCCGGCCGGCTTCTTGTTGGCGGCGGCTTCTTGCGAGAAGTCGTCGTTCGGATCGGGGCGGACCTTAGTCGCGGGCTTTCGCGCGCCGCTTTCGTATTCGGTGGGCATCGTTCTTCTCCGTTGTCACTCAACGGTAACATCGCTTTCGGCTCGTTGTTCCGATGGCCAGCCCCTCGATGATGCTAGCCCTGGAAACACCGAACCGTGCTGGCCGACCGAATGGACGACAGGAACATCCGGGCATGACCGCTGTTGTTTCCGGCAGGAGGACATCCGACGTGGCGAACGACAAGAGCAATGCCGGCGCAGAAGGCAGGGAGCACATGCAGGGGATGAAGAGGGTCCCGCCGGCGCGTATAGCCATTCACGCGAGGCAAGCAATCGTCCATCACGATAAAAGGCAGCCGCTCTTTGCTCGCGGCGCGAACTTTTCAGGCGCACCATAAAGCCGATCGAGACATAGAACTCGTCCGGAAATCCCTTATCGGCATAGCCGATGGACATGCCGCATTTTCTTCGCAGAACGATCGCACCACGCCTCTGGTCTTCGAAAATGTCTCGGGGTTCGCACCCGTCCATCTCACTTCGTCCGGCCTATAGCCGACCCAGATGGTGAGCGGGCTGCCGATCGCCCGACGGCAATGGTCATCGTGATAGAAGCAGATCCAGAACGGCTCTCCAACAAATTCTGCTGAAATCCTGCCGCAAAAACAGCGACCTCGCGCGACACGGCTCATCGACTGCCTGGCCTCTCGGAAAAGGCATGACGGTTTAGTCTTTAGCCACACCCGGATAGGTGCTGCCCGCCAACATCTTGGCGAGATGAACAGCGTTGGACGCCGCCATCTCGATCGCTTCGCCGACCTTGTCGGGGGTCTTGGGCAGGTCGACATAGTTCACATTGCTCATCGCCTCTCCCACCCAGTACACGCCGGCGTTGGCGGGCACGGTGAAGCCGACGTCGTTCAGCGCCTGATAGCATTCGGCATGGCAATGATGGGCGCCATCCTCGTTGCCGACGATGGCAACAAGGGCCACCTTGCCGGCCGCCGGCATGCGGCCCTTGTCGTCGGTCTCGTCGAGAAAAGCATCCATCCTTTCCATGACGCGGTTGGCAACGCTGCAAGGCTGACCAAGCCAGATCGGCGTACCGAGAATGAAAATATCGGCGGCAAGGATTTTCTTACGCAGCTTCGGCCAGTCGTCACCCTTGCCCATGTCCGAAAGAACGCCAGGCTTGATGTCGTGATCCAGAGCCCGAACGATCTCGCCCTTCACTCCGTGGCTTTCAAATGCGGAGAATAGATCGGAGAGAATCTTGTCGGTCGAGGATTTCTCCTTGTCGTCCGAGGCTTTCAGCGAACAATTGAGGGCGAATGCGGTAAGCATCTTTTTTCCTTATGCGTGACTATAAGGGTCAGCCGGAGCGCATCACGCCCGGTTCTTCATTGGGTGGGTCGATTTCGCCTAGCGCACCATCTGCAAACACATCGGAGAAACTGACGGTAGCGATCAGATAGCCGACGGCGTCACAGACTTTGACGTGGGAGCCTGAGTGGTCGGCATCTGGAGAAGCGTTGCTAGCCGCCTTCGCCAATTCGACGGCCCTTGGGCTCGCCAGGTCGACGCTCGCAAGATCCTCCTCGATTATATTGGACCGACCGCCGGCGATCATCTCAAACCGAAAACTGGGCATTGTTTTCCCCTACAGGAGCAATGGGATCAAACATTCGAGGACCGCAAATCCCGGACACATCCTCAAGAGATCATTTGTCCTTCTTGATCGGAAAGGTCGCGTCCCCGTCCTTCTTTCCCGAGATGACACGTGGATCAGCACTTACAACGCCGTCGTTCTTGCCGCCCTTGTGACGTTTCTCGGACTGGGCTTCGGCATCGCGTTCGGCAGCGCAAGCCGATTTCGAGCGTGCAGTCGATTGGTCTTTCATCGCGCATCTTCCTATTGCTTCGGCGCGGCGGGCTGAGCGGGATGGACTCCCTGCTGATCACCGCCGGTGCTCGTTGTAGCGGTCGGGTCCCTGTCGACTTGCGGGTTTTGATCCGGCGGCTGATTGCTCACCGCGTTCGTGTTCGAGCCATCGACGCGTTGTCGCTGCATCCTGCGATGAGGCCTGCGACCAATATCAAAGCCGATCGTTTCATGAGTGCGTTCCTTTAGCGCTGAACTGTCGCGGCGAAGGAATGTTCCCAAAGAGCGATCGCCGGCCGCCGGCAGATCGGCGCAACGGAACTTGCCGGCCGCTCTCCACGTTCGTGATGATGTTCAAACACGCGTTTCGAGAAGCCCTCACTCAAGGCGGCGTCTTCACCTCCCGGCCGTCGGCTTTTCTGATCCTTGCAGCCTTTACAGTCGGCTGGGTCATCTTCGAACCGGAGACGTTCGATTGGCACGGCGTGGCGACGCTGGTCACATGGGCCATGACACTCTTCATTCAACGCGCCGAGCATCGCGACACCCAGGCCCTGCAGGCGAAGATGGACGAGCTCATCCGCGCAACCAGCGCAGCGAGCGACGACGTCGCCGGGATCGACGACAAGGAACCGGAAGAGATCGAAAAGGAGAGGTCTGCTGCTCGTGGGCAGGCGGGCTAAACACCAGCGCTTCTCGTCGCCTCCCCCTGCGAGCATACTCAAGCGAGAAGTTGCTCGATCCTGATCGGCAGGTCGCGGATGCGTTTGCCCGTCGCGTGGTAGACCGCGCTGGCGACGGCGGAGGCAGTGCCGACATTGCCCATTTCGACCAGCGCCGGCCGGGTTGACCGCGTTGTCGACCTCCGGCACCAGGATCACCTGCAGATCCTTGATGTCGGCATTGACCGGCACGAGATAGTCTTTCAGGTCGCGATTGACGTAGCGGGCGTAGCGGCTGTCGATCTCCGTCGCCTCATGCAGCGCCTGGCCGATGCCCCAGATCATGCCGCCCATTAGCTGGCCGCGCGGTGCGCGTGTTCATGATACGGCTGGCGGCGAAAACGACGATGCGCGGCACGCGGATTTCCCTGGTGTGGTCGGTTAATGCGGACTTCGACGAACTCGGCGCTGAAGCGTATTTCACTGAATCCTCGTCCTGCTCGCCGCCATGGAATTCCGGCGTGCCGGCATAAAGCTTCTTCAGCGCTTCGGGCGTCGAGCCTTTGGGCGCGAATTCGGCATATTCCTCGATCGCCCCGATCTGCATGGCTTTGAAGACATCCGATATGTTGGCTGAGGATCCGCCCCATGCGCGAAAGCGGTGATGTGGCCATCCTTGTTGGCGCTCATGCGAATATATGCGGGGTTTCGGCCCGGTATGTCTGCGTGCCGAAGGCCTGCATGCGGCTTGTCACGCAACGCACCGGCCGACCAAGCGCATCCATCTCGACCGCGGCGGCGGCATAGGCGCTGCCGAAATCGCCGGCCTTGACGTCTTCCTTGAACATCGGGGTCTTGCCGGCCGCCGGAATGGCCTGCGTCCCGGGCAAAGACGCGAGCGGGCCTCGATCGCACGCCTGACGCCCGAAGCGGCGCGCTCGGGGGGAAACCAGCGCCGCCGGACCCCGAACTCCGGTTGCTGCCGGTTGTTCCCGGGGGCCGATGATGTTCGCTAATCGGCGGCTTGTAGTTTCGACGCCCGCTCTTCACCGCCACATCTCCAGGATGGCGTCAACCGGGGCCACTTCTACATGCTGCGAATACCGTTTGGTGAACAGCTTCAGCATGTTCTCATAGGCTTCGTCGGATGTGCTGCATATCGCATCTTCCGCCAGGATCGTTCGATAGCCCAGGTCGATGGCGCCGAGCAACGTCGCCAGCACGCACATGTCGGCTTCGCCGCCGCTGACGATCACCTCATCGACGCCCTCGGTTTCCAGCACCCTCCACAACTCTCCATTCAGCCAAGGTGAATAGATCGGTTTGTCGAACATGCGCGCCGGCGGCACGAGGGCGGCGAGTTCGGGCAACAGTTCGATCGCCTGCTCGCCCGCCTGCGCGATCGTCATCTGCGCCCAATGTTCGTAATATTGCTTCCACCGGCCCCGGCCGTCGCCGGCCTTCCGTGCGGGGATGAATCGGGTGAAGATCGTATTCGCCGGTCTTTTGCCGACCAGCGCCAGCACTTTCGGCAGGATGACCGGCAGCCATTCCACGGCCCAGGGGCCTGGCGGCATGAACATCTGCTGCATGTCGACACAGATGTGGACGGCTTGCGGGGAGATCGGTTCAAACTTGCTCAAGACCGGCAGACCTCGTCGTGGGGGCTAACGGCTGACGAAACGGCTGAAGTGGGCTGGTGACAAGAATATCCTTGCGACTATCACAGCGCGCACGTCCCGCATGATCCGCTCGTCGAGCTCGATGAGCGATTTTTCCGCGTCCTTCCAGGAGCGTCTGCGGGGAATGGCGCGCACCCATGAAGTTCTTTCCTCCTACAATTGGGGCGACGCCGACGTTGAGCAGTTGTTGCGCGCGACGCTTTCTCCCTTCAGCGGCAAGGAGCGGCGCCAGGTCGTCATTCGCGGCCGACCGGTGCCACCCCGGCGGCGCCGCGGCGATCACATAATTGCGACTGGCTGGAATAGTTCCCTGCCCAGCTGGGTATATGCAGCATCGAGGCGACGTTTGTCCGCACTCACCATTTTGGAGAATTTCTGGATGCTCAAGCACAGCGTCTCAGGCCCTACGGTGCGGGAGATGAGCGCGAGTGTTCGCCTAACGGCGCCGGCGTGGTCGCGGCCGAAGATTCTGCCGATCGGACCCAGCCTTCCTTTGCCTCGTCTCCCAAGTTGGATCACCGCCGCAAAGAGGGATTCATCATGTCGGTCGACCGGCCGTTGTCGGCTGGAAAAAGCAAATCAACCTGAGAACAAAGAGCAACCTGACAAGGGAGGAAGCAATGGCAGC
>Ga0105239_10009955_pt1 | contig 10674 bp, 6 predicted proteins | sample KBSC44metaG_FD_92761 | JGI IMG/M metagenome (GOLD analysis project Ga0105239, IMG submission 92761) | Corn rhizosphere microbial communities from Kellogg Biological Station, Michigan, USA - KBS C4-4 metaG | ecosystem: Host-associated > Plants > Roots > Rhizosphere > Soil | place: Michigan, USA...
CGGAGTCGATTCGCATGCTGTGCGAATTCGCGGCGGACAAGGGCCTGCCCGTCGATATGCATTGCGACGAATCGGACGATCCGCTATCGCGCCATATCGAAACGCTCTGCGCGCAAGCACATCGGCTCGGGCTTGGCGGACGTGTGACCGGCTCGCATCTGACTTCGATGCATTCGATGGACAACTACTATGTCAGCAAGCTGCTGCCGCTGATGCGCGAATCCGGTGTGGCGGCGATTGCCAATCCACTCATCAACATTACGTTGCAAGGGCGCTCGGATACCTATCCGAAGCGGCGCGGCATGACGCGCGTACCGGAGATGCTGGCGGCCGGCATTCCGGTGGCGTTCGGCCACGATTGCGTGATGGACCCGTGGTACAGCCTGGGCTCGGGCGATATGCTCGAAGTCGCGCATATGGGGCTTCACGTGGCCCAGATGACAGGCCAAGCCGCGATGCGAGCCGCGTTCGATGCGGTCACGGTCAATGCGGCTCGTATCATCGGGCTCGATGGCTACGGCATCGAGCCGGGCTGCCGGGCCGATTGCGTCGTGCTCGACGCGCGCGATTCCGTAGAAGCGATTCGTCTGCGTGCCGCGCGGCTCGCCGTCATCAGGCGGGGAAAAGTGATCGCACGTTCTCCCGCGGCGCGGGCATCGCTTGGGATCGACGGCCGTCCGCGCGAAGTCGATTTCAAGCTCTATCGCTAAACAAACCGGGTGCGCACCGTGAGCGACACAGGCGCGGCGTGCCGGCCGTGCCGCTCCCGGAGTGCTCCGTGCGTGCTCCCCGCGCCTACTGCGCGGGTGCCCCGGCCATGCCGTTGTGGCGCAACAGTGCGTCGATCGTCGGTGCGCGCCCGCGGAATGCCTTGAACGATTCCATCGCGGGCCGGCTACCGCCGACCTCGAGGATCTCCTGGCGATACCGCTCGCCCGTGCGTGCATCGAGCACGCTGCCATCCGCCAGCTTCGCTGCGTCCTCGAATGCCGCGTACGCGTCGGCCGACAGCACTTCCGCCCACTTGTAGCTGTAATACCCGGCAGCATAGCCGCCGGCGAAGACGTGACTGAACGTATTCGGCCAACGCGAGAAAGACGCCTGCGGAATCACGTGGTAACGCTCGTTGATCTCGCGCGCGAGCTCGTTGGCGCTTCCGGCGCCTTCAGCATCGAAGTCGATATGCAGACGCATATCGAACATCGAGAAGACGATCTGCCGCATCGTCGCGAGCCCGCTCTGGAAGTTCTTGGCGGCGAACATCTTGTCGAAGAGCGCGCGCGGCAGCTTCGCGCCCGTATCCACGTGGGAAGACATATCGGCCAGGACGTCCCATTCCCAGCAGAAGTTTTCCATGAACTGCGATGGCAGCTCGACCGCATCCCATTCGACGCCATTGATACCCGACACCGCGAGCTCGTCCACGCGCGTCAGCATGTGGTGCAGACCGTGCCCGAACTCATGAAATAGCGTAATCACCTCGTCGTGCGTAAAGCAGGCCGGCTTGCCGCCGACCGGTGCCGAGAAGTTGCAGGTCAGATAGGCGACGGGAGTTTGCAGGCCGCCCTCGGCCTCGCTCTTGCGATGGCGCGAGCGCGCATCGTCCATCCACGCGCCGCCGCGCTTGCCTTCGCGCGCGTACAGATCGAGGTAGAACTGAGCGACGAGCGAACCGTCGTTGTTCTCCACGCGGAAAAAGCGTACGTCCGGATGCCAGCGCGCCGCCTCATCGGCGCGGATCCGTACGCCAAAGAGCGCCTCGGCGACCTTGAACAGCCCGCCCAGCACGGCCGGTTCCGGGAAGTACTGCTTGACTTCGTTCTCGGAAAACGCATAGCGCTTCTCACGCAGCCGTTCACCGGCGAAAGCGATGTCCCACGGCTCGAGCTGCGTCAAGCCCAGCTCAGCAGCGGCGAACTCGCGCAGTTCCTGCCAATCCTTTTCGGCGTAGGGCCGGGCGCGGTTGGCGAGATCGTCGAGGAACGCCACCACCTGTTCCGGCGAATCGGCCATCTTGGGTACGAGCGAGACTTCGGCGAAGTTGCGGTAGCCGAGCATGCGCGCTTCCTCGCGCCGCAGCTTCAAGAGTTCGGCGACGATCGCCGTGTTGTCCCACTCGGCTTTGCCCGCCCCGTAAGTACCGCCGAGCTCCGAGGCGCGGGTCACGTAGGCGCGATACATCGCTTCGCGCATCGGGCGATGTGTGGCGTACTGCATGACCGGAAAATACGAAGGAAAGTGCAGCGTAAACTTCCAGCCCTCGACACCCGCGCTCTCGGCCGCCTGGCGGGCCGCCTGGACGACGTCGTCGGGCAACCCGGCGAGCTCGGCGTCGGTCTTCGCGATATACGCGTACGCATTCGTGGCATCGAGCACGTGATCGGAAAACGCCTTGGCGAGCGCGGCCTGACGCTCCTGCAGTTCCATGAAGCGCGGCTTTTGATCTTCCGGCAGTTCGGCGCCCGACAAACGGAAATCGCGCAGCGCATTCTCGAGGATCTTCTTGCGTTCGCGGCTGAGTGCCGTAAAACCCTCGCTTGCGGCGATGGCTTTGTATTTTTCGAAAAGCTCGAGATTCTGGCCGACGCTCGACCAGAACTCGGTCACGCGCGGCAGGTTCTCGCCGTAGGCTGCGCGCAGCTCCGGCGTATCGGCCACGGCGTTCAAGTGACCGACGATGCCCCAGGCGCGCGAAAGCGGCTCGGTCGCCTGCTCGGTGGCCTCCACCACATCGGCCCACGTAGCCGGCGTAAGAGGATCGAGCGCGTGGTCGATCGCCGCCTGCGCATCGGCAAGCAGCACATCGAGCGCTGGCGTGACGTGTTCCGGACGGATTTCGCCGAAACGCGGCAAACCGGAGAAATCGAGCAGGGGATTGTCCTCACGCGAGCGCGTGCCGGAGGAGGCGGACGTATCGTGCGTGTTGTTGGCCATGGCGCTTCCTGTCTGTCGTTGATCGAATCCGGACATTGTCCTGCGGACCGGATAACCGTATTGGAGAACTCGTGTCCTAACGGGACTGCTCGCGATGCGAGGCGCAGCGTTCGGCCGCTTCGATCGTGTTCACGAGCAGCATCGTGATCGTCATCGGCCCGACGCCGCCGGGCACCGGTGTAATGAACCCGGCCACCGCGCTGACCCCGGCGAAGTCGACGTCGCCGCAGAGCTTGCCGGCATCGTCGCGGTTCATGCCGACATCGATGACAGCGGCGCCGGGCTTGACCATATCGGCCGTGACGATGTTGCGCCGCCCCGTCGCGGCGACGATCACGTCCGCGCCGCGTGTATGCGCCGCCAGATCGCGGGTCTTGCTATGGCATAGGGTGACCGTTGCACCGGCTTCAAGCAGGAGCAATGCCATGGGTTTGCCGACGATGTTCGAGCGGCCGATGACGACGGCGTTCGCGCCACGCAGATCGATGCCCGAGGCCTCGAACATCTTCATGATGCCGTAGGGTGTGCAAGGGCGGAAAAGCGGCTTGCCGGTCATCAGCGCACCGGCATTGGCGATGTGAAAACCGTCGACGTCTTTCTCCGGCGCGATCGCTTCGATGACTTTGTGGCTGTCGATGTGCGGCGGCAGCGGCAGTTGAACCAGGATGCCGTGAATCGACGGATCGCGGTTGAGCGCGTCGATGCGTTCGAGCAGCGCCGCTTCGGTCAGCGTGGCCGGATAGCGGTCGTACGAGGAGTGGATGCCGTTGTCGCGGCACGCCTTCACTTTGTTGCGGACGTAGACCTCGCTCGCCGGATTGTCGCCGACGAGCACGACCGCAAGACCCGGCTGGCAACCTTGTGCCGTCAACGCGGCGGCGCGTGCGGCGACGTCGCTGCGCAGGGTCTTCGAAAGGGCGATGCCGTCGATCAGTGTGGCTGTCATGGTGGTCGGTCGAGATTGAAAAAATGACGATGCGATACGCGAGACGGCGGCCGCGGCGCGGACTTCGAAGCGAAGGGAAGAGGCGGCGCCGTAGGGCCGCGTTTGTCGCGCTGGGGCGGCGCTTATGCAACGGCGCGCAAAATGGGGATTATACCGCCGGGCCGAAAAGCGACGCGTACTAGATCAATAGCGACATCGATGCGCGGTGCGCTCGAGAGAACGCACCGCTGCGAGGTGCTGCCGCCACCAGACTGACTGATCTGTCCGACTGGGCGCCCCCGGTGGCGCCGCCGCCGGGAAGTGGTTATTGCTGCGGCTTGTTCGACAATGCGAGCCGCAGCAGATCGGCGACCGTATTGACGCTGAGCTTTTCCATGATGTTGGCGCGATGCGCCTCGACGGTTTTGATGCTGATGCCCAGATCGTCGGCGATCTGCTTGTTCAGACGCCCGGCGATGATGCGCTCGAGCACCTGATGTTCGCGGGCCGTCAGCTTCGAGAGCCGCTCGGCAGCCGCACGCTGTTGCTGCACGCTGGTGCTCTCGCTGCGGGCCTTGTCGAGCATGCGCTCGACGAGCTTGCGCAGTTCCGCCTCGTCGAACGGCTTTTCGATGAAATCCATCGCGCCTTTTTTCATCGTCGAGACGGCCATCGGCACGTCGCCGTGACCTGTCACGAAAATGATCGGCAGCGAGGCGTTTTCGGCGATAAGCCGCTCTTGCAACTCGAGGCCGCTCATGCCCGACATGCGCACATCGAGGATCAGGCAGGCGATCTGGCCGGCCTGATGTGCGGGCTGATAAGCCTCGAGGAATTGTTCAGCGCTCGAGAAGCACTGCACCCGATAGCCGTTCGCCTCGAGCAGCCAACGCAACGAATCGCGCACGGCCTCGTCGTCGTCGACGACAAAGACGGTTTCCTGACTGGTGACTGGGCTACTCATAGCTCTCCCGTAACGGTTTGTGGTCGAGGTGCCTCGGACCCGCCTTGGTTCGGATCGGCAGGTTCGCCGATCGGCAGACTACAGTGAAACGTCGCGCCTGTGATCTTTCCGTTGGTGTCGACGTTGTTCACAACCCACAGGCGGCCGCGATGCGATTCGATAATCGAACGGCATATATTGAGCCCCATGCCCATGCCATCCGATTTGGTGCTGTAAAACGGTTCGAACAGCCGTTCGATGGCGGCTTCGTCCACACCCGGCCCCTGATCGACGACGCTGATGCATGCGAAACCGGCATCGAGCTTGACGATGACGCGGATCACGGCGTCGGTGGCGTTCGGATGGGCCTCATACATGGCCTCCGCGGCGTTCTTGAGCAGGTTGACGAGCACTTGCTCGATGAGCACCGGGTCGACGTAGATGACAGGTAGACGCGAGCGAATCTCCGTCAGGATCCGGATGCGGCGCTTGCGCGCTTCGATCTCGGCCAGGCCGACCGCATCGGCGACGATATCCGACACGCGCGCCGCCTGCCGCTTGGGCTCGCTGCGTTTCACGAACTCGCGAATACGCTTGATGATCATGCCTGCGCGCACCGCCTGCTGAGCCGTTTTTTCGAGCACGGGCAACAACGTATCGGACTGCGTACGGCCCGCTTTGACGAGCGCGACCGTGCCCGAGCAGTAGTTGTTGATCGCCGCGAGCGGCTGGTTGAGTTCGTGCGCGAGCGACGAGGCCATTTCGCCCATCGTCATGAGCCGACTCGTGAAGTGAAGCTTTTCTTCCTGCTGGCGCGCGAGTTCCTGCGCCTGCTTGCGCGTCGTGATGTCGGTCGCGATTTGCATCTGCGCGAGATGGCCGTCGACCCACTGAATGTACTGGCGCCGGACCTCGAACCACTTCTGAATGCTCTGCACATAGACTTCCTGCGCGTCGGCCGTGCTCTCGGTGAGCGCGGCGGCCGGCAATCCCGCATAGGTATCGATCATGTCGATCGAATCGGAAGAGGCCTGGGTGCTGTCGAAGCCGCCGCCCGCGAGCTCGAGATGGCCGTCGGGCCGGATGCCGAACAGGTGCCGGTAATAGCGGTTCGCGAACAGCAGCTCGGCTTCGTCGGCCGCGAGCACCGAGACGGCCGCGTCGAGGCTCTCGAGCACCGTGGTGAACCGCTCGTGCGCTGCGGCGAGTTCCTCTCTTGCGCGCTTGGGCTCCGTGATGTCGGTCATCGAAGACATCCAGCCCGTTTGCCGGCCCGAACTGTCGATGAGCGGCGAGACATAAAGGCGCGCGTGAAAGATCGAGCCGTCCTTGCGGCGCACCCGCAATTCGAAACCCGAGGACGGCGCCTTGCCGCGCAGCGTCATGTCGAGCTGACGCTGCATTTCGGGGTAGGCGTCGCGCGGCCAATAGGGGAAGGGCGCCGTTTTGCCGACGAGGTCGCTTTCGTCCCAGCCCGTCATCCGGCAAAACGCCGGGTTCACGTGTGTAATGCGTCCGTGCATGTCGAGCACGCGCATGCCGATCAACACCGAGTTTTCCATTGCCCGGCGAAAGAACGCCTCGGCATACAGCGCCTGCTGCGCCTCGAAACGCTGGCGCGTATGCTTCCAAAGACTCCACAAACTCCAGAGCACGAAGCACGACAAGCCGGCCACGAGCCATACGAGCGTGTTGTTGGTGAAGTTCGTCAGCTGCGGGAACGCGTAGACCCGGACCGTCAGCCCCTGGCCCGGCGGATCGAGCGGCAGGTCGTAGAACAGATCGCGCGGCAGGCGCGGACGCGTCGACGTGGTCGCCAGCTCGCGGTTGTTCGCATCGAGCAGCGAGATCTTGTACTTCGCCGAGAGCTCGGGCGGGATATCGTGCTTGAGCACGCCTTCGATCGAAAAGACGGCGGCAATGGCGCCCAGGAATTCACGGTCGCGGTAGATCGGCGTTTGCAGCGTCAGGTAGCCGTTGCCGAGGTCATCGTAGATGAGCGGCGAGTAGATCTGGCGCCGCGTGGCGCGCGCTTCTCCGAATCCGGCCGTGACGGCGACATCCATCTGCGCGTCGGTGAGCCGCGCGAAACGCTGGCCGGCGAGCGGCAACGGCGTGTCGGGCCAGCGGGGCTGCTTCTGGCTTGTATACCAGTTGACGTACAGGATTTCGGGATGGGCTTGCACGATGTCGGTCATCGACATCTGGAACGAGTGCTGGTCCGCGTGTCCGGCTGCGAGATCACGCGCGAGCGCCTGCAGCTGTTCCTGGGCTCCGGTCATCGACAGCCGGATCTGCTGCTGCGCCCAGGCGACATTGCGGTACAACGTATCTTCTTGCTGCTGCTGCTCCCTGCGGTTCAGACTCCACAGGATGAGGCTCATGACGACGAGGAACACCAGGATCGACAGGAGCGGCGTCAGCAAATAGGAATTCGACCACCACGGTCCGTGGTGCCAGCGGGACGGCGTCGAGTCCGCCCGGGCACCGGACGGCCGCGCCGAGCGTGCGAAAAGCCGATCGGTCAACATGGCTCGAATTGTAGCGCAGCGCCGCCCCGCCAATTGGCGTAAAACAGGGAGAAACCCGAGGCGATTCGGACGATTGGCCGCTTTGGGTCCCGTCTTGGGCAGATTCCCGATGCGTCGCAACAATATTCCGCATTATGAGAAATGATCTCGTAATTTGAAAAATTGATTGCGCATGAGGGGCCAGCCTCTTTACAATCGCCGACAATTGCCGCGGCCGTACCCGGCCTGCGTATGTCCAAAGAGCATTCCCTATCCAGGAGACGAGAATGTCCGCTGTGCCCGACGAAGTCATGAAGTATGTCGCCGCCGATAAAGACGACGATCCCCAGGAAACAGGCGAATGGCTCGAAGCGCTCGAGGGCGTGATCTCCGCCGTCGGCCCTGACCGCGCGCACTACCTCATCGAAAAGCAGATCGAATTCGCGCGCGTGCATGGCGAACATCTGCCGTTTTCGGCGAACACCCCCTACATCAATACGATTCCCGTTGCGAGCCAGGCGAAAATCCCGGGCGACCAGGATATCGAGCATCGCATCCGCTCGTACACGCGCTGGAACGCCATTGCCATGGTGCTGCGCGCCGGCAAGGACACGAACGTCGGGGGCCATATCGCCTCGTTCGCCTCGGCCGCGACGCTTTACGATGTCGGCTTCAATCATTTTTGGCATGCGCCGTCGGACAAGCACGGCGGCGACCTCGTCTTCGTACAGGGCCACTCGTCGCCCGGTATCTACTCGCGCGCATTCCTGCTCGGCCGTCTCACGGAGAAACAGCTCGACAACTTCCGTCAGGAAGTGGGCGGCGAGGGCATTTCCTCGTATCCGCACCCGTGGCTGATGCCCGACTTCTGGCAGTTCCCGACGGTGTCGATGGGCCTCGGTCCGATCATGGCGATCTATCAGGCGCGCTTCATGAAGTATCTGCACGCGCGCGGCATTGCCAATACGGATGGCCGCAAGGTCTGGGCGTTCCTGGGCGACGGCGAGACGGACGAGCCGGAATCGCTGGGCGCCATCGGCATGGCCGGCCGGGAGCGGCTCGAGAATCTGGTCTTCGTCATCAACTGCAACTTGCAGCGTCTCGACGGTCCGGTACGCGGCAACGGCAAGATCATTCAAGAGCTCGAATCCGAGTTCCGCGGCGCCGGCTGGAACGTCATCAAGGTCGTCTGGGGCAGCCGCTGGGATGCGCTGTTCGCACGCGACAAGACGGGCGCGCTGATGCGCCGCATGATGGAAGTCGTCGACGGCGAATATCAGACGTACAAGTCCGAATCGGGCGCGTTCGTGCGCGAGCACTTCTTCAATACGCCCGAGCTGAAGGCGCTCGTCGCGGATTGGTCGGACGAGGACATCTGGAACCTCAATCGCGGCGGACACGACCCGCACAAGATTTACGCGGCGTTCCATGCGGCCACGAACACGAAGGGCCAGCCGACCGTCATCCTCGCGAAGACGATCAAGGGCTATGGCATGGGCGAAGCCGGCCAGGCCATGAACATCACCCACCAGCAAAAGAAAATGCAGGTGGAGCAGCTCAAGGGGTTCCGCGACCAGTTCCGCCTGCCGATCTCGGACGAAGAGATCGGCAATGTCCCGTACCTCACGTTCGAGGAAGGCTCGAAGGAACTCGAATACATGCGTGCGCGACGCCAGGAGCTCGGCGGTTATCTGCCGACGCGCCGCGAGAAAGCGCAACCGCTGCCGGTGCCGGAGCTGTCGGTATTCGAGCCGCTGCTCAAGGGCACGGGCGAAGGGCGCGAGATTTCGACGACGATGGCGTTCGTGCGGATTCTCAACATCCTCTTGAAGGACAAGGCGCTCGGCAAGCGCATCGTGCCGATCGTGCCGGATGAGTCGCGCACCTTCGGCATGGAGGGCCTGTTCCGCCAGATCGGCATCTGGAATCAGGACGGGCAGAAGTACGTGCCCGAAGACTCCGACCAGCTCATGTTCTACAAGGAATCGGAGACGGGCCAGATTCTGCAGGAAGGCATCAATGAAGCCGGCGGGATGTGCGACTGGATCGCGGCCGCGACGTCGTACTCGACGCACGGCGAGATCATGGTGCCGTTCTATATCTTCTATTCGATGTTCGGCCTGCAGCGCATCGGCGACCTCGTCTGGGCCGCGGGCGACATGCGCTCGCGCGGCTTTCTGCTCGGCGGCACCGCCGGCCGCACGACGCTGAACGGCGAAGGCCTCCAGCACGAAGACGGCCATTCGCTGTTGTGGGCGTCGTCGGTGCCCAATTGCGTGACCTACGATCCGACGTTCGGTTACGAACTCGCCGTGATCATGCAAGACGGTCTGCGCCGCATGATGCAGGAACAGGAAGACGTCTTCTACTACATCACGGTGATGAACGAGAACTACGAGCACCCGGCCCTGCCGCAGGGCGAGCACGTAGCGCAAGACATCATCAAGGGCCTGTACTCGTTGAAAAAGAGCGACGCGGCGGCCAAGGCACCGCGCGTGCAACTGATGGGCGCGGGCACGATCCTCAATGAAGTCATCGCCGCTGCCGATCTGCTCAAGAACGACTGGGGCGTCGCGGCCGATCTCTGGAGTGCGCCGAGCTTCACCGAGCTGGCCCGCGAGGGACAGGCCGCGGCGCGCTGGAACCTGCTGCATCCGAACGAGCCGCGCAAGCTTTCGCACGTCGAGACGCTGCTCAAGGACGCACCGGGCCCCGTCGTCGCGTCGACCGATTACGTGCGGGCGCTGGCCGAACAGATCCGCGCCTACGTGCCGCAGCGCTATGTCGTGCTCGGCACGGACGGTTTCGGCCGCTCGGATACGCGCGAAAAGCTCCGTCACTTCTTCGAAGTCGATCGCTACTGGGTCACCGTCGCGGCGCTCAACGCGCTTGCGGACGAAGGTACGATCGAGCGCAAGGTCGTAGCCGATGCGCTTGCCAAGTACCAGCTCGACCCGAACAAACCCAACCCGATGACCGTTTAAGGCATTGCCAACGCGCGCGCCCCAAGCCCGCCTGCCGCGCCAATGCGGCGGGCAGGCTCGCGAGCCCTGGAGACACCAACAAATGAGTGAAGCGATCGAAGTCAAGGTGCCGGACATCGGCGATTTCAAGGACATCCCCGTCATCGATATCCTGGTGAAGCCGGGCGATGCTGTCGAGAAGGAGCAGTCTCTCATCACGCTCGAATCGGATAAGGCGACGATGGACGTGCCGAGCCCTGCGGCGGGCACGGTGAAGGAGATCAAGGTGAAACAAGGCGATCCCGTGTCCGAAGGCACGTTGATCGTCGTGCTCGAAGGCGGGGGCGCTCCGGCCGCCGCCAAACCTGCCCAGGGCAACGGTGCGGCGGCGCCTGCCGC
>Ga0105239_10009956_pt1 | contig 10674 bp, 8 predicted proteins | sample KBSC44metaG_FD_92761 | JGI IMG/M metagenome (GOLD analysis project Ga0105239, IMG submission 92761) | Corn rhizosphere microbial communities from Kellogg Biological Station, Michigan, USA - KBS C4-4 metaG | ecosystem: Host-associated > Plants > Roots > Rhizosphere > Soil | place: Michigan, USA...
AGCGCGTTCACATCGTAGTAGACCAGTCGTCCATCCCGGTCGTCGACCATATACTCGATGCCGCCCACGTCGATCTTCGCCGCCTGCACGATACACTCCACCGCCTCGATCACCTCCCGTGGAGGCGTGACCGCCTCGACCGAGATACTGCTCTTGGGCGTATCCACCGCGCAAGCCGAACGCTCCAATGCCACGCCGCCACGGGTCTGACAGACATCCGCCGGGCAGAGGTTGAAACTCTCGCCGCTGGAATAGACATCGATCGCATAGAGATACTTGCCGCCCAGCGTCTCGACACGGGTGATATGCCCGTTGCGCGCCGGTGTAAACTCCTGCACCAGTGCGGTGCTGTCGAGGCCAAGGTCGATCGTTCCCGCTTCCACGGCTGCGCGCAGCTCTTCCGGTGTATCGTAGCGCACGATGCCCGCCCCGCTGCCGCCGATGTTCGCCTTCACCACGACCGGAAATCGCAGCCCTTCCGCCGCAGCCGGAGCCAGCGCCGGATGGTTGATCACCCGCGCTTTCGGATAGTCCAGCTTCAGCGACTCCAGCAGGCTCAACTGCAGCGCCTTGCTCGTCTCCACGGTATAGGCGTGATTGCCATTGATGACACGTAACCGCTGCCGCTCCCAGTGCGCCAGCAGGCTCTGGGTATAGAAGGTGCTGTTACCGCCTCCACGCAGATAGGCGGACGGGCTCATGCGGTTAAAAACGAGGCTGTAGGCGTCGCCGTCGTGCGGATCAGCCGGATCGAAAAAGTGGCGCGCGGCGTCCAGACACGCATAGGGAATCCCACGCTTTTCTAACTCTGCAAACAGGGGGCGGAACCAGTCGGGATGTTCGTGGTAGATAGCAATAGGTTTCATGATGGCGTCCTGATGACCTCGGGGCTTTCCGGCGGAGTGATGGCTCTATTATACTCCAAACCCGACTTTCCCGATTATCTGCATCAGCAATTCAGAGAGCCGCTCGTTTCCCGGCGGCTTTCGGTGCTGTCCGCGCTTTCGGTTTTGGAGCACGCTTCGCTTTGGCAGGTGGTTTGCGAACGTGGGTCTTTTTGCGGTGTGTTTTCGTCTTGCGATGCGCTTTGGTCGCGGAGGACAGAATGGTCTTGTGAGGCTGAAGAGATTTAGGGTGGGTTTTGCGGAAGGCATCCCAGGCGGCCATCATCTCGGGAAGGGTGACGAACTGCCAGCCTTTGGCGCTCAGGGCTTCGAGGATAGGCTCGACAGCATCCACACTGGCCTGGTGCCCGATCCCATCGTGCAGGAGCAGAATGTCGCCCTTTTCGGGATCGCTCAGAGTCCCACGGATGAGCCCCCTGGTCCCGACACCGCGCGTGTCGCCCGGATCGATCGTCCAGAGGAAGACCCCATAGCCCTGCCGTTTGGCCTGCGCGACCAGGGCGGAATTGGTCTTGCCGTAGGGGGGGCGAAAACACGTGGGAGCATGGCCGGTGGCTTTGATGATGAGCGCCTCCGTGCGAGTGATCTCCAGTCGGGCGCGCCCGGCCGGGGGATCGAGGGGATGGGCGTACGTGTGGTTGCCGACGACGTGCCCCTCCGCGATCATCCGCTGCAACAGCTTTTCGTGCCCTGGTATGTGGACTCCGACCACAAAGAAGGTGGCATGGGCGTTGTACTTCGCCAGGATATCGAGCACCTGCGGAGTACACTGGGGATCGGGGCCATCGTCGAAGGTGAGCGCGATCAGCTTTTTGTCGAAGTGGGCAGGATGCTCCCTCCAGACCTTGCCGCGAAAGGAGAGGGGCAGAGCGCCGGAATCATCCGATTCCACGGGATCCTTCTCCGGTTCTTGCGGCGTTTTGGTTGCCGGTGACATGGCAGCCTGAGCGTGGGCAGGCAGCAGGGACACGGAGGGGCGCGAGCACGCCCCCATCAAGGCGAGCGTCAGCAGCGCGAGGCGCGCCATGTTTGAGCGGTCGAATAGTTTCATTGAGGAGAAATCCGGCGAAAGCAGATGAGTTTGGGCTCGGTCATCTCGTGCATGGCGAAGCGCACGCCTTCTCGTCCCAGGCCGCTCTGCTTGCGCCCACCATAGGGCATCAGGTCGGAACGGAACGTGGGAACATCGTTGATCATCACGGAACCGGCGTCGATCTCTTCGGCAGCGCGCAGGGCCTCTTCGAGATCGTGGGTATAGATCCCGGCGTTCAGGCCATACGGCGTGGCGTTGGCAAGGGAGATCGCCTCGTCGAAGGTGCGATACGGCATCAGCAGCAGCAGCGGTGCGAACGCCTCCTCACGAGCAAGCGCCGACGTCGGATCGACCTCCGCCAGAACGGTCGGAGCGTAGGCGGAGCGGCCCACGCGTTCGCCCCCGAGCAGCACGGTGGCGCCTGCCTGCTTCGCCGTCTCCACCGCCTCCGCGACCCGCGCGCAGGCGTCCTCACTGATCAGCGTGCCGACATCGGTGGTCTCCTCATTGGGATCGCCGAGGCGCAGTGCGCGAATGCGCGGGAGCAGTTCCGCGGTGAGCTTCTCCAGCACGCTCTCGTGCGCCAGAATACGTTGTACGGAGATGCAGAGTTGACCGGCGACCGCAAAACCGCCGCGCACGATCGCTTGCGCCGCATCGGTCAGATCGGCCGTCGGAGTGAGGATCACCGGGCTGTTGCCACCCAGTTCCAGAGTCACACGCTTAAACCCGGCACGACCGGGAAGTTTCAGCCCAACCTCACGACTGCCGGTGAAGGAGAGCAGGGCGACGTCGGGATGCGTCACCAGCGCGTCGCCGACGACCGCGCCTTCGCCTGTGACGCATCGCAGCGCGTTTTCCGGAAGTCCGGCCTCCCGCAGCGCCTCCACCAACCACAGCGCGTTCAGAGGGGTCTGTTCGGCAGGCTTGAAGACGACCGCGTTGCCGCCCCCGATCGCCGGGGCGATCTTATGGGCCGCCAGCGCCAGAGGCACATTCCAGGGCGTGATCGCACCGACCACACCAAGAGGTATGCGGGTCCAGTATCCAGTACGGCCTGCGCCGCTTGCGAACGCGTCGAAAGGGACGGTCTCCCCATGCAGACGTCGGGTCTCCTCGGCCGCCAATTGAAAGATACCCGCGGCGCGCGCCACCTCTGCCCGAGTCTCCCGAATCGTTTTGCCCGCCTCCGCCGTAATCAGGCGCGCGAACGGCTCGGTCTTGCGCAGCAGAATCTGGCCGGTCGCCGCCAGGATCTCGGCGCGGCGGTGGAGCGGCATCTTCCGCATCTCCTCCGCGCCCGCTTGCGCCTGCTGGACAGCGACATCGATGTCCGCCGCAGTACCGGCGGGCACCCGCCCGACCTCTGCACCGGAATAGGGATTGAGAACGACGATGTTACTCTGAGACATGGCGGCACCTCAAAACAAAATTGACAGGCCAATTCGAACCAACAGGATTGCTTGCACGCCTTGTGCCAGACTTCGAACGATGCAGCCAGTGCATCAGAACAGCGTTGGGGCGAACAACAACCCTATCGGTTTGAAACGACCTGCCAATCCTGGTAAAAAGCGACTATTCGGCGGGAGTGGTCGGCTTTGGACGCGGAGGGCGCGGTGCAGCGGGCTTGACAGCCGTAGACGACGCGGGCCTGGCAGCCGGCCGTGCCGCCGGGCGGGATGCAGTGCGTGACTGGGGCTTGGCCACACTCAAGGACTTGATCTTTTCGTGAAGCTGCTCTTCGCGGCGCTTGCGGGCGCGGCGAATCTCTTTCGCTCGAATACGCAACGGACACTCCTTCAGAGGAATTCTCGATTAAGGTTGGATGGACGCCTGCCGGAGCGACAGACAACACGCTATGATACCAGAGCGACGCCCCTTCTGTCAAACTCTCATCGCCGGAGCCGTATACGGCGTCTAGGGTTTCATTGCGGCTTTGACACGCGCGAGGGAGACACGCCAGGAGCCCCGGAAGGTGTAGGTATCGCGGATTTCATAGCCGTCGAGTAGGGAGAGGGTCACGCCGGTCTTCCGGCATGCGTGAATAAAAGAGTAGTTATCCAGGGCGATCCCGACATGTGTTATCCCCCGCCCCCGTGGATCGCTCTGTCCGACGAAGAAGACCAGATCCCCTGCCCTCAAGGACTTGCCCGGCTCCCGAAACGTCCCGAGCGGACATTGCGCTTGCAGATAGGCATCGCGAGGGATCGTGATACCGAGCACGGAGTAGATACGCTGTACGAAGCCGGAACAGTCGAAGCCGAACGGCGTTCCCCCGCCCCACAGGTACGGGGTCCCGATAAACCGGTGCGCCAGTTCGACGGCCGTCCTTCCATCGAACTCCGCAGCGATAGGCGGGCGGCCCAGTGCCTCAGAGAGCACACACCTGTCCCTATCAGGCAAATCCGTCGAATAGTCATCTATCCCCCTGGGAAGAAGTATGTGGGCGAAGTTACCGTCGCGCTGCAATATCGTGTCCACCACCGTTACCCGCGTGCCCCAGACCAGTTTCGTCTCCAGAGTGTAGCGATCCGTTGTCGTCCAGACATCTGCGAACGCCTGCCCAACGATGGCGGTATACGCATTTGGATAGTTCTCCTCCAAGGGTTGGCGGTTCGGAAAGGAGAGGCGACGCAGGTGGCTCGCGCGCACCCATCCCGTATAGTCATCGGCCATGCGGATCTGCATAAATTCGTCAGACTGCGCCAACACATCTACCTGCTCACCCATCAGTCCCTGGCTGATCTGCTCACTCGAACTATTCGCCTCCACGAAGAGAGGGACGACATTGTGAGTAAATACGGCAATCATGTTTTCCATCAATGTTCCTTTTAGACGACATAGACAACGAGGGAACGATCCGCAGACCGTTCCCTCGTCGTAAAGCCAGCGTCCGTTACTTGCGTGCGGTGGAGGAGACACGTGGTGAACTCTCGACGACGAGGTCGATATTCGCGGCATCCCGGTAGGTGCGCTTGCCATCGGTGAGTTCCACCGTGACGGTGTGTTTGCCGCTGCCTTTTGCCAGCGTCCAGTCGCGGTTAGGCGTGTAGTTTTCCCAGTCGGTCCAGGTTGTGCCGTCGTTACTGAAACGCATCCGTTTCATTGTGCCTTCGCCATAGAGGTAGAGTTTCACCTCCGGGCGAGTGGTGCTGGGAGCGCCGTTGTTGATGACGATCGGAAAACTTTCCGATTGCCTGCCGAACTCCTGCACCCAGTAGTGCTGAAACTTACCGGCGCTATTCTGCACATGGCCGATGCCGATCTCGCAGAAGTCCGGATTGAGGATGTTGGACCGGTGGCCCGGACTCTCCATCCAGTTCGCCATCACCTCTGCCGCCGTCGGCTGCCCGGCCGCCACGTTCTCTCCGACAGCCTGGTACTCTCGGTATTCAAACGCGGCCAGACGTCCTTCGAGTTCCCGTCCCTCATGGTCGGTATGATCCAGGTATTCGTTGGTCGCCATATCCTGGGCCATCCAGTGCGAGGCTGCCTGCAACTGCGGATGGAGACGCAGGGGGGGTAGTTTGTTGGCGGCGCGCTCTCGGTTGACCAACTCCAGGAGTTGATACGCGATCTGCTCATCCGTCAACTCTCTCGCGACCGCTCCGACCTCTGCGGTCGCGGTATACTGAGCATGAAGCAGCGTTTTGGGAGTGGTCGGGCTTTTGGGGTCGGGATACCAGACATCGAACGTGTAGCGGGTGGTTTTCTGAGGAGTGTCGGTCAGGGTCGTACGCCCGGTCACTTCCACGCCCTTCCCAAAACGGCCGCCGGACACCATGACCTTCGTGCCGGTAAAGTACCATTTCAACGTGACCGTCTGTCCGGGAGCACAGGGTTTCGGCGTCACGGCGATCGCATCCGCAGCGCGAGCGACCACGGGTGACATCCCCATCCCGGCGCCCATCAGAAGCAACAACCAGAGAGACAGTCGAAAAAAAGTAAAAGCAGGCTGAAAAACGCGCGACACGGTGACTCCTTGCTGCCAGATCAGACGGTCCTAAGAAACACAACCGAATTTCAGGGCCGCTCGATGCAGCAGGGCAGGAGCGCGTATTCGACAAGGATTATAGCCGAATCCACGCAAGCAGGTCAAGCAAGCAAGTAGTTATCGTTCTAGCGGCCCGGGATGGCGATCCAGGAGCGGAACCGCCCTGCCGGACAGGGCTTCATGGCAGACCGATGCACCACGGTTCTCGGAGCCGCCGCGCTCTCCACGACGGGCGAAGGCAGGCGACTGCTGTCCGCATACCGCAGGGCGTCCGACGCCGTCTCGTGGGCTTCCGGACGCGCATCGTTCTCGGTCGGCTTCCCTGCTTCTCCGTTCGCCTCTTCCAACGCGGCCAGATGCTCGCGCACCAGGTCCGAGAGTTTGAGGAGAATCCCCTCCCGATCCCGATTGAAATCCGTTTTACTCATGATGCAGAGATCCAGGAGACCCATCGCTTCCTCAGCGGAGAGAAACAACGGTTTCGGATCATCGTTCGGTTGCGACATGTTCGGCTCCTTGCCTCTGACATTCCGTGTCCCATTATGGACGATCTCCCTCCTGAAGATCATCCGCGGATCGGCAGATTTTGCAGGCGAGCAATTCACCCTGCAAACAGATCTGCGTCCTATGGATAGTATAAGGGGCTTTGAACCGCGCGTGCAACAAAAAAACGCACAGACGGGCTGTGATATTCATCACAGCCCGTCTGCTCGCATAGGAACCGGAAGCCGAAACTAGCGGCTTGCCACTTTTGACGGAGCCTCTTCGGCCAGCGCCTTCTCGATCTGCTCCACGATCTCCGGCTTGTCCGGATAGGTGCGCGCATCGATACGCTGGATGATCTCGCCTTTGCGGTTGACGAGGAACTTGGCGAAGTTCCACTCGATCGGCTTGGCGAATTTCGGGTCGGTCTCTTTCTCTGTGAGGAATTTGTAGACCGGCGCCTGGTTCTCGCCCGGTTTGACCGTTACTTTGGAGAACATCGGGAAGTCGACTTTGAAGGTCGAAGAGCAGAACTCTTTGATCTCTTTGTCGGAACCCGGCTCCTGCATCCCGAAGTCGTTGGCCGGGAAGCCCAGAATGACCAGGCCCTTCGACTTGTACTTCTTGTAGAGCGCCTCCAGCGGGCCATACTGCGGGGTGTTACCGCATTTGGACGCGACGTTGACGAACATGACGACCTTGCCCGCATAGCGGCCCAGGTTGACCGGCTTGCCATCGATGTCCTTCACGACAAAGTTCAGGACGGCGGGCACCTTCACGTTGGGATATTCGGGATTCTTGGCGACTGAGGATTCCCCTTTGCTGTTCGCCTCGACGCCGGCCGCTTTCGATTCGAAGACCTCATCGAAGTCGGCAAACGACAGTTTGTGCGCCTTGTAGTAGACGCCCCGGAAGTTGCGCGCACCACCACCGCCCTCGGCGGTATGGCAGTAGCCACAGGCGACGTTCTCTTTTTTGGCGAATTTCGGAAACGCGTGCGCCGCCGAACCGACGAGCGCGAAGAGGGCGAACGCAGCGATCGTCGTAACGATAGGCCGCGCCATTCGAGCCAATGACATTGCAAGACTCCTTTTCGATAGATCTCTGTTTGGGACGAATAGGAGGAGAACAGAGTTCCCACTCATCACGTCAAGGAAGAGGAATGCTGGGGCATGCGAAGGGGCACAGGTCCGTCGCTCTCGATTCACGCCCGACAGTCTCTACTCTTCGTATCAGACAGTCGGGCGCCAACGATGTTGCAGAAGCGCCTCCGAAGCGCCGGTGAGACACGGAAGCCTCTCACGCGGCGGAAATCGACGGCTCTCGAAACAGTTACATCTTGCCCTTCATCTTGCCGCCCATCTTACCACCTTCCATTTTACCACCCATTTTGCCGCCTTTGTCCATTTTCATCTTGCTGCCGTCCATAAATCCGGCCGGGGCTTTGTCCATTTTAACCAGTTTGTGGCCCATGCCATCTTTATAGTTCATTTTTTTGGCGGCATCCGCAGGGAAATACTCCTTGCAGGCTTTGCAGACGTAGACGGATTTCGGAGCCGTCTTGCCGGCGGCCATCTTGCCGCCTGCCATTTTACCCCCCGCCATTTTACCGCCGGACATCTTGTCCTGAGCAGACGCGGGGTTGACAGCGAACGTGGTGAGACCGAGGGAGGCGACAGCGAACAGAGCGATCCAATTGCGTTTCATGGGAGTTCTTCCTTTTCTGTTGGAGGCAACGCAACGCTCTCACGCCTTATTAAGAGGCGAAAGGCCGCGGCAGCGTTGTATGATTTCAACCTGGTATCACCGGTATCTGCAACCAGGCGAGGAAACATTCGCGAGGTCCCCTCGAAAACCCTTCTTGCGATTCCCGGTGTAACAGCGAGAACGCCCGCTCTTTCCAAGAAGTTCCGCAGTAGAGGCGCTTCTGATTATTTATAGAGACCATGACCAGAAAATCCATCGGCTTACCGTGGGAATGAATGGTCATCCGCTACAAAAGGGATGAGGGATAAAGGAGGAAGGATGAGCCATGCCTTGTCATCCCTCCGCCTTCCTCCTTTGCTGGACGGCTTCGTGGCTCAGCACGAGCACCGTCACACGCTTCGACGCTGAAAATACTTTTCCTGATGCTTTCCTGTTTTCCTGCCCTTGCGTAGAGTAGCGTGGTAAGCCCATGATTATCACCCGATGCTACAAGTCCAGATTGGAACCTACCCCCGGTCAGGAGCATGCGTTCCTTCGCTTTGCAGGGTGTCGGCGCTACGTCTGGAATTGGGCATTGGCACGCAAACGCGAAGTCTACCAGGAGACCGGCAACAGCATCGGGTATGTGGCTCTCGCCGCTGAACTCGTCCGACTCAAACGCCAACCCGAAACCGCTTTCCTCAAGGACTGCCATTCGCAAGTGTTGCAACAGACGCTCATGGATCTGGACAAGGCGTTCGTTGCCTTCTTCGAGAAACGATCCAGGTATCCCAAATTCAAGAGCCGTAAGCGCTTCCGCCATTCATTCCGCATCCCACAGAATGTCAGTCTGGTGGAGGGGAAAGTCAGCATCCCCAAGATCGGTCTGGTGAAAGTCCGTCTTCATCGTGAGATGGAAGGGGAGATCAAGAGTGCGACCATAAAGCAGGAAGCCGACGGACATTGGCACGTCACCTTCGTCAGCCATCTTGAACTTCCCGGTGCCCCTCCTACCTGCGACTCCCCAGTAGGCATGGATGTCGGCCTGGAATCCTTCGTCACCCTTGACAATGGAGTGAAGGTCAAACCTCCCAGGTTCTACCGCAAGGGAGAGCGCAAGTTGCGACGAGCGCAGCGCCAACTCTCGCGCTGCAAGAAGCACAGTCATAATCGACAGAAGGCCAAAAAGCGCGTTGCTCTCTGTCATGCTAGAGTGCGTAACCAGCGTAACGACTGGCTGCATAAGTTGTCTGCACGACTGGTGCGGCTCTACGATACGATCTGCATCGAAGACCTGAACCTCCAGGGCTTAGTGAGAACCAAACTGGCCAAGAGTTTCAGCGATGCAGCGATCGGTTCCTTTCTGCGGATGTTGGAGTACAAGGTCGTGCCGAGATATGGACAGGTCGTGAAAGTGGGGAGGTTCTTCCCCTCCACCAAAACCTGTTCCAATCCCGAATGTGGGCACAAGCAAACCCTGGAACTCTCCGAGCGCCAGTGGGTCTGCGAGTGTTGCCAGAGGCTGCACGACCGAGACATCAATGCCGCCATCAATATCCTCGTGGAAGGAATGAGAATACTCGCCCTCGGAATGCGGGAGAGTTTAAACGCCGATGGAGAGAATGTCAGACTGGCGAAAGTCAGCAGTTCTTGTTGAAATCGGAAGCCCCACGGCAAGCCGTGGGGAGGTTCACTTAGCGATATGCCCCAACGGCCGGAGAACCGCCCCGATAGTCCGGGAGACAGCGTCTCCGGAACTACTCTATGACAAAGCGATAGACACCGCCGGTGATCCGCAGAGAGCGGGTGGCAGCGGGGAGGGTCTGCGCCTTACCTGCGTTTTGCACCCTTACGCGCGCCTTCGGGAAACGGTCGAGCGGAAAGACGACGGTCGCCGCCGCTCCGGTCGGAATGACCACATCGAGCTGCAGGCCGTTCTCCGTACGCTGCCAGGAGACTTCCACGTTACCGTGAGGAGTCGGCACACGGCCTTTTGCCCACCAGAGGTCGCAGAGGGTCGGTCGGATATTGATGCGATCGAAGCCCGGCGACTCCGACACTATGCCCAGCACCTTCGAGGACAACTGGTAGAGCGGCGTCCCTCCCCAGGCGTGGCTCCAGTCTCCGCTCGTCCACATCTCCCGGAAAGTCCCGGTCTCCGGATCGATCTGCCAGCGCTTCATCTCCTCCACCGCATAACTATCGAACAGTCCGCAATGATCCAGCGCGTTGAAAACGAAATGGTAGAAGTAGGGCTGGCAGTTCAACGGATGCTGCGCCATCACGCGGTTGAGGATCGCCTGCTGCTGCTCTGGGGGCGCGAGATCGTACAGCACGGCCAGCACATTGACGTGGGGGCTGAAGGTCTCGATGTCGGTATCGGCGGGCAGCCACGGCCCCGGCTTGACCGAGGTCTGAAACGGCTTGCCATCCCGGTAGAGGCCCTTCTCCGGATTCCAGAGTTCCCGCTGAAAGGCGGCGGCGACTTCCTGACGCAGACGGCGATAGCCGGCGAGCCTGCTGCGGGCTCCACAACTCTCCGCGACGCGCACCGCATCCGCCAGTGCGCGGTA
>Ga0105239_10009959_pt1 | contig 10672 bp, 11 predicted proteins | sample KBSC44metaG_FD_92761 | JGI IMG/M metagenome (GOLD analysis project Ga0105239, IMG submission 92761) | Corn rhizosphere microbial communities from Kellogg Biological Station, Michigan, USA - KBS C4-4 metaG | ecosystem: Host-associated > Plants > Roots > Rhizosphere > Soil | place: Michigan, USA...
CACGTTCTGGTTCTTTCAGCACAGCATTTTGCGGGCTCAACAATAGATTAATGAGGCGATCTCGGATTGCTTCATTTGAATTTCCATATGCAAGTTTTCCTACTTGCCCGACAATCCCCGAAATACCGGTTCTATCCGCAGCAGAAGAAAGCAACTTCCCTCCAGCACTTTCAAGAATGTTGTTGGTTGCCAAATTCTGAAATGTATTTGATCCAGCAGACCGACCAAGTTGAGTATTCGATTGACGAGCCAAGTCGGCTTTAATCGAGCGGAGAACATTCAATTGCTCATCTGTGATTGCTTTGAAATTGTTCGCGCCTGGCTTAATGCTTTCTCTCTCAATTTTGTCGATTGCATTGGACACTTTAGCCAAAGTAATATTGCCATTTACATCGGTCAAATTCAGCCCTTGCAGTGCTTCCATTGCATTAATTGGCTTGCTCATTTCAGAATAAACAGCACGTGCAGAGCCATACGAAGGAGCAACTTTCTCAAGTTCGTCTGCAAGCTTATCCCGCATGCTCATCACTGCATTGCTTGCATTCCGCCCCATTGCTGATTTTGCTTGTGGATTAAGTGAATCATCCAATGCGAGCTTGATGTAATGCAATCCTTGCAGAGATTGAAGAGGATCGCCAATATCGACACCATTATTTGCAGCCAACTTTTTAGCGTCTTCGATGGCACTTTGAAATAAAGGACGACTAGCTAGTTCGCGCAGGCCCGGCGTAGCTAGATCCTCACGTGCCGCACTAAGCCCAACGCCAGCAAATGGCGCACGAGTTTTTTGCGCTTCAGAAGCCATACTTTGACGCATTGCATCAGCGTCAAAAGCTTTTCCATAAAGAGCGTTTGCAACTTGATCGCGATTTGCTATTGCAGACTCTACAGCCGCTCTATCTTGAGTAATCCCAGAAAGTAAGTTATTTCGAGCCGCTGCATTAGCTTGTTCTCGTTCAATAAATGCATTCGGGCGAACATCGCGTGCGACACGTTCAAGCGTTGCAATCCCTGGGTTTGCCGTTGCCGCTGCCAACGTTGGGGTAGATCCTGGGATAATTTCAGCAGCATTAATTTCAGTCGGACCGCCTTCTGCAAATTTACGCAATACGCGATTTGCAATTTCTTCTTGTCCTGATGTTGTAAAAGGTTTTACCAAAGATCCAGCAACATTGCCAGCATAGCGAGCACCCGCACCAACACCCTTCAGAACTGGTGGAAGAGCGCCCCCAATCAACGCAGAAGTACCAGCAGATTCAGGATCCACTAAAGCGCCAGAAGCACCGCCAGTAGCAGCCCCGCCAACCACGCGTGTAGCAAGGTTTTGTAGACCGCCTTGAGTAGCTCCAGTACGGAATCCGCTAGATGCCAAAGATTCTGCCAACGGAGTAAGCACAGGACTTGCTGCAGGCAGTGCACGGGCTCCAAGCTTGGCTACTTGGCCTAATGCTCCCCCCACCGGTAAAGTGGCCGCAATCTCACCTCCAAGCTCACCAGCGCCCGTGGCAATAGGACTAGCAGCCTTATATGGAGCTACTTCTGATTTTAGATTTTGCAGCCCTTGTTCAGCATCTTTAACCAACCAACGACCAGCAGCAGTGCCGCTATTGTCTTGCCCTGTAATAACAGATGTGAGGTTTCTCTCAGGCGGAGAAATCAAATCAGCAACAGCATTAATGCCCTTACCAAGATAGCGCTGCGCGTTAAGCGCGACGGTTCCAACACCTTTTCCTAAGCCAGCGCCAAAACCGACCAAAGAACTATCCTCGCCAACCGCTTTTTCTCTTGGCGCGTCGTCAAGCAACACATAGCCTTTTTGCGGCTGTGCTGGCTTAGTTGGTTGAGCATCATCTAACAGGACGTAAGGCATTATTTCTCCTGAATCCACTTGGTACCGTTACTACGCAAAATACTTCCATCAGGCGCTTGAATTCGTTTGCCAGTAAGTGCGCTAGGGTCTGGCAGCCTGTCAAATGTTTGACCTTGTTGAGGTGCTTGCTGACTTTGATTTGGCAGAGCACTTGCTTGCGGCCGTCCAGTGATTCCTTGCACCAATCCAGATCGCTGATTCTCGGGAACTTCAGCCAAGATACCGCGTGTTGCAATAGCTCGGTTTTCTGCTTTTTGCTTGATGACTGCAGGAGAGTCGCCAGGTTGAGGAAAATATTGGATTTCACCATTAGCGAACTCTTCCGGCGAAATAACAGCGCCAGATTCACGGCGAAGCGCCGCATTAATGAAATCGCGCTTTGCTTGATCCAATTTTTGGAAATCACCAGGGCTTAGAGCGCGAACAGTCGCGCCAATACCATACCCAAGCTGAGATCCGGGAAGGCTCTTATTGATGCCCTGTGCCGCCAACTCATCAATAATCCGGCCAGAGTTATCCATCCGCGAACCAAACAAAGCAGCTTTTGATTGACCATCTGTCAGCGCTTTATTCGGAGCTTGAATAGGATTGCCAGCAGCATCAGTGACAGGAACTGCTTTTCCTGTAGAAAGATTAACCACTTGACCGCTGCCAGCATCGTAATGCAGCTTTCCTTGCTCCTGCGCTTGCCGAGTACGAGCGTCAATCATATCCTGTCCACGACGCTGAGTCGCTGCTGACAACGATGCATCAGGGCTGACAGTGTTTTGCATCGAGCTAACCACTTGAGCAGGGCCGCCAAGACCAGGCAATGCAATGGTATCGGTAGTGCCACCAAGATTTCTTGTCTGATAAGTAGGCTTGTTTTGTTCGATATATTTGGTCGCGCCCAATGCGTTCTGTTGTTTCCATTGCTGGAACAACATTGGGTCCGTAGGGATGCGTGCAAGAGCCTGTTCAAGTGGCATCATGCTTGACTTGATCTTGCCTACAATCGGGTCTTGATAACCTGCTTGGATCCACAATGCTGCATCTTGAGGATTGTTCACATTGGCAAGCATGTCACGATCACGCGCAATCGCCTGATTTTGAATTTCGCTTTGCTTGTACTGTGTTTCGGCTTGATGTTTAGAAATCTCCGCTTGAGTTTTATCTGTATCAAGATAGTTCTTTTGCGCAGTCTGGTATGCCCGTACATTACCGCCAGTCGCCAGTGCTTGCAGATATTTGTTCCGATCACCACCAGATGCAGCAAATGCTTCCCGCGCACTTTGGTCGTCAGCCAATTGCTGCTGCTGAAGCTGACCTTGAGTCATCAGTTGCTTTAGCTGCAGTGCCTTACCATACTGCGCCATAGGATCAGGAGCTTCTACCGAAGCAGGGCGACCTTGCAAGATGATGTCAGTATTAAGTGCCATTTTTAGTATCCACTTGCGCTAGAGAAATCGGATGTCGTAAAGCCGCCGCGACTGCCATACATGGACGAAGTATTATTGTTTTGAGAAAGCAACTGTTTCAGCAAATCATTTGAATTGTAATTGTTATATAAACCATTCAACCCAGATACAGTAGATCCAGCGGCATTAGCTGCTCCAATAGTCCCTGCAGATTGAGCACTCCCAGCGCCTGTAATCAAATTACTTTGTGCATTGGCACTATTAGCACCTGTGCCTGCCAAAGTTCCAGCAGCAGAAAGACCAGTATTGCTAGCGCCGGTCAATTTGTTATAAATGTTCGTCTGGTCTTGGTTATAACGCGTATAAGCATCATTGGCTTTAGTGGAACCATAATCATTTGCATATTGCGTCAAGGCTTTGAGCGTAGCGCCAGAGTCATAATTACCAGACTGCAAAGCACGCTGATTGATCGCATTTGTTCCTTGATCAAGGCCAAACTTCAAACCCGAGTTATAGACAACATCATTAGCCAAGTCATTGGCGTCAAACTTCTTAAGCAGAGAACCATAATTAGGATCGGCTTCGGCAGTTGCTTGATCTGCAGAAGGATCGTTCAAATACTGGAATGCCCGGCCTTCATTCTTGCCGTACATCTGGTAATGGTCCCATGCCGATTGGCCCCATTTAGACTTATCGGCAACATCAGGATTAGCCGCTAGATAAGCTGCTTCATTGAAGTTGTCTTGCGTCTTTGCACTATTTTGACCAGCATATGTCGTCGGACTAGTAGATAGCCCCAGCATATAAGCCAGCTTGTTATTGGCAGCAGTACCATTTTGCAGATACGGATTAATGTTGTTCTGCGTGTCTTGGTATTGCGCTTTTTGAAGCGCAAGAGCATCCTGCGCAGATTGCGCTTGTGAATCAGCAGCACTTTTTGCTGCATCGGCCTGCATAGAACCAGCAACAACAGTTCCTACAGCAGCGGCGGCGTATCCCCATGGCATGATTAATCCTCCTTACGAATGCACACAATCATGGTGATTCGCTCATAATTTGTAGGGTTTGTCACCCAATGCAGGAACTGGTTATTAAACCAATAAAGATCACCAGGCTTTGATTCAAGAGATCCATCTTCAAAGCAAAACTCTTGCCCCGGCGCGCTCGTAATCTGGATTGCATATTTTTGATACTTGGCTGCATGCCAACCAGGATCAATATGGGGACGGCACTCTTTGCCAGCAGGAATACGCGTGATCAGCACGCCACCCAGCTCTGTTCCTCCAACCGCATGCATCACATCAAGGCAGATCTTCTTGACCCGCAGAATATCGGCAGATGGATACCAAACAGATGATTGTTCTTGTGTCGGATTGGAAGGTACAAAGCGCGCCCAGATATCATCTAGCCCATAATGAGGGCTGTCTTTTGATTCAGTACGGGCGGTGTTTTCATTCCACAGTTCAGGATGTTGATGAAGCGCCCAATAAATAGGTGCAACATTCAATCCTTGTGCAATGAGCTTGATATGGTCAGACATGGCCGCTTTCGATAATGACGTTATCGATTTTCTCCGGATCAGTGCAATCCGTTGCATGGCAGCATAACCATACGACATCCGTCAAGGCATGAACCTGATGGATTTTATCTGCTTGGACCGTGAGCGCTTCAGGGCCTACCATCGTTCGGGTCACGTGCCCGTCGATAACCAATTCTACCTTACCAGACGCCAAATACGACAAATGCTCAAAATTATGCTTGTGCTTTTCACCCATTTCACCAGCCTTGAAATGAGTTTCTTTGATGTAAATTCCGCCGCCAAAATGATGCTTGATTGGAAGAGAGCTAACGTCAATTTCTTTCAAACTGCACCTCCTGATGCATTAACCCATCCTGGCCCCTTGTACCAAATAGGGATGCCAAGAGAAGTATCAAAATAAGTCCGTCCCACCCAAAGAAGCTTTGTCGGACGGTTCGCTGTAGTTCCGCTTTGCGTCAATGCAAAGCAAATCGTGTACACAGATTGGAAAAATGCCTGCCAACCATTTCCAAGTACGGTTTCTACGTTAGTAGCTGGGACTGGGTTGATAAGTGCCATTAGTTATCCGGATTGATAGTTGCGCTAATCAAAGTAAAACTGAACGGGTCATTCATCCGAAGCTTGAATACAAAATCACGCGACGTTCCAAGCCTATTCCACTCAACAACACGCCTGTAATTACCAGTCGGGCCCACATCAACAAGCATTTCGGCACCGTATGTTCGTCCGTTGTCACGCGACACAGAGAGCCCAATTTGCGGACGTTCTAAGCCTGGATCTCCCATGCCAACCTGCATATCTACACGAACTTTACCAATCGACAATTGCAATAGATCTGGATCGCTGACATTCTCACTAATGATCTGAGATTCGATCTGATCACCGTTATCTGTGTAGGCAGTATTGGTAAGCCTGTATAGCATCCCATTAGAATAATCAGAAACAATCGTGTACGTCATAAACGATATACCAAGATTGGATCTATGACGCGTAATACCAAAACTTTTCAGTCGAGACCAGATTTGAGTAAATCCGTCATAGAGCCAAGTATCACCAGCAGTCGGGAAGTTGATGACATACATGGCATGACCGCCAAGCATGTACGAATATGCTACTGCATCACTTACCGTTGAATATCCGTTGATAATATTGTCTACATCTGGATTACTTAGCTTGAGTGGAGAATAACCATCCAACTTAGCAATCATGACCTGACCAAGCTTATTACGAGCAAGAAACGCTAATGAGTTGTCATATTCAGCGACACTCCAAATAGCCGCCAAACCCCACTTAGTAGCCGTTCCTTGAATTGATGCGAAAGCCTGATTGGTATCAGTACTGACGCCAAAAAATTCAGTAGTTCTCGTACCAAAAAGAACCGCTTGGCCATTCAAATTCCATACTGCTACGTTTGGGTCCGGGTTGGTCTCAGCATTGGCAAAATTAAGCGCATCCCATGACAAACCGTCATATGCATCGGACCAATAGAAACGGCTTTGCTGGGCAAACGTGACAATGAATCGGCCGGCCAAAAACGTGACAGTGGTTGGACTAGCTGGGAAGTCTGTATCAGTGATCTGGCTAAAAACACCGGTGGTCGTATTGTAGATATACCCAAACGTACCATCCACAATCATGATCTGATTGCCGTTATCAGCAATCGAGCATTGGCCTGTAAATGTCAAAAGAGTGCCGATAGCCGTTAAAGATCCAGCCGCACCTACCTGATAAAACTTGTTTTGGAACACTGCATATGCAGATTCGTTTTTATCGAACGCATAAAGCGCTCTGGCCGGAGAAGTGCCGCCGTCAACAAACGACACAAGCCCCGGCGTTTTGTATCCAACAATCGTCGATTTCTCACCTGCAGGACGCGTCTCAAAATACATATTTTGAGGGTTCTTGGCGGTGACATATGGGGACTTGCTCGCCATCCCCATGCCGAATAGTTGGATACGGGCCATTAATCCTCCGGAGGAGCGTTCTTAATGAACACCGGATTGCCGTCTCGCGAAAAACCAGCAAGATCGCCTTCGCGGCAAAGAATATAACGCTTACCCTCAATCATGATCGGCTCGCCACCAGATTGATATTTACCGAACGTAACCCAATCGCCTACTTTCACACGCATTGGTACTTCGTGGCCGCCCATATGATGACCGGAAGCATCAAGATAAGAAGAAAACACCCGGCCAGGCCCAACAGCAACAACACGACCGCAAGGAAACTTTTGTTCGCTGCCAACCAAGATAATCCCACCACCGGTCTTTTCTTCCTTATGCTGCTCAATCACCACAATGTCCGACAAAGGAATCATCGGGAAACCTTCAGCGGCTTGACCTTCAAGTTTTGCTTCAAATTGCTCAGACATGTAATGCCCCTTGTAAAATTTGCGTTTCAGAAACCCTTATAGAGAAACGCGTTTGAAATATCGTCATATTTTTGGTCGAATGGAGTGTTCATTTCCAAAGGCTGGAAATTGGTCCTCTTCAACACTGCTTTTGCTTTGGTTGCTTTTGCTTGCAGCGATGCAGGCGGCTCACCACCCTTAAAACTTTCCCAAATTTCTACTGCCAAATTACTTACGATTGCTGACTCGTAACCCGCTGGCATTACCAAATCATCCGACAGTGTCAATGCCGTAGTACCGCCCAGCGGATAGTTTGCTGTTACAGTACATGTGAAATCAGCATACGGAACAGGGTAAAAATTCATTTCCCCATCAGGGAAATTTGGGTTGTAATAACATTGATCAGGAATGGATTGAGTCAGCTTGTAGCTGATTTCATTCCACTTATATAGGTCGATGAAAGTAACATCGTAATCAATGTTATTCAGCCGCACCTTCATCGCGGTAATGGCAGTCGGACGACCTTTAGGAAGTACGCTTGTAAGATACGTCGCAACGCCAGCCGTCATTGTAAACGTCGCCACTTCATTGTTGAAGATCATTTGCCGTTCGTTCGTCCACGAATCAAGCATTCGATTCAGCCAACGAAGAATCAACTGAGCATCCCCAGCATACAGTGTCTGATCTTGGCCTAATACTTTGGCTTCAAACGCTGCATCTTGGCATAGAGTAGCGACGGTAGTCATTAATCAGCCTTTGCAGGACGACCACGGCGGGGAGCAGGAGAAATTACTTCGCCTTGATCTGCAGATGCGTCAGCACCAAATTCAGCTTCTTTCATCTGAAGCATCTGTTCAAAAGATGGTGCGCCAATAAATCCAAACGGCTCCGGAGAATCAAGCCATGCTTCTCCAAGTGCAGCCTCTTCTTGCACGGTATTCACTTGCTTTGCTCGGATGCCGCGCTCATCACCAAAATATTTCATCTTCGGATATTCCTGATGATAGTAACGGGGTTCCGGCTCCATCTTCCCATTCGGGAGTTTCTTACCAAAGAACTTATGCACGGGCGGTTCCCAAGACCCTTCATCCACGGTCAATTGGGGTTGCATAACATTGCTATAGTCAATCTGAGTATTCATCTATCGCCTCAACACCCCTTAAAAAAACGGCAGACAGAAAGGGGAGGAAACTGTCTGTCGCGGGCCAATTTAGCCAAATCTAATCAATATGTTTCCAAGTTTTTCTTGCAATAACTGCCCAGATGGAAGCTTGTGACATGTTGAATTCTGATGCGAGCTCTTGTTGCGTTTTGCTGCTACTTCTGATGTATCTAACCTTTGCCTCATCAAGTTTGGAATTGCCGTGAGACTCGCCTACGCTAATTCCATATCGATGACGTTTTTTTTGCATCTTGTCTTCAACATTTGCCTGATGATCTCCCAAGAATAAATGATCTGGATTAACACATCTTGGATTATCGCATTTGTGACAAACAAACAAAGTTTTATAACTCGAATCATTTTTTGGGATTTCTCCTTTAAATATGATCCAAGACGCCCTAGAAGCAACAAAGTTTTTACTGCCTATGCGGAATTGACCATAACCTGTTTTGCCGATAGTGCCTCCTGTCCAATTCCAGCATCCAGTATGCTCATCTTTAACAAACCATTGCATAAACCTTTGCGCAGTTGTCATACCATGGTTTTGTTTTTGCATTACTTTTAATGGGTTGCCATACAGCTTAAGACGCCTATCGTGCGACTTGCATAGCCCTCCCGCATGGACTTTCTTTTCGCACCCATCAATTTTGCATTTCATCTATTTCTCCTTATGCAGAGCTGAATTGCCCCGCATAAGGATTATAGAATCAATTTACCGCTATTACTATGTCATATACAGGTGTCAAACTACAGTTAAGCGCTTACCTGCTGGGTTGCCTGTTCTGGGTACGGGGTTGCCCAGCCATACAAAGCGTCAACACGATTCCCAACGGTATCCGAAGAGATCGCAGCCTGGCGGAAAACACGCAGCGAGAAGCCGTCTTGAGCACGCACAGCACCCCAGCCACCGAACTCAGCCAGGTCAACCATCTTGACGACAGCCAGTTCAAATGCACCCTCATGCCAGCCAAGGTTACGAGCATACGAGGTGTTGGCAGTACCGGAAACAGTCAGCAGAGCACCCGATGCCGGAGCGCTGGTAACGTTTTGGAACGGACCAGCGGAGATAATCGCTGGGCTGATGGGGATGGTGGCGTTACCCGAACCATCGGAAGAAGTATCAGAGATCGCCACAAACTGCATCAGTTGGCCGGTCGATTGCTTGGTGACCGGGTTGACGGAGAACACGTTTGCAATGGTGAACACATCGCCAGCACGCAGACGCAGACCAACAGCAGCAGTCCAACCGTTGGTGATCAGGTTGCCGGTGTTAGCCCAACCAGAAACCAGCGATTGACCAGCGCCGTTCACAGCCGGAGTACCACCCAGCGGACCAACCAGTTGACGGGCAACGTTCTGAGACATGGCGATCTTCAGACCAAGAGTATTGGTGCTGTCAACGAAGATGCCATCTTCATACTGTTGACCAACCAGTTTTTGCTGATTGAAGAAGCCAGTCAGCGATGCGATTTGCGATGCGGTAGTACCTTGATCGCCAACATAGTAGCGGCCACCATCGCGCGGAGCGGAGAAGTCATCCAGCTTCTTTCCGATATCCAGCAGGAAAGAAACGTTGTTCGGCGAAGTGCCCGGAGTACCGGTCAGGTTGCCAACGGTGTTTTTCGCGTTGATATAACCATCGATATCGATCTGTTGGGCCAGTTGGATAGCACCCGGCTTGATAACACGATCCGAGAAGTCTTGCAACTTCAGGGTCAGGTCAGCACTAGTGAACGAAGTGTCGATGTGCTTTTGCTGGTTGACAACCAGAGGGATCGAGGTTTCGGTGTAGTCTTGACCGGAGAAAGCTTGACCGGTCGAAACAGTGAAACGAGCAGGACGGCGGATATTGATGGTATCGCCGATCTTCATCGCTTCTTTGCCGAATTCCTTCTGCCATTTGCGAGAAACCTTCTTGCCCAGGACGATATTGTTCGCCAGGACTCGAAGAGTTTCATCAGTGTACATTACCGGGTTCTGAAAGCCATTTGCCATGATTAATTTCCTTTAACGAAGATTTTTTCTTGCCCACGCATAGTATTTTTCCGGATCAGAAGGCGGGCCATCAGAGGCCGCACTTTTCGAACTTGAAACCGGCTTACCGGGCGGTGGCGCAGATGTTGCTTTAGGAGCGCTCTTGAGTCCGGCGAGCATTTCACCGATAAGAACACCGTGCATATATTCGGGGGCACTTTTAAACTTTGCCTCCAAGCCAGGATTCTTAGCCAGATGGTAAGTAATCAGCGGACCTTGTTCCAGATTCACAATCATGTCCACTACATTAGCGGGCAGATCAGGCTCCCAGTCCTCAATCACTTCACGGAAATCCGGGATCTCTCTTTCAAGAGCTGCG
>Ga0105239_10009960_pt1 | contig 10671 bp, 9 predicted proteins | sample KBSC44metaG_FD_92761 | JGI IMG/M metagenome (GOLD analysis project Ga0105239, IMG submission 92761) | Corn rhizosphere microbial communities from Kellogg Biological Station, Michigan, USA - KBS C4-4 metaG | ecosystem: Host-associated > Plants > Roots > Rhizosphere > Soil | place: Michigan, USA...
ACACGCATGGGATTGCTTACCCAGGAGCGGAAAAACCGCACAAAATCAGAGCATGAGGTCTTTGTCGTCATTCCGCGAATCCAATCTCCGGCTACGATAGCAAATATGGCGCGATCAGGGCCGAGCAGCATGGCATTTCGAAGGCACCCCACATCATTTGGCCATCGAGAACCGTTGATATGCAAGCACAATCCCGGATTTCTATTGCTGCATATTTTTAACAGATACAAACTTGCATCTAGTGCAATATACAAACAGATACAATAGGCGATGCCAAATCCCTCCACAGGCGTCCCGCAATGTCCGGCCGGACAGTGAAAGACATTCCCCCAAAGTCAGGCCGAATTGCAGTTATCACCGTTGCCAATAGCGGTATCGGCTACGAAGCCGCCAAGGCGCTGGTCGGCGCTGGCGTAAAGGTCATCATCGCCTCACCCAACGAGAGAAAGGGCGCCGAGGCGCTCGCCAAAATCCGCTCGGCAACATCCGGCGCAGACATTGCCTTCGAGATGCAGATGGGCGCCAACTATATCGGTCACTTCGCCTGGACGATGCGACTGCTGCCCACGGTTTTCGATGCCGACAACCCCCGTGTGGTCACCGTCAGCAGCCTGGCGCACCGCAGCGGCAGGATCAATTTCGAAGATCTGCAATGGCGGAAAAATTATGGGCTCGGCGTGCCTATTGCCAGTCGAAGCTGGCGACGCTGTTGTTCAGCCTGGAACTCGACCGCATCGCCGCCCATGCCCGCGATCCCGCCATCTGGCGGCGGCTTTGGGATGTCTCGGAGCAATTGACGGGATTGAAGATGCCTATCCCCGCAACCGCCTGAAAGATGTGCCTCTCCGCAAGAGCGGAGAGGGACTTCGCGCATTCAATTCACCGGCAACTCACTGGCTGACGCACTGCCGACGCGGACCATTGGTCGGCTGATAGGTATTGTCAGAAGCGCGATAGGTCTTGTACCGGCTCGCGCACCAGCGAACATGGGCGCTGCCGTGGGGCGGACGTGCGACGGCGCCGCCAACAATTGCGCCGGCGGTGAAGGCGGCCAGCGGATACCAGAAACCATCGTTATAGCGGCGATATCCCGGGCGGGCGTAGCGATAGCCGCGATGGCCATGCCAGTAGCCGCCGCGATAGTGCGGACGGTAATGTGGGCGATAGTGCGGGCGATAATGGGGACGGTGACGACGATATTGCACGTCGGTCACGCCGGCAGCCTGGCCGGTCGTCTGCAGGATTGCCGGCTGCACCATCGGCTGAATCGGCGCCGCAACGGCGGGATCAAATGATGTAACAGCAACCAGGGCACTTAAGGCGGTCACTGTCACGGTCGTCAGGAATCGTTTCACAGCTCTTCTCCTCCAGAGACGTAATCGGAACGAACAACGCGCAATGATTGAAAATGAATCATAATATTACCGCTTGCGCAAGTAAAAGACATTCAATAGTCATATAGATAGGAAGCCTACCTATCTACTGTTCGATTGAGACTCCATGATCAAACCCGACCGTCATCATGTGCTTGAAGAAGCACATGCGCTCGCCGAGGCGTTGCGCCCTGCTCTCCATCGCCTGTACCGGCAATTGCGGCGCGAGAGCGACGATCCCGGCCTTTCACCCCTGCATGCCCTGCTGCTCCTCGCCATCATGCGCGAACCGGGCATCGGCGTCGCCGAACTGGCCCGGATGGAGAAGCTGCGCGGGCCAACGATATCCGGACATGTGAAGACGATGGAGCGGGACGGTCTCATCACTCGCTCGGAGCCCGACCCGAGCGATCGGCGCCGCAATGGCCTGATCGCGACCGACAAAGGAGAAGAGCTGATACGGAGCATGAAACAAAAGCGGACCGACTGGCTTGCGTCCGAACTGGCCAAACTGTCGCCCGACGAGCGCGCTGCCATTCGCGCAGCGGTCGGGCCACTCGGGGAGATCGGGCAATGAGCGGCGAGCGTCTGAATGCAATTCCGCCGTCGGCGCCGGCCGCGAGCGATCCGCCCGATCGTCGCGAGATCCGCGCCGTCGTTCTCGGCCTGATGATCGTTCTCGGCCTTGGCGCCATCGACCAAAGCATCGTGGCGACGGCCTTGCCGCGCATCGTCAGCGATCTCGGCGGGCTGACGCATCTGTCGTGGGTCGTCAGCGCCTATGTGCTGGCGTCGACCAGCACCATGCCGCTCTATGGCAAGCTCAGCGACCAGTACGGCCGCAAGCCGATGATCTACGCGGCGATCCTGATCTTCCTGCTCGGCTCCGTACTGAGCGGCATGGCGCAGACGCTGATGCAACTCATCGTCTTCCGGGCCATCCAGGGCATCGGCGCGGGTGGATTGCTGCCGCTGGCGCAGATCATCATCGGCGACATCGTGCCGCCGGCAAGACGTGGGCGCAATCAGGGCTCGATCGCCGCTGTCTTCGCCGTGTGCAGCGTCATCGGCCCGATCACCGGCGGCGTCATCACCGATCTCTTGTCGTGGCACTGGATCTTCTACGTCAACCTGCCGATCGGCGCCGTTGCCCTCGTCATGATCGGCCGAGCACTCAAGAGGCCGCATCAGGCGCGCAGCCGCCGCATCGACTATCTCGGCGCTGTCTTGCTGACGGCCTGCACGACCAGCTTCCTGCTGGTGCTGGCGCTCGGCGGCAACGAATGGGCCTGGGATTCGCCTGAGATTTTCGGCCTGTCCGCGGCTGCCCTCATTCTCGGCGTTTGCTTCGTTCTCCATATCCGGCGGGAGCCAGAGCCGGTGCTGCCGCCGGATCTCTTCCGCAACCGGCTGTTCGTCGTCGCCTGCCTCGTGCTGGCATTGACCTTCATGGGCATGCTCGGGGCCAGCCTCTTCTTCCCGCTGTTCTTCCAGATGGTCATGGGTGTCAGCCCCTCGCATTCCGGCCTGCTGACCGGCCCGCTGATGGTCGGCGTCGTCATCTCGTCCATGGTCAATGGCCGCGTGCTGCTGCATCGCTTCGGACGCTACAAGCCGGCCCAGCTATTCGGTCTGAGCCTTGCGACGGTCGCCTTCGCTACGCTCGCCTGGGCGGCGGCCACCAGCCAGGGCTTCATGGTGATCGAGCCAGCCGTCTTCGCCCTCGGCCTCGGACTTGGACTTGTCATGCCCACCATGACGATCGCGGTGCAGAATGCCCTGCCCTTTGCCCATCGCGGCGTCGGCACGGCGACGCTCGCCTTCTTCCGCTCGCTCGGCGGCCTCATCGGCGTCACCGGCTCCGGCGCCATCCTCGCCTATCACGTACAGAACGCTGGCGCCGCCCTGGACGGTCTTCATATGTCGTCATTGACGGAGGCCGGCATGAAGCAACTTGCCACCACCTCCCCCGAAGCCCATGCCGCGGCCATAGCGCTCTACCGCCACGCCATTGCCATGACCTTTGCGACGGGAACGGCCATCGTCGCATTGGCGCTGGTCGCACTGCTGTTCCTGCCGGAATTGCCGTTGGCGACGGAGCATGGAGAGGAAACGGCGCGCCGGGGCTGAGCAGCACGAAAAAATCACAGCCGCCGGGCGGCAAGCACGATCGCCTGTCGCCCGGCGCGGGATACGCGCAAGCATTCGTGCCTGCGGTGCAGGCAGTCAGATCGCAAACTTATATAGAGATGAGAATGGCGCACCCGAAGAGATTCGAACTCCTGACCCCCAGATTCGTAGTCTGGTGCTCTATCCAGCTGAGCTACGGGTGCGTGGCCGAAACGGAAGAAACCGTTGGCGTGGCGGTTCTCTAAAGCCTCCTTTGGGGGATTGCAAGTGGATTTCTGAAAAAGATCGCGATTTTCGTGCATGTCGGTGCGAAGAGGCTGAAAAACCTCAGCTTTCGCGGAAGCTTCGGCTGCGATAATCATCGAGGGATACGGGGCGGTCGGGGATCTCGATGCGAAACTGCGTTCCCGCGGATGGTTTTTCCACGAGCGCTATGGTGCCGCCATGAGCAAGCACAAGTTCGCGGGCGATTGCCAGGCCGAGGCCGGTACCGCCGGAACGTGCAGAGCCGCGGAATGCCGTGAAGAGATTTTCCCGCGCTTTCTGCGGCATGCCCGGCCCGGTGTCATCGACGGTGATGCTGACGACGCTGCCGATGCGATGCGCCGAAACCGTGATGCGCCTGATACCGTCGGGTGTCGTCTCGCCGAAAGCGACCAATGCCTGATGGGCGTTGCGGCACAGATTATGGATGATGCGGAACAGCTGCTCGCTGTCGGCATCGACCTCGAGCTCGGGGCCGAGCTGCTCGACGAATTCGATACCGGTTTCAGGATCGATCGCCAGGATATCACGAACCTCGCCGATGAGCTCGACAAGACGGATCTTGCGCCGGCGTGGCGCCGATTCGGACGTCTGGCCATAGGAAAGGACCTCGGTCGTATAACCGACGGCGCGGTCGATGGTGCGCAGCAGCTTCGGCGCGAAACGCTTGACCATCGGATCGTCGACATCGACCAATCGGTCGGACATCAATTGCGCCGCCGACAGGATGTTGCGCATGTCGTGATTGATCTTCGAGACGGCGAGGCCGAGCGCCGCCAGATTTTTCTGCTGCTTCAGCGTCTTCTGTAGCTGCGACTGCATGGAGGCGAGATGGCGGCCGGCGACTGCAAGCTCATCGCGCCCCATCTCGGGCACGAGAATACGGCCCGGATCCTCCGGGTCGTCCGAATAAGCCTGCATGCTATCGGTGAGCCGCCGGATCGGACGAATCATCATGCGGTTGATCGCAAAGAAGATCAGCGTCGCTGTGAACAATGAAATCAGGATGGAAACGAAGAAGACGCTAACCGAATAGGCGAGCATCGCATTGCGCAACCGGGTGTCCTTCAACACCACTTCGATGCCGGTGCCGACATCGCCGCCGGCCGGGCCGAAAACGCGGATGATACGGTTGCCGCCGAAGAGCAGAGTGTCGAGTGCGTCCTTGATGGCGGTCAGCTGGGACACATTGCTCAGATCATACATATCATCGACCGAGGCCGGCATCTCGGCCGTCGCAAGCAGGCGCGACGTGCCGTCCTTGCGCAGGACGATGGCCCGCGTGCCGGTGGCCATCAGCGTTTCCTTCTGCAGCGCGCGAGGTAGCTCGGCAGGCTGCAGGCCGTCGATGACGATCGCGGCTGCAGCGGCCGTATTCAGCCGGTCCTCCAGCCAACGCAGCCTCATATTGGCAACGGAGGGCACGAAGATCAGCACTTCGGCCAGGAGAATGAAGCCGACGGTGAGGATGAGAAGCTTGCCGGAAAGCCCGCCGAAGATCCCTGTGGGCCTACAAAATTGGGACAGGCGGCCCTTATCGGCTTTGCCGCTTTTTGCGGCCCTCCTGTCCTGCCCACTATCCATTTCAATTGTCCCGCTTCGCTGCAAAGCGACATGATGGCGACGTATCGAAACCAGATAATAGGTGATTGTAGGCTTTTTTCCAATCTCTTCCCGGCTTTAACGGCGAGAAGGGTCTGGAGAGGGACGACGACGGCGCGCAGGCGCGGCCGCGTTGTCCCTCTCCGACGGGATCAAAACTCTTCCCAACCCTTCGTCGCGACGGCCGGCGAGAGAGCGTTTGCGCCGCCGAAGGCAGTCGCGACCTTATCGATCATCCGCCGTGCCGGCGATGCCGCCGGGCGATGCGTCTCGGCGCGTGCAGGCACCGGAGCGGACATGCTGCCGGCATCGACCTTGAAGCGGGATACCAGGCGGACGAGGCCATCGGCTTCGCCTGCAAGACGATGGGTCGCGGCCGAGGTCTCCTCGACCATGGCGGCATTGCGCTGCGTGACTTCATCCATCTGGTTGACGGCCTTGTTTACCTCGGACAGGCCTGTTGCCTGTTCGCGCGCCGCCGTCGCGATGGAATGAATATGGTCGTTGATCTTGAGCACGCGGGCTTCGATGGTCGACAGCGCCTCGCCGGTGGCCTGCACCAGCTTGACGCCGACCTGCACCTGATCGCCTGATTTGCTGATCAGCACCTTGATATCCTTGGCGGCGGTGGCGGAGCGCTGGGCGAGTTCACGCACTTCCTGGGCAACGACGGCAAAGCCCTTGCCCGCGTCGCCTGCTCGCGCAGCCTCGACGCCGGCATTGAGTGCCAGCAGATTCGTCTGGAAGGCGATATCGTCGATCACTCCGATGATCTGGCTGATCGCGCCGGATGCCTGTTCAATGCCGCCCATGGCGTCGATCGCATTGCGAACCACCTTGCCGGAGCGAGCGGCGTCTTCCTTGGCCTCGGTCACCATGATGCTCGCTTCGCGCGCCCGTTCCGTCGAATTCTGGACGACGGAGGTTATCTCGTCGAGCGCCGCCGAGGTTTGCTCGAGGGCGGCGGCCTGTTGTTCGGTACGCTTGGAGAGGTCGTCGCTGGCGTGGCGCAGTTCGTTGGTGTTGGTGTTGATCGAGCCCGTCGTCTCCCGCACCTCGCGCATGGTGCTCTTGAGGGTCGCGAGCGTGGCATTGACGTTCTGCTGCAGTTCGGCAAAGGCGCCCTGGAATTCGCCCTTCATGGCCTGCGTCAGATCGCCATCAGCGAGGCTTGCGATTACGCGACGCACCTCGCCGATACCCGTATCGACGCTCACCAGCAGCTCGTTCACATTCCCGGCAAAGCGATTGAGGTTGGCATCGCCGTAATCCTTCTCGATGCGACGGCTGAAATCGCCGGCAGCGGCGGCCGAGACGGCCAGAGACATGCTGGACTGAAGTTCGTCGCTCCTGGCGCGCAGGGCCGTTTCCTCGGCATTCATGCGGCGCACGGCCTTGCCGTTCTCCTTGAAAACATCGACGGCAGCGGCCATCTCGCCGATTTCGTCGCGGCGACCTGCAAACGGGACCTCGATATCGAATTGACCGTCGGCAACCTTGTTGATGGCTTCCGTCACCTTGCGGATCGGACGGCTCAGATGAACGGTGCCAATATAGGAGCCCAGGCCGACGCCGGCGCTGATGCCCGCCACCGTGATGCAAAGGACGGCCCACAAGATAGCGTTATGAAAAGTCGCGATGCTGGTTTCGGCTGCTGCAAGTTCTGCCTTATCGGTTTTAACCACAGCATCGATCTCGGCCTGGAAAGCCTTGCGATTGGCACGGTTGGCTTCATTGTTGCCTTGCTTGCTGGCGGCATCCGGACCATCCGTCACGCCAAGACGGGCCGTTTCGGTGCGGAAGACGCGAAACTCCTGAGAGCCGGCCTGCAGTTTGGAGAATTCTGCCTTCTGCGCATCCGGAACCATAGGCGCCCAGGCCGCGAGCACTTTGTCGATCTCGTCGAGGTCGCCCATCAACCCATCGGCGAAGCTCTTGGCGTCCTTTGCGGAAGCGGCAGCATAGATGCCGCGCGATTCCATGACCACCGCCGTCACATAACGGTTGAGGCGCTCGCCCATGTAGGCGCGCCCGGCGGTCTGATCGTAGCTCTGTAATTTCTGGTCATACTGATGCAGCGCATAAAGGGCGGTAGCGCCGATCAAAAGCGCTGCGCCAGCCATGACGAATACAAGCAGGTTTATTTTGCCGCGAATCTTCACGATACCCTCCGAGGCCGGTCTCCTCCCCATAAATCGATGGGTTTTTCCAGCATGTACCTAGATATCGGCTAAATTCATTAATGATATATTGCGGTATTTATATATGAGAGATGCGACGTCGCTGCTATTTCTGCTGTATATTTCAGTATTTACTGAATTATATTGTTGGCCATGCAATCAATCGGCCGAATGCTATGGCTGGCGGCAACGGCCGCCGATCGACCGGCTGGAACCCCGGACTTCAAGGAATTTGCGCCGATATAATTGACTCTATGGGTCTTCATCCTTATAAGCCCGCGCACGTCCGGTCCCGGAGCCTGCTTTTGCGGGCGAAGTCCGTTCGCCATAATCAACAACGCTGCTTGCTTTTGAAGCAAAGCTCAAGAAGGGCCGCACTCCGCGGTGTTTAAATAAATGAAGCGTACCTATCAACCATCCAAGCTTGTCCGCAAGCGTCGCCACGGCTTCCGTTCCCGTATGGCCACCAAGGGCGGTCGCGCGGTTCTTTCCGCTCGCCGTAGCCGCGGCCGCAAGCGTCTTTCGGCCTAACGGCCGAAATGCCCGATAGTCGAGGATGGCGGGCAAATTGACGAATGAACGACCCAAAAAGACTGTCGGGCGGCTGAAGAGCCGGCCGCAGTTTCTTGCAGTCCGCGAAGGCGAGAAGCGCAGAGGCAGCTTCTTCCTCCTAGAGATGCTGGACCGCAAGCTTTCCGACGCCGACCCCCGCGTTGGTTTTACCGTCACCAAAAAACATGGCAACGCAGTGGAGCGCAACCGCATGCGGCGCAGGCTGAAAGAAGCCGTGCGGCTTCATGCCGGGTTTGCAATGCAGCCCGGACACGACTATGTGGTTGTCGCGCGGCGCGATGTGCTGACCGCACCTTTCGAAAAACTGGTGAGTGAACTCGTCCAGCGTATCGAAACCAGGCCGAAACACCGGCGACCGGAAACGGACCGCTCCAGGAACACATGATGCAAAACAACCGCAATTACTTCATAGCGATTGCCCTGTCGGTGCTGATCGTCCTCGCTTGGCAGTTTTTCTATATGAACCCGCGCCTCGAAGCGCAGCGGCAGGCCGAACAGGCCGCCAAGCTGCAGCAGCAGTCGCAGCAGGCCCAGACGACGCAGGCACCCGCCGCGGGCGCAGGCGCTGCGGTCAACGGCTCGCTGCCGGCAGGCGGCCAGACTGCGCCGACGGTCCTGACACGCGACCAATCGGTCGCCAAGACCTCTTCTTCGCGCGTTGTCATCGATACGCCTGCGCTTGCCGGCTCCATCAACCTGGAAGGCGCGCGCCTCGACGACCTTAGGCTCAAGACCTATCACGAGACCGTCGACAAGAGCAGCCCGATCATTACGCTGTTCAGCCCGGCCGATACCAAGGACGGCTACTTCACCGAACTCGGCTATGTCGGCAGCGACGCGACCGGTGCGGTCCCCGGCCCTTCGACCATGTGGACGCTCTCGAGCGGCGACAAGCTGACCGACAAGACGCCGGTGACGCTTTCCTACACCAATGACAAGGGCATCACCTTCTCGCGCACGATTTCCGTCGACGATCGCTACATGTTCACGATCACCGACAAGATCGCCAATAGCGGCCAGGCACCGGTTTCCCTCTCGAGCTACGGCCGCGTCACCCGCTACAATAAACCCGAGACGCCGTCCGCCTACGTTCTGCACGAAGGCTTCATCGGTGTCATCGGCGATGACGGCCTTATCGAGACCAAGTATGCGGCAACCGAGAAGGAAGCCACGACGCCCGCCAAGTCGACCGGCGGCTGGCTCGGCATGACAGACAAGTACTGGGCCGCAACCATGGTGCCGCCGCAGTCGACGGCCTATGATGCCCGCTTCTCGCACTTCAGCGACGGCACGCCGCGCTATCAGGCCGATTACAAGCAAGATGCCGTCACGGTCGCTCCCAGCCAGTCGATCGAGTTGAAGAACCTCGTCTTCGCCGGCGCGAAAGAAGTACCGGTCATCGACCGCTACGAGACCAGCTACTCGATCCCGCGCTTCGACCGCCTGATCGACTGGGGCTGGTTCTATTTCATCACCAAGCCGATGTTCAAGCTGATGGATTTCTTCTTCCGCTACTTCGGCAATTTCGGTGTCGCCATCCTCTGCACCACCATCGTGGTCAAGGCGTTGTTCTTCCCGCTCGCCAGCAAGCAGTATGCTTCGATGGCGAACATGAAGCGCATGCAGCCGAAGATGGAGGAGCTGAAGGCCAAGTTCGGCGACGACCGAATGGCGCTGCAACAGGCGACGATGCAGCTCTACAAGGAAGAGAAGATCAATCCGATCGCGGGCTGCTGGCCGGTGCTCCTGCAGATTCCGATCTTTTTCTCGCTCTACAAGGTGATCTACATCACCATCGAGATGCGCCATGCGCCGTTCTTCGGCTGGATCCAGGACCTTTCCGCTCCGGACCCGACCTCGATTGTCAATCTCTTCGGCCTGCTGCCGTTTGCGGCTCCTACCATCCTGCATCTCGGTGTCTGGCCGATGATCATGGGCGTCACCATGTTCCTGCAGATGCGCATGAACCCGACGCCGCCGGACCCGACCCAGGCGATGATCTTCACCTGGATGCCGCTGGTGTTCATGTTCATGCTGGCAAGCTTCCCGGCCGGCCTCGTCATCTACTGGGCCTGGAACAATACGCTCTCGGTCATCCAGCAGTCGATCATCATGAGGCGCCACGGCGTGAAGGTGGAACTCTTCGACAATCTCAAGGGCCTTTTCAAACGAAAACCGGCACCATCGAAATAAACAGCAAAGCCCCGCTTCGGCGGGGCTTTTCTTTTGTGGGATATCGCGTGCGCGAGGCTATCCGTTTTCCTCGTGATCGCGGTTGCCTTGAAAGCCGGGCCGACCGGTCACGGCTTGCCCGCTTCGATCAGATGCCGCCGAAAGAATGACAGAACGTCCGCATCGAACGACTTGTGAAAGGCGACCCTGTCAAAGCCGTTGGCATCCTTGCAAATCTCCGGCTGGGACTGGGCGAGCGCCGGCGAGCAAGGTGCGAGAAAGGCGAAGTGCGCCGCGTTGGAGACGACATGAAATTCGGGCTTTGCCGGCAAGTCATCCGTTAGAGCTACGACGTTTTCCGGCAGCACGCCATCGCC
>Ga0105239_10009962_pt1 | contig 10670 bp, 9 predicted proteins | sample KBSC44metaG_FD_92761 | JGI IMG/M metagenome (GOLD analysis project Ga0105239, IMG submission 92761) | Corn rhizosphere microbial communities from Kellogg Biological Station, Michigan, USA - KBS C4-4 metaG | ecosystem: Host-associated > Plants > Roots > Rhizosphere > Soil | place: Michigan, USA...
CCACCATTCAGGCGTTTTCTAGAACCCAACATCTGGCCAAGTACAGACCTTATTCCACACTGGCAATTCAAGGTTCCCCTACTCAAGTACCATCGCGCTTTGTCAGATCTGTCCTTCCTTGTCTTGCGAATTATTTCATCAGGGATGAAACACATGGACACCAGTGTATTCGAAGATTTTAGTAAAAATCCCATTGAGTCAGTCCGGCTACTTCATTATCCACCTCACCCTGATTTCGAGGATGAAACGCTCGTAGGGACAGGTGCCCACACTGATTTCGGAGCCATCACACTTTTGCTTCAAGATGGAAATTCTGGTTTGCAGGTATTAAACCAGGACAGGAATGAATGGATCGACGTCAAACCACGAGATGATGCGTACGTCGTCAACATCGGAGACATGCTGAGTATCTGGACCGGCGGTGTTTACAAAAGTAACATTCACCGGGTCATCAACAATTCTGGAACAGAAAGATATTCGATTCCATTCTTCTTGGATGGAAACCCCGACTGCGTGATCAAATGTCTGGACGAATCCTCGGAGAATAAGACAGGACGAATGTTTACTGTGGAAGAGCATATGCTGTCTCGTTATGCACAAAGCTATAAATGAATGGCCAACTTGTTCGAGGAGGTCAAAAGTGACCGTTTTAAATGCGTTTTGTCATACATTGGGATGTTTTTAAGAATTTTTAGGAGGACTCAAGGCTGCTTGCTAAATCGGCTTTGTTGTTTTTGAATGATTGCTCTGGGAAAGATATGGACAACCAAGAACAGCCAATTTTACATAACAAATTCAGAAATCTTCTGGTTATTGCTCAAGCGTTTGCGATATAACCAACAGAATGTCACAAGGCCTTTTGTATCTAGCTTTATGTATTTTTTTTTAGCAATAATTTCGTTTCATCCGAGTCCGGATCTCAGTTTTGTTCCGAACCCTCCTGATCGTTCGTTGCGACTCCTCTCTAATCTGATTCTCGTCGTGCCTGACCAGTCTTCCGCCGTCCACTAAGACTTCGCCATCGACAATGACCTTGTCTACGTCAGCCCCCGAGCATGAAAAGACAACAGTCGTTATCGGGTCTACACCGCCCTCCAATATCTGAGTTGAATCGAACGGAGCACAATGTAGACCCGTGGGATCCACCACGACGAAATCTGCCTTCTTGCCGACTTCAAGGCTCCCGATTTCATTATCCAGCCCTAGTGCCTTTGCTCCGTTTATTGTCGCCATTGTCAAAACTTGTTCTGCGGTTATTGCTGCTGCATCTCGTCTGGAGCCCTTGTGGATGAGTGCGGCAATCCGCATCTCCTGGATCATGTCGTAGGTGTTCGCACACGGCGCTCCATCGGTTCCAAGACTGACATTGATATTGGCTTCGAGCATTTCAGGTATGGCAGCAATACCAGAACCAAGCTTACAGTTACTGCTTGCGTTGTGTGCCACAGTAGCTCCGTTTTCGAGCAACAATGGAAGATCTTTGCCGAGATCAAGGTTCACCATATGGGCAAGCACGGTCTGTCGACCCCTCCCAATGAGGTTTGTCCTATGGCAAAACTCCAGAGGGCTGCATTCATAGCATTCACGGTAGATAACAAGATCCTTGGGCGCTTCGGCGCAGTGCATGGTGAGACCAATTCCATGTTTGGAACAGGCGTCTCCGATCGCTTTATGTGCCGATTCAGCGGTCCCTCGAGGAGTGCCTGCCGCCATCCAAACGTGAAGGCGACCGCTGCACGAGCCGTGGTATTTTTCATGAGCAGCCAGGGCGGCTTCAATTGACATGTTGGAGATATCCCGATCTCTAGGGTCTCTCATACCGAACTTATCCGATTCTTCGACTTTAACAAGTTTACCCTACATGCCAATGTCAGCATTCCAGTCGTCAGGAGTAGGCAAGATTATAGTGCCCATACCAAGCAGCCTCGGATCCCCAGCTCGTTCACTGCTCTGGCTGCATTTTCGAACCCAGTGCTGTGAGTGAGAAGTGCTTCAAGAAAGCATGTAGTACCACTCTTCAACATTTCCGCGATGGTCGCCTTGCTTGAAATATAACCGTCATCGTCTTCATAGTTGGCCTCCAGCGGCCAGATCGCATCGCACAACCAAGAGTGAAGAGGGACATCTTCTGCCAGGCCCCGCAGAATGGATTGGCCAAGATGCGCATGCGTATTGATGAGACCGGGAAGAATAATTTTTCCTTGACAGTCAACGATCTTGGAGTTAGCTTGCAGCGAAGGATGACATAGCAAGGCCGCCGTTTTCCCAATTGCGACAATGCGATCTCCATCTATTAGTAAAGCCCCATCCAGCCAGATCGTTTTCTGATCATCTACAGTGACGATCGTTGCATTTATGAACAAGTTCGACATGGGAGCAGTAGATTCGTGTAGTAAGAAGATTTCACACGAAGCTCCTCTATGCCTGAAATGGTGACTGTCTCGTTAGAAGATTCCTTTTTGACCACTGAAAGTCTCAGGATTGAAATCATATCATCCTCTGCAAAAAATTGAGCAATATTCGTAGAGGCGGAAATCGCCGCTGTAGAGGGAGTTCCCTTTGACGACCAATTGAGTCTAATTCGTCACTGTTTTAGGAAGCTGTGGTTTAGATCCTCCATGCTTGTTGTGCCGTCCTTAAACCAAATCGAGTGCTTCGGGTTTTGGAGCCAATCAAGTTTCTCTTCCGGTACGAGACCATCAGCTAGCGATAAGTCCGAGGCTTGCCCATGACTAATTGGCGATAAGAAGATATCCGGCCTGAAGTAATAAAGGAGGTTTCTCGTACGACTGCTGATACTGGTCTTTAAACTGAATCAAATATGCTCGAAAACAATCTTCCAGCTAATGCTCTCGAATAGAGTTCGTCCACCAGTGAACATAAGAACTGCAAGATATAAGGCGGTAGTACCATCTCATACGACTCAGGCCACTTCGATGCTTTGGGCACATTAGCATCTGTACTTCGTACCACGCTCAATTACTCCAAATCGCCCATGGACCTCCCAAAAACGGCAATGGGGGACAGTAAAATGATCTCAGAGAGCCTCAATACATCAACAGACGACACATTTGGTCGAGGCACAGCCGAAAAACTCACCATCCACGACAAAGTCACTCAATTCACCACTTACATCAAGTCGAAAGATGCTTGGGTCGGGGATTACGACTACTGGTACCTCGTCACGCCCAACATCCCTCCATTCAACAGGAAACACAAAGGAAAATCGGTCCCTTTTTATGGCCTGCATGATCGAGTGCCCATACTCCTAACCATCATTCTTGGCTTGCAACATGCACTCATTATGATCGGATCAGTCGTGTCACCTCCACTTGCTATTGCATCTGGAGCCTTCCATCTACGACCGGAGCAGGTATCCTACCTGGTGTCCGCAGCCTTCATCACCACTGGAATTGCCACAGCCATCCAAGTCACGCGGGTCCATATCAAGGGAACGCCATTCTATATTGGTACCGGCATGCTGTCTGTCGTTGGACCTACATTTGACATAATCCCTATCGCATTCTCTTACACCAGCATGCGCTATAACAATGGAACATGCCCGGTTGCCGAAGATGGAACACAATTGCCCTGCCCTGATGCTTGGGGGGCTTTTCTGGGTACGATGCTTTGCACAGTCTTCATTCAAATTGGCATGTCACTTGTTCCTCCTCGTCTGCTCAACAAGATCTTTCCAAAAATGATCACTGGCACTCTTTTACTGTTGGTCGGTGTATTTTTGATCGGAAATGGCATGCAAAATTGGGCAGGCTCCTATAACTGCAATGGCGGTGAGGGCTTCTACGCCTTATGTCCAAACGTTGCGGCACCAAAACCACTCCCTTGGGCTGACCCCAAGTTGATTGGGCTTGGATTCAGTGTGTTCGTCAGCATTATACTGGTTGAGCAGTTTGGGTCTCCTCTCATGAAGTCAGCCTCGGTCTTGATTGGACTCGCCGTTGGGTGTGCTATCTCTGGCGCAACTGGATACTGGTCGAGAGAAAACATCGATTCAGCCCCCGTTGTCACTTTTCTCTGGGTGCATACATTCAAGTTGTCGGTCGATGGGGCTTTGGTGCTTCCATTGCTCATCATGTTTATCTGCCAGGGTGTCAGCTGCATGCCAGACATCCTAGCTACGGCTGAAATCTCCGGAGTCGAGGTCGAAGGCACTGAGTTCAACAGTAGAATCCAGGGAGGCATTCTCTGCGATGGACTTGGCAGTTTAATCAGCGCCCTAGGAACTGCTGGACCTATGGTTGCACAGGCCGGAAACAACGGGGTGATCGTCATTACTGGCTGCGCGGTAAGAATACCTATGTGTCTCCTCTGCCCACCGTGAGGAAACTCCTGCTGACAAACGGATTTGTAGTCTCGACGTGCCGGTTGGGCAGCTTCATGCTTTTTGATTCTCATGGGATTTTTTGCCAAATTCGGTGCTGTGTTTTCAGCCATGCCTCCATCAGTCCTTGGTGGTATGCAGGTCTTCCTGTACAGCACCATCGTTGTTGCGGGTATAAGAATTCTGGGAATGGTGCAATTTAACCGACGCAACCGATTCATCATGACCATCGCCCTTGGCATAGGATTCATTGACATCGTCACACCGACATGGTTTCACCAAATTTTGGACTATAGTGGGCCGAATGTGGCCCTACAGGGCTTTGAGCAGGGTATTAATCTCGTTGTGGAGACCCCGTTCATCATCGCCGCTGTGGTCGGGGTTTTCTTGAATCTTGTATTCCCCCACGACAAGAGTGAAATGGACAAATTGCTGTTCGGTACAGATTCAAATGGAGTTACGACCTCTCTGCCTCACGCAGAGCAAAGAAGTACATAGTTTATAATGAATTTCAGTGTTGTTGTTTTTTTTGCTTCTTTTTGAGGCAACCAGAAATAAAAACAGAATAGTAGAAAACATGTTTTACCCGTTAGACTCTGACGTAGTGCATACTTTTAATTGAGAAGCGATGCCCAAAAGAAATGAGAGGCTTCCTATGACAGAAAAATATATATAGTACCCAATACCTCTTAGGCTCTTCCCGACATACTTATGAAGCCTATGCACCAATTCCGGCGACAATCTTGCCGCCTAGATCTACCTGAGGAAGACCACTAGCCATACCCGCATCTTGCCTTTTCTCTTCTTCCACCGTTTTAGAGTAGTATAACATCATTGCATTCTTGGTGAACTCTGCACCCGTTACAAGCGGGTACTTTTTCTTAGGCCCTTGGATGAGTGCATCGTGACAGGGCTGATTGAAGAACGCGATGCTGTATCTCTCCCCATAGTAGTCACCTGGCTCTGTAGGAGCTTTCACCCGATGATACGTCGACTTGAAGCGGTCGTCTGACCAGCTCATCAGCAAATCACCGATGTTGCAAATGATAGCGCCCGTGCTCGAAGGTTCAACTTTGGTCCAAGTGTCGCCGTAACCAAAGGATGTGCTGACCTCACGGCCAGGGCAGATCTCGAGCCCCGACTGCCCGCCTTTCTGGAAGAGCAATGTGAGAAGATCCCAGTCCGTATGAGCCCCAGCACGATGCCACACCTCCCCGCTCCTTCCGTTCTCCGCTGGCACCTCGAAGTAATGTAGTAGTCGGCATACGGTCTGGGATTCGGGTCGACTGATGTCGTGGGCTCGGATAAAATAGTTGTCGTCAAAGCCAAGGCCGCGGGCGAAGCAGATCATTAGCTTCTCTGAAACTGCCTGGACTTGATGCATGAAGCCGAGTGCTGAGGATTGAAATTTTGGCATTGCGGAATCAGGAAGCCATTTGCCCTCCATGTTGGCCCCGAACTGCATTTGGTAGGATTCCTTCCTGTCAGCCGCACCCGTCGAGGGACGGATCTGAGCATTCTTCTCCCAACCAGCGTTATTAGAGAACGGGACCGTGGCTTTGACAGAATCCGGAAGCGCGAAAAAATTCGAAGACAACTTGAAAGCTTCATCGATGGTGCTCAGTGGGATGCCGTGATCGACGATGCAGAAGAAACCCACGTCCTCGGCTGCGGCGCAAAGCTGCTGCGTGATCTCGTCGATGCGAGAATCGAAGTCAGCCAGGGATATGGCAGGAATCGGTCGGTCCAAGTATTTTGTCGGCGCCATGTTTCTGAGTTTCCTTGCAATAGCTAGTATCAGGATACGTCTGTTAAGTTTTTCGTATCTGCTGAGTGGGAAGGAATTAATTCTTAGTCCGCACTGCGTTCCCGGTTTGAAGATTCAGCAAACACAAAAGGAGGGGTTCAGGGACTACATTTCTTGGTGACGGCGAAGAAGATATGTCTTGACAATTCAGCAAAGATGAGAATTTAGCACCCCAGTCAACCACGGCACTGAACTATTCGGGTTCCAGAATGTAAGGATTCCCGGGTTTCGTACAATAACTCAACGCGTTGCTCCTGATACCGTACGAGGAGTTTAGCCCTAAGTAGTACCAAGCGTCGACCGACAGGTGGTAGGGCGCCTAATATCGTTCAGCCGACGATGGGTTATCGTCCAATCACGAAGCACTAGCAATCGTACGAGACCACTGCATTTAGCCCGATTATATCTCTATCAGGGGGAAATCCTGGTATCATCGTTGCTAATCCCAGCTTCCATATCCTATCGGTAGCGATTCAATGTGCCTCGGACATATCATAGCAAGCCGACAGCGACGCACGTAGACGCCAGTTACCCGCATCATAATCTCCTAAGAACATCAGACTCAGATCTCGGTGAAGTTCTTGTCATGGCAACCAAACGCACCCGTAGGCGTGTTTGACGATCTGCGAAAGACTAACCAAGGCCTCACTCGATGGCTAAATTCGAGGATGTCAGCCGTTGGAAGGTGGTAGATAGGACTCGAAACTTGCCGCCTTTCCCCTCGTGCTTCGAGGAACTGTAATAATTTCCTGCAAATTTCGTGAGGATGCGAGCCACGATCACCACTGCACTTTTGCTTTCAAGCACCTTCTCATTTGTTGCTGAGACATTTGCATCTCGTCAGCCGATCATCATTGATACCGATCTGTTTGGAGATGTTGACGACGTTGGAGCCTTGACGATTGCCAACGTCCTGCATAATTGCGGCCTGGCGGACCTTAGAGGCGTTATCATCAACACTCCGTCTAAGTATGGTGCACCTGCCGCAAGTGTATGAATATTCCTCCGAGGGATTTGCATTTAAATTGATGTCTCATAGTCTATCTGTTCCTACTTCGGCAACGCAAAAGTTCCCATAGCTGCTATTCGCCCGTTATCAAACGTGACATTCTTTGATGACTGGGATTACGTGTAGGTCAGAGTCTTCACTTTGGCCTGAACCAAATTGACCTGTTTGAAAGGAGAGGCGAATATGCCAGCAAGGTCGCCTATAATTGGCCTGGGAATCTTACCAACGCGTCCCTAGCTCCAACCCCTGTCGAGCTCTATCGAAATATTCTTGCATCGGCAGACAACAATAGCATGCATATAATCTCGATTGGTTTCCTCACTAATCTTGCGGACTTGCTTCGATCCGAAGGCGATGACATCAGTCCTTTGAGTGGCTCTGAGCTCTTGACAGCCAAAGTGAGTGAAATGATCTTCATGGGAGGCCGCTATCCGTCTGGTTGGGAGTACAATTTCGGGGGAACCGACCCCAACAGTACGATTTATGTTATTGAGAATATGCCCCATACAATCCCAATCACCTTCTCTGGTGGTGAACTGGGAAACAACATTTACTCAGGCAACAGGCCTCTGGCTGATGCCCTCACATCGAACGAATCACCAGTAATTTCTGCCTATCAGTGGTACGTGACTCGAGGCTCCGTCCGCCGTGAGACGTGGGATCCCATTGCAGTACTGTACGGGGTGTTAGGTATCGGCGGATTTGCTAACATCGGTCTGTGGCCGATGTTGTCTTATGCGAATGAGGATGGATTCAACACTATTACTGCGAGCAATGCCTCCAATGCATGGGTCAATGACACCAGTGTGACAAATCAACACTGGCTGAGGCTGGCCGACGGCGTCACCAACACGACCATGGCCTGGGTGATTGACAATTTTCTTGTGCATCCACCTGAAGTGTTGACATGTCTTGTGTGACCGAGAGACACAAGCAACACAATACTGAAGTAGCAAGATAAGAATTGATGGAACAGATGCGCAATTGCCTTAATCTCTAATAAAAAAAAATAAATCAGTTATAATCTTGCTAGCTATATCGGACCTGGCTTTTTTGGTAATATTTCGGAACTATATAGCAAGCCCAATATAGATTCCAGCGTGGTAGTCGCTGCTAAGCTTAACACATGCAGTCGGTTTGAGTTCTGTACATATGATACAAAACCCAGCTCTTCTTCCATACATTGACCTTTTCGCTCAAGATACTCGACCTAGCAATGATCTAGCTCCATGGACTTTAAAATCGAGTGTGACTCCTTTACATGTTGAGATAATAGAGGCTGAGAGGTTGGAAATCTGCAATATTTTCACTCAAGCTGCTGGATCACGAAGTCGATAGCTCTAGAGTGAGATCATGGACAGGTGGCGAATATGCAATGATCTGATTCAACCTCTGGATCAAAGGTGTTCTCTTTGACAGTAAGAGTAGGAAACAGACCTCTCAGATAGCAAGATCACGAAGTGGATTGTCTCGAGAGCAAGATCAGGAAGCGAATTTTGCTAGACAGGAGGACCAGGTATCTTCAAAGCTGGAGAATGATCTATCTATTAGCATTAATGCCTCACTGATCTTAGAAGACATCTCCAGCGCTACAGGATTGATCTACAACGACGTGAAGCCTTTAGCTGCTCGACGTTGTTGGGTGGCCAATTGGATCTCATGCCGAACTTTGGTTCTGGTGGATCTCCTCAGCCTTCTCACTCACGAGTGGGGCTATGAGGCCTCAGTGATCGATCTTTCAGTACACGCATATCAAGATCAGAGATCTCCTTTCCTGTTGCACCAATCATTGCTTTGGATCAATTGTTATGCCTTTCAGGCAGTGGAGTCTGCAGCGGAGCCTGTAGCAACTTTCTGAGATCACCTTGAGAGAATTCTGAGCAGTGTCAGAGGTATATGAAGCAATATTTTCCCAAGCCTTTCCAAAAGCTTCTTCTTTTTTTCTTCATACGCTTTTCAGCTATACCAACTGCATTAAAACTCATTTGAATAGAAACTCTTGCTCTACTATCCAACATGGGTTGCTTTTGCTCAAAGTCAAAGTTCGTTGAGGAGGATGTCCCAGCACCCCGTCCTCACTCATTGACACCTACTCCGGTGTCAACTCTCAAGAAACCAGCTCCTGACCAAGGGAAGATGTTGGAAAGTGGGGACCAACGGAACCTGATGGCACCAGGGGTTGGGGCTCACAAACCTCGAGATCCAGAAGAATGGCGGCCAGTCAAGGCCTGCTTCTCCGACTCCTCGGACTCAGAGACGAGGGCAAGACGTGTCCGAGGAGTGCGGCGTTATGTCACTTACTCGAGGGTGGATGATGAACCACACACTGGCATGGGACGGGGGGTAGTGTACTCTCCTTCTATTTACTCTCAGCCATCCAATCCTTCACAACCTTCGCTCAGAAAGGAGCCATGCAGAAAAAGAAAGTATGTGCTGCCTTCAGATTTTTAAGCTCTGGGTAATTAGGAGGTTGTTCGTGAAGGAGGGGGTTTGAAGTAAACTGGAGCAGAGTCCTACTTCTGCGGTAACATGGGTAAGGAGTGGTCTCTCCATATCTCGTTAAGTCACTTTCGTTGGTAACTGCAGAGAACTCGGGTTGTCTTCTGACCTGTTTCCCAGGAGAAGGAAAGTCCTAGGTTGTACTGTTTTGCTGTTTTTTCGTGAGATCACAGAGCACTGTGGGCCACTTGAGTTTTGTACATTTGGAGGTGTGGTTGTCTTTGTGTTGTTGACGTGAGGCAGGGCTGATCCCTAACGTTTCTTGTTTCTTTGAGGCGCCGGTCTGAAGGTGTATCATGAGCAAGATTGTGTTTTTGTGTTGTGCATTGCTTTTTCAGAAAATCCCAGAAAATCCCAAAAAAACTTGAAAATTCAGAAAATCATACTTCCCCATTAGTCGTCCTGCCTTGTGAAGGCTTCTAGAGGGGGATACCTTCACCTTACATACTGTACCCTTGTCGTTGTTGTCATACTGTTTATCTCACTGCTGTACAATGACTTGATTCTTAACGGAGCTAGTTCCTTCTTCCCTCATTCATCATCTCTCTAGCATTCCTTCATGTTCCTTCCATCTCGCCAACTACACTAACTTAGCGTCGACTGTTAGTAGAAAACGTTGGAATGCTTGCGCCATCTAACTTCACCTGCAAACCCTACCGGGACTTTGTAGAGCTAGGGGTCATTTCTCCGTCTAAGAATTGCCGGGGAACCATTTCCTTCTTCCATGCTCTCCCGATGAGGATTTCTTATGCCTGCACCCCATATCTGGAGTTTCTCAACGTCAAACGTAGTTTCATAATTGTGCGTTAAACAGCATCGGCACGTCAACTCCCACGTCTCAACAGATCATAATACTGTGAAATCAATTTCATTCCATGTCAAATAGTTATAAATAAGGTCTAATGTCTTGCCGCAATCAGACAAATCTCCACTCCAAGGTGTCGTCGCGGATATACGCTCCAAAATCGAGAGGCTGCAACAATTTTACCTGCCGAAAGTATTCGATCCCTGCG
>Ga0105239_10009965_pt1 | contig 10669 bp, 8 predicted proteins | sample KBSC44metaG_FD_92761 | JGI IMG/M metagenome (GOLD analysis project Ga0105239, IMG submission 92761) | Corn rhizosphere microbial communities from Kellogg Biological Station, Michigan, USA - KBS C4-4 metaG | ecosystem: Host-associated > Plants > Roots > Rhizosphere > Soil | place: Michigan, USA...
GCATCAATACGACCCTGCGTCTCACTGACAGTCTCAACGTATTTGACACGGGTGCTTTGGCAGCCGGAGTAACCGTCGAGAAGGTACATTACCAAATGGTATCCGCCTCCGCCGGGATGAAGTACCACGGCGTTTGGGTTCAGGGAGAAGGGTACGGCAGGAAACTCGACAATTTTGTTGCCGATGGAAAGTTACCAGTCGATGCCGTTCGGGATTTTGGCTTTTACGTTCAGGCCGCAGGTATGGTTGTGCCGAAGAGGTTCGAACTCTACGGTGGTACCTCGTTTATTTTCGGCCAATATGGGCAACCGAAAGAATACATTTTCGGAAGTAACTATTATCCCTGGGACACGCGCAACATCAGGCTCAACAGTCAGTTGATCTACGTAGATCACTCGCCCGTTAGTAGCACTTTCGGATTTTATACCGGACAAACCACCGGACCTATTGTTTCATTTGGCATAACAGCGATGTACTAAGGTTGTGCATTGTAACGGCTGGTCTCGCTGTGCAAACAACTCTCCACGCTCCACAACTCTCCACGCTTTTGACATTGCGTTGTGGAGAGTGCAAGATCCAAAACCCGAAAGCCGCGCCGCTGACGTCCAGCTCTTTAGAACCTTAGATTTCTTCCAGTCTTGCGATGGTCGTCCCCGCCAGCGAATCCATAATTGATTTCCGGAAAAAGCAACCCTGCAGGCCCGTAATCAGGATGATCTTCCGAGCCAGCGGCACCGACCGTAAGGGCCGCGAATTCCCCGGCAAACCGTCTCGGGTTTAGCGCGAGTAAGCAAGGGGAATAGGGGACAGTCTAGGCGATGATCCAGGCCAGCTCCCTTATTGCCGTCGACTGTCAACCTTGCCGGTTTCGATCGACCTCCCACTTGCTTAAGGTGATGGCAATGCGTGGTCGTGACTTTCGTCGCGATTCAAACCTGGAAAGAACAAAAATACATAAATAAGGAGCAGCCATGAACGAACTTATCAGCCAAATTGCACTGAGAACTGGGATCGGCGAAGACAAAGCCCGCCAAGCACTTGAAACCGTTGTGTCTTTCCTGAGAACAAAGTCTCCCGGCCTTGGCGGCCAACTGGACAGCCTGCTGCAGGGAGGGGGCATGGCAGAGAAGGCAGGTGGAGTAACCGAGAAGGTTAAGGAAAGCGTGGCGGGCGTGTTCGGAAAGAAGACGGCGTAAGGCTCCCGTTTTGATGTAGATACCCTTAGTAGATAGTCTGCAGTTTAGAAAATTTGAGTGGTCCCGCTCGAACCATGGGGCCACCATTTTGAGGAGGCTGTCAGACTTGACAGTAGGACCGTCACGGCTGAGTAGCTCACTCTAAGCGAATCGCGGTTTGATTGAAAGGCCGCTCTTCGGGGAGAAGCGGCCTTTCTTGCTTTCATTGGCAAATCGCGGGGTACCAGGCTGTATCTTTACGCAATCCTAAGCGGCTCTTCGCAAACCACTCTCTCCACTCTCTCCCCCGCCTCCCTTGCTTTTACCAACGATGAGACGATACAGCAGGGTTAATATCACAGAACCGCCGATTGCGACGAGAATCGTGTAGATCATTCCGCCCCTGCCCGCGAAGCCGATGGCGCGCATAATCCAACCACCAGCAATGGCCCCAGCGATTCCAATAACCACGTCCATTAAAAAGCCGTGGCCTGGACCACGCATTATCTTTCCGGTCACCCAACCGGCAATGAAACCAACAATGACCCACCACAACAAAGCAACCATATGGCCTCCATCTTGTTACCTAGCGTTCTATGCCATAGGTACCACCCGCACATGACGCGGTGAGCGGTCAACTATGGTTTGGCTACTGTCCTCATCATTCTTTGTCCACGTTTTGTCCACGCCGAGTGCCCAAGTTGGCAACCTCGGTATGTACTCAGGTAATGCTCTGATACTCTCCGCGATTCTTAACGAGCGTGAATGTCTGTGCCCCCACAACTAACTCGTAACTACCGTCCTGAAAGCTATCGTCCCCGTCAAGTACCCTAATCGGCGCTCCAAAGAGTTGAAGTGAATCAAGGGGAACAGGATTCTTGATGGCAAGGACCATACAAATTCTGTGTTCGCCATGTCCTCGGATCAATGCAGGAACAAGCCTTAGCGCTTCAGTAGAACCCATAACACCCTTCGTGACATGTAGAAGCCCGCCTAGCAAAGAGACAAACCTCAAGAAATTGGCATGTGTAGGCGCTTCCCAAGCCGTTCTGAAGAAGCGGCTGACGGTTCTGACCTCCCGCGGATCATAAGTCAAGTCGCCGAGGATGCAACTGACAAGGATGACAGGCGCGTTAGGCGAATAGAAGGTTCAAACCTCGTTAGTCCAGCTTGAGATGGGTTTTGGACATAGGTAGATGTCGAGTCGGATGAGTGAAGACCACCCTTGCCCCGATCTCAAATAACCAGGAGCTTAGGTTCGGACCCACGAAGTCGCTACCGGACGAGTCGCCGTTCAACTCTGCCTAGAGAGCGCCGAACGAGCGGCGTGATACCCGCACATTCCGTGCACGCCGCCTCCGGGAGGAGTAGAAGCTGAGCAAATGTACAAGTTTCGTGTCGACGTCGAGTACCCACGCCAGCTCGGGCGAAGCACAAATTGCCGGAGATCTGCGGCTCCGCCTGCAATATCCCCACCGACGAGATTGTTGTCGCCACGCTCAAGATCAGCCGGGGCCAGCACTTTCCGAGCTAGGACACAGTCGCGAAACCCGGGAGCGAAGCGCTCTATCTGATTCTCTAGTCGCGGTAGCATGTCCTCCGTCGACCCGTTCGGAACGTGACAATAGGCCCAAGCCGTATGCTTGCCGCTCGGAGCACGTGATCCATCAAACAGGCTCGGCTGGACCAACAGAACGAAGGGCGCGTCAGAATGATGCCCGTTCCGTACCGCGGCTTCCGATTGGGCAATCTGTTCAAAGTCTCCTCCCAGATGTACGGTAGCCGCGCGAGCGCACTCCCCACTCTTCCAGGGAATCCGGGCATTGAGCGCGTAGTCGACTTTGAAGGCGCCGGCCCCGTAGCGAAAGCGTCGCAAGATTCTTTTATAGCTCTCCCTGAGCTCTGCGTCAGCTAGTTTGAGCAGTTGTCGCGGTGTTACATCACAGAGAACCAGATTGCAATCCGATAGTTGTTGCAAGGTATCGATGGGTCTTGATGTGATCACCTTTCCTCCCAATTGTCCCAGATGCAAGCATAGGGAGTCGGTAAGCGACTGAGATCCACCGCGAGCAATTGGCCAACCTACGGCGTGAGCAGAGACGGCCAGCAGTATCCCGAAGGCACCACTCAGGGATTCATCCAGGCTCAGGAATGAATGCGCTGCAAGCCCGGCGAATAACGCACGTGTGCGTTCACTCTGGAAACGGTTCACGATGGACCGAGCTGACCGAAACCCATTCCACCCAAAACGTGCCATCAGCAAAGGGTGCTTTGGCAGCAACGGAACTGGGCCTAATATTTCCCCTGCGAATTCCGGCCATCGTTCAACAAATGGTTGCAGTAGGTCTGTCCATGCTTGGCCGTCGTGATCGAGAGATCGCTTTGCATCTTCAAGACTACGTTCCAGAACAACTGCCGTCCCGTCATCAAGCGGATGGGCAACGGGCGCCAGCGGCTGGATCCACTCTAGTCCATGTTTCTCGAGCGGTACGGAGGAGAAGAACGGGGACCCGGCACCCAATGGAAAAACTGCGGCTCCGAAGTCGTGAAGAAAACCAGGCAAGGTCAGTTCCATGGTGCGTACTGCTCCGCCCGGAGTCGATTGGGCTTCGAACACTTCAACGCTGAGTCCTGCTTGCGCGAGAACGATGGCCGCGGACAGTCCGTTCGGCCCCGAACCGATCACGCAAGCGCTATTCGGCATGAGTCAACGCTCTCATCAAGGTTCTACACCAGTTCTCTCGTAGTGCCGTGAATCTCCGCTCTACTCCCGTGGTGCAACATTCGGCCATTCGGTCACTTGGATGCTCCCGTCAGATTCCCGCTCGAGTGTCGGCGCGTACAAACCAAGAAATTCGCGGCGCCACCAGAGTCGAGTACGACGCTTTTCTGCCATGGTGGTGAACCAGTATTGCCACAGTATTACTCGAATCTGTTTGGGCGGCTCATTCGGGAATGGATTGCTCGCAAACAGGCTTAGCACATATTTATCATTCGCGAGCAGTCGGACGGCGGCATTAGGCACAATCGGATAGTCCCGCCACTGCCCGAGTGATGCGAACCACAGATTCCAGTCGAATCGAGGTTGATAGGGGGCATAAATCCCCGGAGGCTGGTCGAGGGCCTGTGGCTTAAATCGGAACGGATAAGCGAACCAATGTTGTCCGTCGGAAGAACCTTGAAACTCGATTTCGTACCGGCCGCGGGTCATGACCGCGAAAAGCCCATACTGATTTGCGATGCGGAACGGCTCCAAGGCCACCACTGGAACCACGGGTAAGCGGAGACTACGCTCAAACATCAGGATCATTTTCGCCGTGGTTGCATAAAAGATCCAGCTCAGCATCACCGCATTAAAGGAAAGAGAAAGCAGGTCACGAATTCGGCCGATTCCTCCGATCTTCGTTACCGATGACGATTCGACCGGCGTCCCCTTCCCGATCGCATTCGCGAAACTCGCAAACTCCCTTCGCGACAAGCTGATCAAAAAGTCGTCATCGAGCAGCAATATGCCCATGGCGAGAACCAAATAGTTGAGGAATGCATAGTTCGCGGTCAGGATTACAGCGATCTGCCAGGGCGTCACGATCAGGAAGAGCACAATTCGCCATCGTCGTGGTAAGAAGAGCATCCACACCAACCCAAGCTCCATCGCCAGAGTTGCATACACCGTTCCGGCATGGAACCAGTGCGGGAGATGTTGTGCATACCAACCAATCCAAGTGGGTAGTGGTCCATTTTGGTAGTACTCGTCCATGGCCGTAAAGTTTCGCCATTCGGGATCGCCACTCAACAGCTTCACCACGCCGGACTGGAAGTAAATTCGAAACCATTCCCACTGCAGCAAGAACAAGCTGGCCCGTGACACAGGCTGACTCCTCGCCAGACCAGGGCGTAAGCCGGCTGGAGCGAAGAACAAGGATATGAATCCAGCCTCCAACAGCATGCCGTCCGACTGATAACCGGAGAAGTCCTGAGCAGCCGCTACGAAGGAAAGGAAACCGACAAAGCAGAGGGCGAGCATCAGCCGCGGCCAGAAATTGATAATCAGGAACAGTGATGCCAGCAGGCCCACGCAGCAGATCACGATCAACATCCAAGACCCACTTGAAAACCACAGCAGAGTTGGCGCGTACCAGATTCGTTGCCAGTGCCCCAGGCCGCTAGTGACTTCGGCTAAGTAGCGCTGGGCGGAAAGGATTCCGGTTGGACCGATGAGGCCTCTCCCTTGAAAGACTAAAGAGAAGAACGCGGAAAAGTAGATCAAACCAAGGGCGCGCAAGAACATCCAGCGCGGCAGCGTGCGATTTGTTGGTCCATACGCCGGATCAAATGCTGTCCTGATCGCGTACTCAGACCAAGCAAACATGCGAGTGATTATAGTGGCGTTCTTTTGTTTACCAGCTGACAATGTACTTCTTAGAGGACGTACGCTGGACTCTCATCGCGGTGCGAGTACCCGTCGAGCTCGAGGGCTCGGACAGCAGGATTCCCCCGACCCGTGCAATTGCGACCGAGCGGAGCGAGCCAGTTGCCGGTCGGGCGAAATCCAGAGCTGACAAATTCTCGATGCCGTTGATGAATGGGGATATATGATGTGGCCGCGCCCATATGCGTCTGTTCGTCGTATCTACTCACTAGGAGGAAACCATGTCCACTGTGCTTGTGACTGGTTGTAGTTCTGGAATCGGGCTCGAAACAGCGCTCGCGCTAGCAAGAGCGGGGCATTCCGTGTATGCCACGATGCGCAGGCCTGAGAAGGACCAAATATTGCGAGAGACGAGTGAGAGGGAAAACCTCCCAATCTCCATTCTGGCATTGGACGTAGACTCCGATGAATCTGTATCGGCGGCGTTTGCTGCTGTCCGTTCCAAAGCAGGATTCATCGATGGACTGGTGAATAACGCTGGCATTGAACGCCAGGGGTCAATCGAGGAACTGCCCTTCGAAGCCTTCCGCGCCACCATGGAGACAAACTACTTCGGTAGCCTGCGGTGCATTCGCGCATGTTTGCCGGACATGCGAAAACGGCGGAGAGGATGCATTGTGAACATAACTTCCGTTGCCGGGCGAATCGCGACTTCTCCTCTTTCTTCTTACGCAGCGTCGAAGTTCGCGTTGGAAGCTCTGAGTGAGTCCCTCGCTCAAGAGCTGAAACCCTTCAATGTCCGGGTTGCAATCGTCGAGCCTGGAATAATCGACACGCCCATGGCACGTCGCGTCGCAGAGCCCGTAGCGGGCTCGGAATATTCTCATGTCCGGCGCTTTGCGGGTATGTTTGTGGCCGCCTTAGAGACACCTGCGGAGCCCTCTATTGTGGCGAACAAGATCGTCCAGATCATCGAGGGCAATTCGTGGCAACTCCGCTACGCGGTGGGGCCGGATGCACAGCCATTTCTCGATTGGCGTGCATCCATGACCGATGAGGAGTGGGTGAACTGGGGGGCTTTGGATGACAATACTTGGTACGATCGCGTCTCCCGCGATTTCGGGTTGGATGCCCGCCCTAAGGGCCAAAAGCGTTCCGCATAGAGTACGTTCTACCTGGGAGAGAAAATACGAATGCCGCCGAGGAGAGTGCAACCCCGCCAAAGGAGTGCACTAGCGCAGCGGCCTGCACAGAGGATTCAGGCGCTTTGCCCCATCAGAACCTCGAGCTCGCGATCTACCGCCCAGTTGTCGAGCACGCCGCAGTGGGCCGGTAGGGCTTCGATTGCACGGAGCGCCTTACGATTACGAAATACACCAATCACTTCCGCTTTTCGAACCAGGACCCGGGCCAGCGTAGTCGGGTCGTGCTGGATGATCAAATCGGTAATCTCAGGCTGGTCCCGGTTCCAAGTCGCCAACCTTGGGGCAGACTACTCTAGATCTTCGACATGAAAAAGTCTCTTCGCTGGTCAGGCGATCGGACGGCACGAAACCGGAGCGGAGGCGTTCGACGAGAGGCCCCGCGGGTAAGTCATGCTTTCAAGAAGCTTTTGCGCTCGGGGAAAAACTAAAAAATCTGCGCCAGGCGGGACCGGCTAATCTTTGGAGGCCTCTGTGGTTACTTTCGTGTCCACCTCGAGCTAAAGTTCTCCCGGCCGCCGTTCTATCCTTGAAACTACGTTCCCGAGCGAACCGGAGCCCCGTCGCGCGGAAACGTATGCCTGTCTGCAAAGGAGTGTTGAGGGGAAGACAATGAGAATGCCTCGCGTGGGCTCTTGTTGTATAGGATTTCGGGCATTTCGTTACAAGTGGAATCGTCTATTGCTGCTAACGCTTGTTTTTTGCGCCTCTAGAAGTCGCGCATCGAGCGGAGCGGCAATTGGGTCGCAAACACTTCGCACGGTCGCGCACATCCGCCATCTCGCGGCCAATGCGCTCAACCAACGCCCCGAGGTCCGCATCCGGGGGGTCGTAACCTACTACGACCCGATCGTCCCGAATCTGTTCGTGCAGGATTCTTCAGGGGGTATTTGGGTCGATCTACGAAGCACACCGACAATTGCGCCGCAACCCGGTCAACTGATCGATCTGTCGGGCTACGCAGCACCCGGGTTCACTCCCTACATTGATAGACCGAAGTGGAAGGTGCTTGGTACTGGAAAGGTGCCAAAGCCTGTTCCTTTGACATATGAGCAAGCCCGAACCGCTCGCTTCGACAGTCAGTGGGTTGAAATGGAAGGTGTGGTTCGATCCTTCATCCAGCAGGCGGAAGGAGACGTTCTCGTCATCGACGTGGTCACTCCGGGCGGAAACTTCAAAGTGCGTGTACCCGGTTATCATGCTCCGTTCCCAATGGAACTCGTGGATGCGAAGGTTCGCTTTCGTGGCGTGTGCGGTACAGCGTTCAACCGCAGGAATCAAATCGTTGCGATTCACCTTTTTGAGCCAACGCTGAAGGACTCGATGGTCCTGGAGCCTGCCCCACCTGATCCTTTCAATATTCAAGCTACATCGATTGCCGATGTGGGAAGGTTCTCCGCAGACTTGAGCGACCTACATCGGGTGAAAGTGGTGGGGACCGTCACAGCTCGATTCCCGCAGCGTGGACTTTTTCTAATGGACGCAACGGGTGGACTGTACGCAGAAAGTCAGGACGGAAGTCCGGTCGAGCCGGGCGATGAAGTTGAAGTGATTGGCTTCCCAGCGGCTGGCAATTACACACCGGTTCTGAAATCTGCAGCCATTCACCCCCTCCGCAGTCATCACGACCTGGTTGCAGCGAAGATCACTGGACGGATGGCGCTCAAAGGTGGTTTTGACGCGCAGCTAGTGACCATAACCGGCACGGTTCGCGGGTATCACCAACAGTCGGGGGTCTACACGCCGGTGCTCGAATCGGAAGACCACGTAACGTTCCAGGCCGTGTTTCGGGGCCAACTGGCATCAGACTGGTTGGGTTCAATTGGCAGCAAAGCGAGCGTGACGGGTGTTTGTTCGATTAAGGCCGACGATAACGGCAACCCATCAGAATTCCAGATCGTCTTACGCACCCCGGCTGATGGAAAAGTGCTGTCCTCTCCCCCCTGGCTTACAGCTCGCAGAGCCCTGCTGTAGCTGAGCGGTTTCGCCATTCTGATCTTCGTAGTCGCTGCCTGGGTCCTGGTTCTTAGGAGGCGAGTCCGACATCAAACTGAGGTGATCAGGCTGCGCCTAGAAAACGAAGCAGCCTTAGAGGAGCGTTATCGCCGTACTTTCGAGAGAAATCTCACAGGGCTCTATATTGCCAATCGGGATGGAACGATCATCGATTGCAACGACTCTTGCGCTCAAATTCTAGGGTTCGACGGCCGAACCGACTTGCTTGAACATCGAGAAGAGGCGCAAACGATCACCCGTCAGTTCTACAACAATGAAGCTGCTTTGGTTCCCGGCGGAAAGCGAATTGTGAACGCCGAGCACCGATTTCAAAGACGGGACGGCCGTTGGGGGTGGGTACTCAGCAATACGCGTCACGTTCAGCAGAAGAATGAAGGTGAGGACATCATTGAGGGTGGTCTGGTCGACATCACGGATCGCAAGAGCGCCGAAGAACGCGTCAAGTTCCTCGCCTATTACGACTCACTGACGGGAGTGGCTAACCGAACCTTGCTCCAAGACCGGCTCTCCAAAGCCCTCGCCAATGCCAAACGGCATCGGGAAAAGGTGGGGCTCCTGTTCCTCGATCTCGACCGTTTCAAGAACATCAACGACTCACTGGGTCATTCCTATGGCGATATGTTGCTGCAGGAAATCGCAGTACGGCTTCAGGCCTGGGCACGTGAGCAAGATACGGTAGCTCGTCTTGGTGGCGACGAATTCATTGTCGCCCTCGGTTCCATTGAGGATGGGTCTGATGCGGCTGTCGCGGCAGAGAGAATCGCTCGGGCCATCGGAACTGAGTTCCACCTCCACGATCGCGTGTTGAATGTCACCTGCAGCATTGGGATCAGCATATATCCAGACCACGGAGAAGACGTCGAAACGCTGATCAAACATGCCGACGCGGCGATGTATTCCGCCAAAGAGGTGGGCCGCAATACGTTCCGCTTCTTTACTGAAGGCATGAACGCAGAAGTCTCAGAACGCCTCACCCTTGAGAGCAGCCTGCGATCCGCCCTTGAAAAGCAGCAGCTCTACCTGATGTATCAGCCTCAGTTCAGCCTGTCGAGTGGAGCGATCACCTGTTTTGAAGCGCTGGTGCGCTGGAAGCATCCCGAACGTGGCCTGGTACCACCAGAGAAGTTTATTGAAATCGCCGAGAATAGCGGCATGATCGTAGCCATCGGAGAATGGGTTCTCAGGACAGCGTGCAATCAGGCCAAGGAATGGCAGCGAGCAGGCGCAAGGTCCGTGCCGGTTGCGGTCAACGTCTCAGCCGTGCAGTTCCGGCAAGATGGTTTTTGCGCAATGATCAGGAGCGTGCTAAAGGAGACAGGGCTCGAGCCTCGCTTTCTAGAACTTGAACTCACGGAAAGCCTCCTGTTGTCGAACGAAGATGTCATGTTCAAGGTCCTCGGGGAACTTCAACAGATGGGGTTGAGACTGGCGATCGACGATTTCGGAACCGGGTATTCCAGTTTGAATTACCTCAAGCGCCTTCCCGTCAGCAAACTTAAGATCGATCGCAGCTTCATCCAGGATGTCGCTGACGGACCGGATGATGCAGCCATAACTATCGCCATCATCAATATGGCAAAGTGCCTCGACTTAAAAGTCACGGCTGAAGGGGTCGAAACTGAAGCTCAGTTGTCACTGTTACGCAGACATGCTTGTGACGAAGCGCAGGGCTTCTTCTTTGGGGAACCGTTGGAATCAAGTCAAGTCGCCAAAATGCTGCGCAACAAAGGCGCTGTTATGGCTGGCAGGGCAGGTTTCTGACGATGAGCCGCACCGTTTCTTGAAGTCCGCACGGTCTTAAGCAGCGAACGGTCGCCCCTCGGTCCTCACCTCATTGCCGTTGCCGCTCGTGAGTGGGGCCATAAGGATTGCCCAGAAACCGCGAACTGACTCCTCTGCTGCTCACA
>Ga0105239_10009967_pt1 | contig 10669 bp, 13 predicted proteins | sample KBSC44metaG_FD_92761 | JGI IMG/M metagenome (GOLD analysis project Ga0105239, IMG submission 92761) | Corn rhizosphere microbial communities from Kellogg Biological Station, Michigan, USA - KBS C4-4 metaG | ecosystem: Host-associated > Plants > Roots > Rhizosphere > Soil | place: Michigan, USA...
CTACCTATAGGCTTGGGCTGAAAAAAATCGATAATAAAAATGGGGGGTCTATGTAGTATACTAGTATACTACATAGACCCCCCATTTTTATTATCGATTTTTTTCAGCCCAAGCCTATAGGTAGTGCCCAAAGATCAAAGGTCAATTTCAGCCCAAGCCTATAGGTAGTGTCCAGAGATCAAAGATCACTTCCCAAAGATCAAAGGCATAGGTAGTGACCAAAGATCATACAGGACCAAAGGTCATTCAGCCCAAGCCTATAGGCTGTACCAAGATCAAAGGTCATTCAGCCCAAAACTAGACTCAGCAAGCCCAGATCAAAGGTTATTCAGCCCAAGACTATAGACTGTATCAGAACAGAACAAAGGTCAACTACCCAATTCAAGTCAATCCATGGGTCTGGGCTCAGATCAAAGGTCAGCCTAAGCTAAATCTATTCCCAGAATTGTTTTAAGCTAAGGCTAGACCGATCAAATCCAAGCCCACGTCTATGGATAGTGTTTGAGATTAGAGGTCACCGTTGATCAAAAGACAACTACTGAGAGACCAATGATCGATTTAGCCCTAAACTAGGGAGAATATCTTCAATGCAATGGGCAATTCGTCTCAACAATAAAAGTTGGCAAGCTGCATTTGGTCAATGATTAGGATGACTTGTTAGTGTTTGATGTTCTTTGGCTTATTGTGTGTCAAACTGCTGCTTGTAATCCTGAGCTAGGACTGCGTTTTTCAGCCAGATTCAAGTTGTTCATCAATCGAATGCAATCAAAGTTAGGGGCGGAGCTAATTGAAAAACAGATGTGGTGTGCTGATGAGGGCATTGAAGCATCGAGGAGACTATTTAAGCAATTTCAGCATCGGCCAAATCATCCATTGTTCTTGCCGACAGTAGTTAGCCACTTACATTTCATTCATCTTTTAGAGCCTAAATTGTCAATCAACCAAAAATGTCCATTCTCGATCTCCACGCTCTGGTCGGCGAGTATCCGATTCCCCAGCTGGCCCAGGAGTTCGACCATGTCTTTGACCACAAGGACGACGATGACGTTGCCTTCCTAAAGTGGTATCGCCTCATGGCACTGGTAAGTCACTGGAATCTTTTTGGGGAAATGGAAAGAAATCACAAAAGCAATATCTCTTCTCAAGTTTCGCGCTCATTGGGATGACTGGAGGGGACAAATGGCCATGGATCTGGAAGTCAATATAATCGAGTTGGAGATTGAGCAATCAGCTGAGCCCGCCGGCCCCGAACTGCAGGCCCAACTGGTTCACTTCACGGCTCTGATGGAGGCCTACCACGCTCGTTACGAGTCGTTCAAGGCGCTGCCGTGGAGCAGCGGTTACCTGAGTGCTCGTCAGCGCTACAACCAAAATCTGGGCGAGTGGCAGGCCATTTACAGCGGTGAACCGGAGCAGGTGGTCACGGACCAGACACCGGGATTCTTCTGGGGCGGAGCACTGTTCATTTTTTGAAGAGGAGGAGGTGGACAAGACAATAAAACATAGATTTGATATCAATTTTTTGCCAATTTTATTTTTAACATATGATTCATTAAAAAATATTTGTTGTCATCGTAGAGTTGCTCTCATCTAAAGTCCTTCTCGCTCGAATCGTTCAATTTTTTCCAGTTAGGGTGTCCAAAAAAAGAACACAAGAAACTGAGGGATTCGAGCGAAAACAACCAAAGATTGTTTATCGTATATTCCGCAAATCAGTTCATCAAACCGCGAATATCGGAGGGAATAGTGTTGTCGTAGAGTTTGGTCAGAAGGGCCGAGCAAATCTGCTTCAGTGATCGGGGTTGGTGCACACTCTGAAAACAGAAGATTAACCGTGTGGTGAGAACATTGTATTCAAAAAAACTCCTCCCCCACCTCTCGTTCCTCCAACATTGCCAGTGCCCGTGGCGCATGTGTGCGCAAAAAGTCCACGGAGACACGGCCGGCGCGGCATTCGGCTGCCAGGTGCAAATCGGCTCGCCACTCATAGTCCATGTACCACCAATGTAATGGGTCATCCGTTTCACCATCGGGCCTCTCCTCCTCGTTCTCGTTGTTGTTGTTGTTCCCGTCGTTCATCTCTGGGTTCCTCTGCTATCAATGATGTGAAATGTTGGTGTGACGGAAAATTGGTGAGCCTTTTATACCCAGTGGAATGTCAGTGATAAAGCTCTCGGCTTGCCGTTCAGTGATACACCCGCGTCGGCGAAGCCAAGTGACGAAGGTGATCCAACAGAGGAACAGCAGCAAGCAAATAAAACAATACTGCAGTAGCACAAGTGGAATGCCATAGGCAGGTATTTGCGGTTCCGCCTCCTTGGGAGCGATAAGCAGTGGAAGAAGGCTCAGGTTTTCTTGCTCAGTAGAGGTCAGATTTCTCATAATCGCTTTGCGAAGAAGTAAGTATATCACAACGTTCTAGTGTTATTTATGTAGCAGCAGCAGCACTAGCCCAAGTTGGAATCTGAGACAATGTGGCGATTGTAGTCGATCATTAGCATTTGGTCAAACTCTCCGAGAATGATCATTTCAACCCCAGGCGAGGGAATGGCCTTGTTGAATTCCATACGGACGCTGGTGGTTCCACTGCGCAACAACTCAAACCCGCATGAGTCATCCAGGGTGGATGTGAGCGGGATGATAAAGAAGGTCCAGCCAGACTTGAACTTGTCGAGCGAGATGTCAAACGAGCGTTCCGAATTAGCCATGCCCAACGCCTCGTACATGTCCACAAATGCGCGCATGAACAGGTTGTCGCCAAAACGGAGGCGATACTGCACAGCGGGATAGAACATTCCGCCGGCATGCACAGAGATGTCGCGAATGTCAAAGGGCTGGAAATTGAAAGGGGTCTTTGCCAGGGTGCCGTTGAAGGCATCGTTCTCCACCAGGGCAATGGTCAGTCGACGTGGGATGGTTGCGGAGAAGGCATTGTACTCGATCTCGGTGCGACCAGCCGTCAAAAATGTGGACTTTATTTCGGTCTTACGGAGCGCATAGGTGGCCGGCTGTTTTTCCAGCGTCTTGTATATGCTCATGTTCAGCGAGGGCTGCACCTCAACCATTTTTGCAAACAGCTTGACATCCTCCACGAACAGGCGATACGTGTTCTTGTCCGAGGTGGTTAGTGTTTGCAGCACAAAGGAGTCTTTGGCCCGATAGATGGTAAAGTGCAAGTCCAGATTGTTTAGCAGGTATAACTCCTGGTTGCCCATATCAAAGTCCAGCCGGGAGAGCAGTTGCACCTTTTTACCCTCCGCGAATTGGGCACAACGGGCAAGAAAACCTGGGTCCGTGGCGTCATCATGTTTATTGGTGGGGTGGTAGCCGATTGAGGCCAGAAAATTGCTCTTCGCACTGGTGGGAAACGAAAGTTCATTGGTCAGGTACGCCTTGTAGGGGTACAGTGTACCGCTGTCGTATACCTCGGTGTTTCCAACAGTGACCTTTAGTTGTTGCACAAACGTTTGCCCAATCCCTTGGATGGGACTGACCAGTTTGTCGGAATTCTCGATTGCCACCCAGTTTCCGTCCTTGTCCTTTTTCTGCAAGGCCAGCTCCAGGTGGAGATACACTCGAGACAGATCGGTCCACAAATTGTCACTGAACAAACGGAACAAATAGGGGGAATCCTGAGTGATGGTGGCCAGTGGGAGAATCTCACGAAAGTAGGAGCGGACAACAGAGACATTTGTCGGGGGTACCGTGAAGATGCTGAGCGCACTGTTCACCGCCAGTGGACTATTCTCATTGATGCGCTGGGGGCAACTCATATTGAAATCAGTAGGGGCCGAATGCGTCTACCCTCAGGCGTTTTGTGGTGCTTTTTGTTTTTTTACTAATTTTCCTCGGGGCAGCCGGTCGTTTTTTTGTCGGTGGCGCTGGAAGGAAATTTAGGGGCCCAATGGAGGAGCGGAGCCTATTTATGTTCCTCCCCTTCATCTTCGCAATACCTCCTACATTCCCCTCTTTGTTGGGATCTTTGTAGCGCTTAAAGTCGAAACCTTGGCCCCGCTGTTGTTGTTTATCTAGGTTGGTGGCGGCCTTTTCCAACAGATTTTTCAGACCGCTCTTGCTTTCGGTCACCAGTGACTCTTTGAGGTCTTTCCCTTCAAGCACATTGGTGAGCACCCGGTTCCCAGTTTCCAGACCTTGCCTGCCGATGGCAGCCCCAATCTGCTTGCCAATGGGAAGGAGGTGTCGAAGGAAACTGCGGAAGACGGCTCCTAAACCACTACCCCTTTGGTAGGGTACTCCACGAAAAATGTTGTAGCCACCGACCTGCTCCTCTCCCGGCGGGTCCGAGTAGGAGGAAGAAGAAGACCCCAATGTGGTCCATTCTACATGAAGAGGATCGAAATCAATGTGCATTTTTTTTTGTGTAATATGCGTATTTGCTCTGGGCAAACTGTCAATTATTTATATGTTCTAGGCGGCCGCAAATATATTCTCTCTCACAAATTCGGTTACCGCCGAGTCGGCGCTATGTTTGCCCAACAGCATACGGGAGATGATGCGTTCCATTGGGACGCCGCTGCAGCGATGGTAGAGAAAAAAGATGGCATGCTTGCCACACGTGTCCGTATACGGGGATTGGACAGGGCGACTGACGAAGCGCACCCATTGGAAGCGCGACAAGAATGTGCAAATGGGCTCGCTGGGCGGTGCCCATATTCCCAGAGAGTCAAAGTATTCCACGTGGGTGGGTGAGAGGCAATAGATGCTCACCCAATGGGCACCCTTTGCCCACCCAGGATCCGTGTTCACTACCATGCAATGCGGATAGTGAGGAGGAGAAATGGGAATCCGGTCGGCTGCAAAGCACCCAAGATAGAATGGCGCGGTGACCAGATTACGTCGCAGAATGCGATCAATATCCGAGGTTTTCATCATTTTTCCTCTTGTTGTTGTTGTGCTCAGAAATAGGCGGCCTTTTTGAAGTGCAGTGTTAATGTACATGTTCCATACTCAAAGGGCATCAGCGAACCGGAGCTGGTGCGAATTTCGATTTGAAGCTCGGAGATTTCCTTCACCAGAATTTTATGGTATTGTACGGCAATGAACTGCTCCTCCACAATCTCGTCCTGCCGGCCTCGAATGGTGACAATACGTAGCACCGGGGCACTCACATCCCCAATGATCATTGGCTCAATGAGGCCGGGTGCGTACACCTGGAAGGAGGAAACCCCGCCGTTCATGTCCGGCATGAATTTTGCCTCGGTTGGCTCATGTAAGGAGGACTTGTCGAAACCAAGAATGTAGGCCAACTGTTCGGTCATGTCCACCCGTTTCACATATTTTTGGTCCATGAAGAGGGAGAAACGATTTTTGGTCGCATCAAAGTCGAAGCGGCAAGCGAATTTGGAGCGTCGGTACACATGTACCCAGGGTTCAAGGCCCAACTCCTTGGTCGCATCCAAGGTATGGCGTGTCTCATCGTCAAGTTTTGCAATTTCCTCGTTCAGCATGTACAGATAGATGGACTCCTCGGAGGGCACAGCTTGCTCGGCGGCCCGTTGTGCGCGTTTAATTTTTTCAGCACCTTGTACATCAGAGGCCGCCTCAATTTCGGTGATGCCGGCGGCCCGGGCTTCGCCCACCAATCGCTGATGCTCAGCCTTTGCACGCTCACGCACACCGCCCACCAACTTTCCATAGTCCCACTGGACGGTGCGCACCTTTTGGGCAAGTTGCTCGCTACCTTCACCCAAAGTTTTCAGTAAACTTTCACGCAGCTCATGTGGATTCGTGAGGCTACTCGAGGGAACCGGAAGGCGAATGGTCTCACCGGTTTGCCACAACACGGTGACCGCCTGGTCCTCGGTGGTGCCCAGCGAAGGCCACGAGTGCGGGTACACCATAACGGCCAAGCCCACTTGCCATTCCGAGTTGAACTGTAGCTTTCGGGGCAGCCGTACCCGAAATGAGTTTGTTCGATTGCCCTCAACATTGGTGTTGGAGGGAAGTACAATGTAAAAGGATGATACCATCTCTTTGCATGTGCTTAGTTGTAATTTCACACACACACACACACCATGTTAATTTATGTGTTTTTCCATGTGGTCGAGCTCGCCGGGATCCAGCTGTTATGTGCTGGTCCGTAGCCTTTCCACTTCACGTACAGGTATTCCACTCCCTCCTTTTTGCGTCTTCTAATCACCCTTTCAATGTCATAAAGTGGATCGTCATCATCCCTTTCCGCCGCCGCCGCCGCCGCCTTAGTAGCATTCTCCCCACTTAGCAGTACACGGCACAGATCGTTTCCATAGAACCAACCGCGAATGGGTTCACCTTGGCGATCACGCAACCTATAAGTGGGCGGTTGTTGGGGCACCAAACGGACCTGGTCAACCACAAACAGTTCGGTGGTAAAATTGGGCAGATAGCCCTTCTCGAAGACATGCTTGTATTTTTCGATGCGAACCGTGTCCCCCACACGGAAGCGGCGTTTCCTCCATCTGTGCGCGTTTGCTTCCACGGCGGCTGCCTTCAGCTCCTGGCGCAACTCCTCCGCGTTTCCATAGTCAATGTCCATGGGACGTCGGCCACCGATGCTGGTGTTTGGCGAGCGGTTCAGGGCATCCACAATCAGCTGCACCACGTCGATCCATCGCTGGGTTTGACGCTCGGTGAAGTAGCGATACAGGCGTTCTTTGATGCTCCGGTTTGCACGTTCGGCCATCCCCGCATGGAATTGGGGAGAGGTGAACATGCAAAAGTGGTCCATTTCCAGGGAGCGGAAATACTTTTGCACCGGGCGGGCAGTGAACTCCAGCCCCTGGTCGGTGACCAGCTTCCAGGGAACAACCCCCGCCCGCTTAAACAGACGCTCAAAGGCCTCAACCATGTGAGCGCTTTGCTTACTCTTGACCGGTTCAACAAACAGCTGACGACTGAGTGTGTCGATGCAGACAAGCAAATAGCGGTAGCCCCGGTTCTCCTTGGCCAAACGATCAAACACGGCCAGGTCGGCTTGCCATTCGGTGTGCAGGCCAGCAGCCAGCGTAGGCATATGGGGGTAGCGACGGCGGGCCCGTCGATGCAGGGTGTACACCCGTTGGGTGGCCAGATAATCACGTACCTGCCCCCGTGTAAGGGTGGGATCGCGCGCGCGCGCCTCCCGCAGCAGCGGTTCAACGCTGGTGAATGCCACTGTGGAGTGCACATCTTTAAACAGATGGTCCAGCAGCTTCAGTTGCTTTCGGCTCAACCCCATAGTGTGGGCTTGAATTTAATCAGCGTACGGCTGCCACCATCATTAACAACAGGCTTTTTATAGCGTTTAAAGGTGGACATGCCCCCTTGACCGGACTGCTGCTGCTGCTGCTGGTCCAGTCCAAGAAGTTCCCTCAAGACAGGATGTTGCTCTGTGCGTCTCAAAAATTCCTCATACCCGGTGGGCAGCGGTCGTTTACGTGTGCCCCGGTTTCTCAGAATGTGTGTGATCAGGTCGTCAATGTTGCTCGTTTTTAACAGCTGACCTGGGACACCAACCTTTTGTTGAAGCATACCACGTTCAACATTGACACCCAAACTGGCGGCATTTTCCTGAAAGTAGTGACTGATTGCCCGATTCTTCGAAACAGAGGAGGAGGAGGACACATGCTGTCGGCGTTGGGCTGGAGGAACCTCAGGCTGTTGGGAGGTTGAAGCCAACGGCGTCCGGGGATCCTCACTTACCGAACCAAAAATCTCGTCATCGCTGCTGCCATTGCTGCCCATAATCTCTTTTTTCACCGCCACCCTACGAGCAGCCTTTTTTCTGGTGGGCACTTTGCTATGAGCACGACCATGATGTCGATGACGGCGAGGATGATGGCCAAGTTTTTTGGTAATTTGTTTCTGGGCAGAAGGCGCCGGTGGGACATTGGTGGTGGTACCACTAGAAGACGCCTGTTGCTGCTGCTGCTGCTGCATGACCGCACTCGCAATCTCATCCAGATTTCGCAGTTTAACATCCACCGGTCGTTCCTCCTCCTCCCGGGCCAGCTTATTGTAGCGCTTAAACTCCTGCTGGTACCGGATTTCCCTTGCATTCGGGTTCAACCGTCTGTCCGCTCCCACCTTTTGTAGGCGGGATTGCACCATTGTTCGGGCCGTACCATCGCTGGGTCCGGCAACCAGACCCTGGTATACTTGCTCAGGGATTAACAGCATTCGAGCAGTGTGATGCATTTTTAAATTTTTGGTGCCTCCCCATACAGATCAATTATTTATAGTAATTTTTCGGTAATGATGGGAATCAGCAGGCTGGCAAGAAGACCAGCGACGGCAGGTAGACCAGCGCCCGTTTGTTCAGGCGGCAAAAGGAGACGCCGAGCCGACCGTTCGCTCCGCACTCGAGCCAGTCTCCGAAGGTAGTTTGCCCGCCCCTTGAGAGCACGCATGCGCCTACCATCCGCGGGTAGGCGTCCCTTCAGCAGGTTAAAACAAATCTCCACAAGGCAGAGCAGCTGCGCCGGGCTCGCCTCCGCGAGGATGGCCCTAAGGGCACGGTGTGAGCGTGAGCATTTGTGTACCTGTTGGAGCCAGCCCGCATTCGATCGTATCAGTGGGCTTACTGGTGGTGGTGGTGGTGGTGGTGGTGGTTTGCTTTTTCTCATTTTGGTATGTAAACCACTGTGCCTTCTCCTCCTCCTCCTCCTCCTTCCGCCTCATTCGGGTATATATGTGTTCGGAGGCGAAGTGCGTCCGGTGTCGACGGGTGCATGTCCACGAGGAGGTAGCCAAAATTTTCGGCAGTTGCATTCCCATAGGCTTCCATAAAGTGGGCAGCCCGCCCGCCGGGAAACAGTTGGGAGGCCAGCGTGCGGATTTGCAGCGCACCCGCCGGATTCCGCATCAACACCAGGTAGTGGGAATTACTGCGAGCAATGCGCAGCTCTTTGCTAAACAGGTGCTGTGTGACCAGCACCACGCTCATTTGCCAGTTGTGGGAGCCACGGGTGAAGAGGGTGTCCAACAGTTCCTGCCGCATCCCCACCATCAAATCATCCAACACCACCAACAGGTGTCCACCCTTTGCATGCCCGCGAATTTGCTCCTCCGACGGGAGGCCCGAGTGCACCAGTACGCGAATGCCATCGCCGACACGCCCATTCCGTTGCATGCGTAAAATATTCGCATTCAGCTCCCCGTAGCAGTACAGAACGGCGGTGATTATTGTCGCCGTCTGCTGCTCCTCGCCACCACTGCTGGTGGCTGTGGTGCTTCCTCCTCCGCCGCCGACAACCATTTGCGACAAATTTGCTAGCAGCCGCTGGATCCATTCCGATTTTCCGGCTCCCGTGCTCCCCGACACCGTCATTGTGAAGGGATGCTTGAAGCGGGTGTGCCTTTCCTCGATTTCTTGAAAGCCACTTTCCATCATCATTTTTATTCCTTTTTCCAGAGATCAAAGACTATATATAGTGATTATATTCAAGGAGACAGCAAACATCATTTAAAAATGGACTACATTATGGCAACCGATTGGCTCTACGACGCCATGGCTCAACCCCAGGAGCAACAACAACAACAAGGGACAATGGAACAGCAGCAAGCCAGTGAAGCGGAGAAGAAGAAGACGGCAGCAGAGGAGGAGAAGGAGCAACAACAACAACAACAACTCAATGATCAGATTGAGGAAAATGAGGAGCGCCTGCTGCGCATCGTTTTCGAAGATGATGATGAGGAGGAAGAGAAGACGCTGGAGGAGGAGAAGGAGGAGGAGGAGGATCAGACCATGATCGACCAGCAGCAGCCGACCGCCAACGACAACAAGATAAATGACGAGGCGGACAAGGAAAACATTCCACCCACGTCTCCTCCAGAGCAGCTGCCCAAAAAATGTGTCTGCCATCACCCATCACCGACAATTCCAGTGCTCGACCATCTCTGCCAAGAGTTCCAGTGTTCCCTCAAGGAGTTGCAGGTACTTTTGCAAAATTTGGAGGTGCGCCGCAAAATTGTCCACCATTTGCGCTACAATGTCCTCCTGCGTACCAATCATCTGCACCCCGCCAGTCGCAACTTTGTCGTCCACAGCAGCGATCTGACCACCCAGCCCGTGTCAACGGTTCCCGCGTTGGGCGGCTACTTGGGCATAACGGTAAGTAGCAGCAGCAGCAGCAGCAGCAGCATAAACCACAATCACAAGATAATCAAGGATAACCTATTATTTCCCTTTAAGGTTCGCGCCTACTACTACCTGAAGCATGGGCTCAAGCTCCGTCACCCCTACCTGCCCTGTGTCATCGAATACGGCGGCGCCCGCCATCGCTCATTCTACCCACTCGAGATTTTGATGGCCACTAAGAAGGATGTGGAGGAGGAGAAGGAGAAAATTTTTGGCTGAACAGCGACCACATACTGCATTCATGCATTTGATCATTTTAATATTACATAGACACACACACATACACACACACACACACATTTATTTGTTAACATTATATTTTCTCTCTAAACAGATAAACAAAAAATGGAAATTCAAAACTGTACTGCCTCATTTCGTCTCTTCGCCGACCCCAGTGTTCGGTTCACTGATGCCCAATTCCACTTGATGGCCCGGTGGGGATGGAATACGGAGTGGAATCCCCGGCGATTTCACGCCATCATCATGCGTATACGACACCAACAGCAGCAGCAGCAGCATTTTTATTTTAAGATACAGCGACCACCGAGAGGA
>Ga0105239_10009968_pt1 | contig 10667 bp, 8 predicted proteins | sample KBSC44metaG_FD_92761 | JGI IMG/M metagenome (GOLD analysis project Ga0105239, IMG submission 92761) | Corn rhizosphere microbial communities from Kellogg Biological Station, Michigan, USA - KBS C4-4 metaG | ecosystem: Host-associated > Plants > Roots > Rhizosphere > Soil | place: Michigan, USA...
AGCGTTTGCGCCCGATTTTTAGCAGAGCCATGGACCGTGGCGTGTTCATCAATCTCGATCAAGAACAATACGCGCACAAAGATTTTATCTTTGAAGTGTTTTTGGAATTGATCAACGAAGAGCCATATCGCAGCTACCCTTATTGGGGGATCGTGATTCAGGCGTATTTGCGTGACTCATTGGCTGATGCCAAGAAACTCTGCGCCGCCGCCGCAAAAAGAAAAGTTCCATTCACCGTTCGTTTGGTGAAAGGTGCTTACTGGGATTTCGAAGTTATTTACGCCAAACAAAAAGGTTGGGCGATTCCGGTTTACTTGCAGAAAAAAGAATCGGATGCGAACTACGAAGACATCGCTCGCATCTTTATCGACAACTATCCAAACATTCGCGTCGCGGTTGGTTCGCATAACATTCGCTCCATCGCAGCCGCTTTAAGTTACGCGGACTCCAAAGGTCTCGATCCACGTGCGGTGGAAGTGCAAATGCTCTACGGCATGGCGGATCCGATTAAACGTGCGTTGGTTCGTGATGGTGTTCGTTTGCGTGAGTACGCAACGATTGGTGAGTTGATTCCGGGAATGGCGTACTTGGTTCGCCGTTTGCTTGAAAACACTTCGAACGAATCATTCTTGCGCTCAAAATTTGCTGATAACGTTTCGACAGATGCGTTGCTCAAAGATCCGCGCGAAGCGCTGAATCCATCATCGCCGCATACACCTCGGCAAACATTTGAGAATGAACCGCCCGTGGATTATGCGATTCCTGAAAATCGTAAGAAAATGTTGGATGCTCTTGCTGGGTGGCGAAGAGAGATGGGTAAGACTTATCCAATCTTCATTAACAAAAAAGAAATCAAAACCGATCGTCTGATTTCACGCGACAATCCATCGAATCGTTCTGAACTCGTGGGTCGCGTTTGCGCAGCCACAGTGAAAGAAGCCGAACAAGCCGTGCAAGCTGCCAAGGCCGCTTCAAAAGCTTGGTCAAAAGTTTCACCTGAACAGCGCGCGCAAACTCTCGATAAACTCGCAGACCTTATGGTGCGCGACAAATATCGTTTGTCGGCACTCGAAGTTTTGGAAGTCGGTAAGAACTGGCACGAAGCGGATGGCGATATCGCGGAAGCGATCGACTTCTGTCGTTACTACGCCATGGAAATGCGTCGTCTCGCAAAACCTCAACGGGTTGGTCATGCGCCGGGTGAAGTGAGTCTTTATTCGTATCAAGCGCGCGGCGTGAGTCTGGTGATCGCACCATGGAACTTCCCGCTCGCCATTCTCACTGGCATGGTGGCCGCTTCTCTCGTCACGGGTAATACAGTTGTGATGAAACCTGCGGAGCAGAGTTCGATCGTGGGTTATGAGCTTTATCGTTTAGCGATGGAGGCGGGCTTCCCGGCTGACACACTTCAATTCTTGCCAGGTTTTGGCGAAGAGATCGGTGATCACTTGGTGTCACATCCAGATGTGCACATGATTGCGTTTACCGGTTCAAAAGAAGTCGGCTTACATATCTTGCGCAAAGGTTCGGAAGTGGTTCCGGGCCAACAGCACGTTAAACGTGTGATCGCTGAGATGGGCGGCAAAAATGCCATCATCATCGACAGCGATGCGGATTTGGATGAAGCGGTACAAGGACTCGTTTACTCAGCGTTTGGTTTCCAAGGACAAAAATGTTCGGCGTGCAGTCGCGCGATTGTTTTGGAGCCAGTTTACGATCGCTTTTTAGAGCGATTGATCGAGCGAACACGCAGTCTCAACGTTGGCTCATCTGAAGATCCACGTTCATTCATGGGCCCCGTTGTTGATTCCGATGCGCATTCTCGTATTTTAAACACCATCGAAAAAGGTGCATGGGAAGCGCGTTTGGCATTCAAAGGTGAAGCACCAGCGAATGGCTACTTTGTTCCACCGACAATCTTTGCCGATGTAAAACCAGATTCGTCGCTCGCACAAAAAGAAATCTTTGGCCCGGTATTGAGTGTGATCAAAGCAAAAGATCTCGATCACGCGATTGCAATCGCCAATTCGACAGAGTTTGCTTTGACGGGTGGATTCTACTCACGAAGCCCTGCTCACATCGACAAAGTGAAAGCAGAATTCGAATGCGGCAACCTCTACATCAACCGTGGTTGCACAGGTGCGATCGTTGAGCGCCATCCATTCGGCGGCTTTAAACTTTCAGGTGTGGGCAGCAAAACCGGCGGCCCCGATTACTTGCAGCAGTTCATGGAGCCGCGAGTGATGACCGAAAACACCATGCGCCGAGGCTTCGCTCCCGCCGAGGAATAGCTCGCATACAGTCCTCGGTGGCTCGCATTCGAATTCGTTCACAACAGAATTTGCGACGCGCCTATGGCCGCGGGTCGCAAATTATGGTGGGTCGGTCTCCGATTCGAGTCAACGAGGACCGGGCTGAGGGCGTTTGGTTTCTTTGAAGCCGATGAGGAATATTAGGGCTGCGAGTAAGGCGTTAGCGGCTAAAATATAAAATGTGATTTTGAAGTCGAAGTATTGCAGCAAGTAGCCTTGTAGGAGTGGGCCGATGAGCCCGCCGATAGCGAGTGCTGTTTGTGCGACGCCGACGAGTAAGTTGAAACCTGGTCCGCCTTTTGTGAGATCGCGACAAATTAAAGAGATGAGAACTCCGTATACGCCAGCTCCTAATCCATCGAGCGCCTGAATTATTAAGAGTGTCGAGACGTTGGAGGTTGTTGTGTACAGCCAAATTCGAATTGGCAGAATGATATAAGCTGCCGCGAATATCGGTTTCCGACCGAAGCGATCGCAATATTTTCCCGACAAATAGGCGATCGGGATCATCACAGCCTGAGAAATCAAAACCGCAATTGCGATCTTTTCATCAGCACCGCCAATTTTTTTTATGTACAGACTCACAAGCGGCAATAATGGTGCATTCGAAATATGAAAAACCAAAAGTGAAAGCAAAAAGGCGAGAGTTTGTCGGTCATGCAGGTACTGAGAAACTTTCGAAAAAAATTTTGGATTCCCGCGCCGGCGCACACCTAAATTGGGATTCAGTTCTTTCGATTTAATCAGCATCAACGAAAGAACGGCGAGTATTGACGTCGCAGTCGTCACATAAAAAATCGCACCCAAGCGAATGTAGCGAACGACGAAAAGTCCCACCAGAGCCGCTGCGATATTTCCGGCGTGATTCCACCCCTGATTCACACCGGTTTCTTCAGAGAATCCTTTTCCACCGACCAATCCAAGCGCCAACGATGCAAGCAAAGGTGCAAAGAAGGCCCCGATCACGCCGGTCAGAAAAAGAATGGGCAGGGTCAACCACACGTTCGCGGCCGTCAGAGGCAAAATCGCAAAGCACGCGCCCATGCAACCCGAAATAAAAGCGAGCAATAGTTTTCGGCGTTTCACAATGTCACAGATGTAGCCAGCCGGCGTTTGCGCAAGCAATGTCCCCAGCGTGCCGGCCGACAAAGCCCAACCAACATGAGCATAGTTCCAGTGATTTTGTTTTAGATAAATCGCCAGAAACGGCCCGACCACCCCGGAGAGTTCGGCCAAGAAGAAATTCACGGCATTAATTCCGAAGAGGCTTTGGCGCGAGACTTTCGGTGCTGGCGGCTGCGATGTCATGCTTGGCAAAATCTTCGAATTCGCCAAAAGTCGCAACGTCCCTCGGGCAACGAGAGCTGATTATTTCAACGTGCGAAGACGGGTTTGATACCAGTTGAAGAACGGATAGAGGCGCCACATTTCGTGAGTAAAGCCATCTTTAAAACGAAGTCTTTGAGGCGCGGTCCATTTCCACATCAACATCACGAGTATCCCACTAAGCGCACCCGCCACGTCACCGCCTAAGTGAGCCGCATGCGCGACACCGCCCATGACTTCGAGATTTCCTAGTTGACCAGCAAGATCGCCCAACAACCAAAGAACCAAAATCGTCCACGCAGGTAGATAGACAAAACCCATTGAATCTTTTGTTGGCAAAAAGTACCAGTACACATATCGAGTCGGTCGATTCCAACACAGCACCGAATACATCGCCATGACGCCTGAAATAGCACCACTCGCGCCAATTAACGGAGCCGTCGTCGGGCCGTTCACAAACAGGAAAAACCCAGCTGCAAAAACTCCGGTCATCACAAAGACGACCATCAATCCCAATCCGCCGATGACCTCTTCAAGAGCGGCACCGAAGATTAGAAGAAAAAGCATATTGCCAAAAAAATGCCAGCCGCTTGTGTGCGAGAAAATGTAGGTGACCCATTGCCGAAAATTCACGGGATCCTTTGAAACACCAAAAAGAAAACTGGGATGAACAGATTCAAGTTCACCAATTTCAATCAGCTGACTCTTCCAGCGTTTCACTGCGACATGATCACTAAAAAGATTTTCTTTTGGCGCCTCTTGAATGAATTCGTCATCGCGGAAAGCCAAATGACCCATCAACCGAAAATGCTGATTGTCACTGGCTCCCGATGAAGCCAGTTCGCGAACCACATCCGGAGTCAACGTCGTGCGCTCTTTCAAATAATTTTCGTAAACGTGTCCTTGAGTTTGCAAAAAGAATTCGTCGTTCATGAGATCGTCGAGGCGATCATTCACATTCCAAGCGAAGCTCCAGCCCCAAAGCAAGACCGAAGCATTTAAAATGAAAATCAGCCAAGTGATCGGCGCCCGGCGGTAAGATAAAAATCCGCGCAGGATGGGAAAAATCATGGCTCTTGATCCTCACTCGCCGGCATACGACCGCTCGACTCTTTCAAGACGTTGCGATTGAGGGAACGATGATCGAGTTCTTGTACAAGGCGTGGTTGCAATTCACGCCACATTTGTTGCGGCAACTCTCGCATATCCGACACAGATTTCGTGAGCGAGTGATTGTCTGCCATTTCGATGTAGCGACGATAAGCTTCGAGACGAAAATCTTCGGGTTCATTTTCGTCATACGCGATCTTTTTGACCAGTTTGATCGCGAATTCTTTGTCGCCCGATTTTTCTTCCTTCACCAAGCGAACGAGCAGCGGCCACGAAGAGAGCGTGTTCAGCTGCGACAATTCAGAATAGTGCATCGGCTCGCCCGAACACTCTTCAGCATGCAACATTGCCACTGCCAACGCCGGGTCATCTTGCGCCGAAAGTTTCTGTCCCGCTAACCAATTGCAAGATAACGACGCATTCTTATTGCACTCTAAACTTGTTTCTTGCGTGCACATCCACGACGCCAAATCGACCTGCCAATCATCAGGAAGTGATTCGAGAGCTTGCAGCGCACCGATTTGTGCTTCTGCAGTGTGGTTCATCAACCACAACGCTTTCACGCGCTGAACCTGCAAAAAGTTGCCGAGAGCTTTGTTGGGCGAAACACGCTTGATCCAGGTGAACGCTTGTTCCGGTTGCCCTTGCTTCATGAAGTGGCGAATCGCCCACACGGCCGCAACGACATCCGGATGTTGCATTTCACTAAAAGCTTTATCCATGCGTTCCCAGTCTTCTTGCGACCAGGCACTGACGATTTGGCTTAACTCACAACTTGAAGACTGTGCATCTTGATCACAGACTTGTTTCAAATAGGAATCCGAAACATCTGTTTCATCTGAATGAGCAAACGATTGTGCGAGATAATATAAAGAGGATGGCTCATTCGAGAAGCTCGCCTCATTGTCGGCTTCGGACTGCAGACATTTGCGGTCAACGATGCCCGCAGCATAAAGCGCCAGCGAAACACGCAAGCGGCTCGCCTTGCGCTCGTCTTTTCCGACCGGCCATTGCGACATGGCTTCATCGATCGATTCGCATTTCGAAGCGCGGTCCATAAACCAGGCCGATAAATCTTCTTGATTGGCTGAGTAATTCAAAACCGAACGACAAAGGGTCATTGAGGCAAACAAAAAGATAAACGTCGCGAGTCCATATACTCCGCGCACCAACCATTTTTCGTTTCGATGCGGAGTTGCGCCTTTGTTTGGCTTAAGACTAATGACTTCACTATCAAAACACAAATCAGCTAAGGCACGACGACGATCGTTTGACAGCATTGGCAAGAATGCCAATCCCAATGTCAAAAACGAAAGCGCCGACATAATCGCACGACCTAAAGAGCGCCACACGTTGAGTGGAGAACCCGTCCACACGTCAACGACTTGCAAACGAAACAAATGTTTTCCCAAAGTCGTTTGAAAATACAAATTACAAAAGAAATGATACGCGATGAAAATGACCACACCCAAACACGCATGTGCGATCGAAGCCAATACGACTTCCTCTTGATTCTCGATTAAAAATCCGTGATAGAGCATCACTTTGAAAGGTGCCGTCGCTAACAAGAAAATCGGTGCAATCACAACGCCGATATCAAAGACTTGCGCGGCCAAGCGATCGATTGGTTTTGCCGTATACTTCGGCTTTGGTTGATTGGTTTTCTGCGCGTCTTCGGCAAACGACCAATTTGGATCAGGAATAACCATGAGAATTTATCGGTGTTCTCAATGGCGAAATTGATCGGAAACACTGGGCTCTGGTCTAGCGATTTAAAATAATTTTTTACAGCGGCTCGAGATGAAAAGACAGAAGGCGCTGATAGTTGTCGAGTTCAAATTTCGCCGTCGCAAAAGCCTTGTGTTGCGAATCGAAAAGTGTGAACTCTTCAAAACGATGATCTTGTTTTTTCTCGGCAGATTTTAATTCAGAAAAACCGTATTTATCGCTGATCCAATGTCCGTATTGACCCAAGAAAGCAGAACGGTTGAGAACCATTGAAGGCTCCGAACCTGTACCTTGCAATGTAATCGACTCGACTTCATTACGTTTTAGGTCGCGAAGAATTGTATATTTGCGTTCAAGAACACCAAAACGAACTTTTTCGTCTTCCGAAGCTTCGTGACCAACGGCAACGGATGCAAGATCACGCTCGTCAGCTGAAGCCAAAGACTCGGCTATTGATTTTTCCCAAGCGGCGTTACGAAAGTCCAATTCGCTCGGTTCAACACTGGCAATTCCACGATTCTCGGCTGAAAGAGATGCGATCTCGACCCAGCCTTCATTCTTCTTAAAGAACGAAGTGTTCGAAACGCCGGTTGCAAGAGCGATCGCAAGTAAGGAGCAAACGGTTGTTGCCAAAGAAGCGTTGAATTTCGCCTTTTTGTTCCTAGCTGGTTTTTTTGCTGGTTGCGAAGGTGGTTGTGAACCAGTGGTCGGAGGCATTTGTGGTTTCGGGAACTGAATAACATTTGATTGATCTGACATTGGCAATAGCCTCCTTCCTTAGTCCAGTAGCGAGAGTTGTGCCGACTTAAAGTGCAGATGAACCTATGCTCATCGCCTAAAGTCTGATCACTCGGCCAACGTTTGCAGTCATGTCTCAAAATGAGACGTGCTTTTCTTCTCTCTCGGCAGCCGGTACACTTAAGAAAGGTATCGGTAGATTTCTCAAATGAATTGAGAGGCGATTTATGAAAAAGGCTCGGATGCAAATCATCTTTTTCTTGATTGGTCTCATTAGTATTTCTGCGTCGGCACAATCGAAGAAACGACTCGATTTCAATTCGTACGTACAAGAGAACTATCAAATTCTGACGCATCAAAAGCTGGATAAAAATCAGCTCGCCTTCGATGAGTTACTTCCTAAAGCTGGCACCGAGACCACGACGAACGCTCCCGATTTTAACAACATCAAATCCAACGATTCCGTCTGGGGTAGCATGCCTGGCGGATCCAACTCGCAAAATCAAAACTCCCAACAAACGCAACCTACGATACAAGTTCCTGTCCCAAGTCCTGCACCAGCGGCGGCTCCGGCAGCACCAGGCGGAGAAAATCCGAATCAATGAGATCACTTTTACTTTTTCTTTTTTCAATGACTGCATTTGCCGGAGCTCCTCACATAACCGATACGGCGCTTTCCGCCCGACTTAAAGCCGCAAGTGCCGAGTATGAAAAATCCAACTATCCAAAAGTGATTGAGCTTCTCAATCCTTACTCCGAAGAATTGCCAAATCCGGGGTTGATGATTCTTGCCAACTCGTATTCGAGACGCGGACTTTACGCGGATGAAGTGCGCGTGCTTCGTGCTCTCGCGGGAAGAAATGAACGAAGCTATCAAGCGCAAATGTTGCTCGGACAAGGTCTTGAGAAACAAGCGATGATCACTAAAGACGCCGACGCGGCAAAAAAAATGCGCGTCGAAGCGGTCCAAGTTTTTCGCAACGTTTTTCGTATGAATCCTAAATACCAAGCTGGATTCGAATCTCTTTATGCTCTGCTGTTGCAAATTAGGGCCGCATCCGAAGCGCGTGATATTTTACAAGAAGGGCTCGAGCGCTTCGGTCACACGCCGGCTCTCATGCGCGAGATGTGTCGCCTCGATTCCACTGGCGGTTTTGTAACGCAAGCCCTGACGTCATGTCGCGAATCAATTAAGCTCTCGCCAAACAAACCCGACAGTTACGTTTATTTGTCGCAGTCATTCTTCGATCAAAGAGAAAACAACTCGGCCGAACGTGAACTCGTGGGTGCGGCGAATCGCTTTCCCGCATCTGAGTTTGTGCAATGGTCGGCTGGCACCGTTTTCTTAAAGAAGAAAAATTTCCCAGCTTCAGCTCGTTATTTTGGCCAGGCCGTAAAAGCCGATCCTAACTCTGCACGCGCAACATTTGGATACGCTCAATCCCTGTTTGAAGCCGGCCAAGAAAAAGAAGCTCTTCCCGTTTACAAGAAAGCCTGCAAGATGGATCCGGCCACAGTGGTCGAACCATTCTTTGCAGCCGCCTCTCGCCTTCGTCAAAAAGGTTCACCATTAGCCTCCGCCTACAAAGAAGGCGCGTCCGGCTGCCATTAGTCGCCCCTTTGGGGTATTGAATTTGCAAGCCCGTAAGGCAGATGCATCTCCAAAGATATCAGATCCATTTTATGATAATTTTTTCGCTATTGTTTGCTATGGCCGCGTTTATTCCCGGCCCGAGTGCCTACGCATGCGAAGAACGCTTGGATAATGTTCTCGGCGATCTTTCTGAATCAGAAGTTTCCCAAATCCAAGCCGTGGTCGATGATCTCAATCAATTCCTGATGGTCGTCGGTTCGGCCGCTGATGGCAAACGAAGAAATCTCGGTAAAGACCTCCCTTTTGGCAAAGGGAACTTCAGAAAAAGCGATATCGATTACATGTTTCCGATAGCAAGTGCGAGTTCGTACGGAACCGCCATGCGATTTATTAATTTCGACAATAGAGCTCTCGTGAAAACTCTCCCAGAGAGAGACGCTTTTCATTTTATTCTCGTCAATGTTCCCGACGTCCAAAAAAACCGAATTTTATTTTCGCCTCATCAGCCCCCGATCATGCTCGAGCCAGGCACTCCAAACCCGTCATCACCCTACTTTGGCAACATTCCTGTGCGAGAATCGGATAAAGAATTTGAACCGCAAATAAAGCTCAAGACATTGCCAGAAATATTCATGCTGTATCTACGAAAACTATTTGAATCGTGATGTTACAAATCCGACGGATTGACAACCCCTGTGCACAAGCCTATTTGTGATCCTCTAATTTGGAGGATCTAAAAATGCGTGGTGCTGTTCTACTATTCTTGTTGGCTCAATTGATCGTTTCACCGATTGCTCAAGCGAGCGAAGTGCGCGCTTACTACAGCCAAAATAGTATTTGGTCGCCAGGTGTTGTGATGGTGGATGGCAAAGCCTATTCTCCCCATTTCTTTTCTGGCTTTGATTTAACCGAAGCGATGAAGTCCAATTCGGAAGCTGTCGAATATGCCGATCGAGCGGTCACTTATCGAATCGTTGGAAACTCGCTAGTTTTGGCGGGTCTTGCTGGCGCCGTTGGTTACACGATTGCTCAAAGTGGCAATGATCGCCACTGGGATGCCGGAACTTATTGGGGCATCTTCTTGCTTGGCTTTATTCCAGGTGTCTTTTTCGAAGGCGCAAGCCAAGTGAACTTAAATAAAGCGGTCAACGCCTACAACGGCATTAGCTCGCGCTACACAAAATTGAAACCAGAAAAAATGATGATTGTGCCAACGAACGATGGTGCCGTCGCAGCTCTTGGCTGGTCCTTCTAATTTAAAAACCTGATGTCAGCGCCGAGTGAATCCAAGAATCTTTTCCTTGGCGCCAGATTTTTAAATCATCAAAAATTTCTTTTTGCGGAAAGACGCCTTCGCCCTCAAGCGGGCGCCCCTCGAGCGTGAGATAAAGGGCTTCAGGAATCGAAATACTGTAGCCAGGCCCCCACGTCGGTAAGTCGTACCAAACCGCAAGCACGACATCGCCCGATGTCGGTTGCCCTAAAACTTTTGCGTGCGGTCGTTTCAAAATCGCCGACGAAAAAATCTCGGACACCGAAGACGTATGCGGACCGATCAAGACGGCGACCGAACCTTGATAACAACCGTAACCATCAAACGTTCGAAGTATCACGCCCGAAGAAGTGTCGATCTGGTTGATCTGCTCATCATCGGCGAGATCATTCACTAAGAATTGTTTTTCTTCGTCCGATCGGCGCGGGAGACTTAAATTTCCAATCACCGTTGGACGACAAAACAACGGGGATAACGCTCGAAGCATCGAAACAAGATTACCGCCCGAATTTTCGCGCAAATCAAAAATTAAACGAGAGTATGGCTTCCAAGATTGCACAAACTTTTTCCAAGGCTCATCTTCAAA
>Ga0105239_10009969_pt1 | contig 10665 bp, 6 predicted proteins | sample KBSC44metaG_FD_92761 | JGI IMG/M metagenome (GOLD analysis project Ga0105239, IMG submission 92761) | Corn rhizosphere microbial communities from Kellogg Biological Station, Michigan, USA - KBS C4-4 metaG | ecosystem: Host-associated > Plants > Roots > Rhizosphere > Soil | place: Michigan, USA...
CAAGGACACCGCCGAGCTGAGCTCCGTGCACCGGTTGCGGGAACGGCTCGGCAAGATCTGGGCCGTCGCCGACGACGAGGAGCGGGCCGTCGGTCAGGTCAACGCGCTGCTGGCCGATACCCGGGCGATGCCGTGGCTGACCAGGCACCCCGAGATGCCGGAGTGGCATCTGCACCTGGCCTCGATGCACGACCCCCTGTGGCAGCGGATGGGCGCCGAGATGGCGATGGCGCTCGCCGACCTCATCCGCGGCGGCGAGTTGCGGCGCCTCAAGACGTGCGCCGCGCCGGACTGCGAGGCGGTGCTGGTCGACCTGTCGCGCAACCGGTCCAGGATGTTCTGCGACACCGGCAACTGCGGCAACCGCCAGCACGTCGCGGCGTACCGGGAACGACGGGCGAACGAAGGCGGCTGACCGCTAGGGGAGGTAGAAACCACGAATGCGGTGGAAACGGCCATGCCCGAGAATCACGTTCGCCGCTTGGAGTCCCGATAGGACGGCTGACTCGATGCACCCGGAGTTCAGTCCCGAATCGGTCCAGTCGCCGGCCAGCACCAGGTTGTCGTAGCCACTTTCGTCGGGTCGGAGCCGGAACTTGTCGCTCCCCGGGACGGAGAGGACGTAACGATCGGACGGGTCGACGTTCACGCTGAGGTATTGCGTGTCCAGCGCCGCACCATCACGGTGACCGCTCGCGCCGGCAAGTAGATGCCACGCGAAGCCTTCTTCGGTAACAGCGCCCGGCATGTGCACCGCGACGCGGTTCTCCAGGAAGTGCAATGCCTCGGCCCGAGCTCGTCGTCGACAGACCGCAACGTAGTCGGCGTGATTCATGGCCGTTGGCCATTCCGCGTCCATGGCTCCGCAGAAGTAACCGACGGACTGTGGGCGGTCGTCCGCGGGCCAGTCCTCCGCCCACAGGGTCTGCGGCATCGACGAGAAGGTGTCGATCGGCGGGATGTAACCGCTGGTGGTAATCGCAGGCGCCGCCATGCCGAGGGCCGAGTGGTCGGGGCGCAGCCAGATCTGTAGGCCTTGCGTGGCGATGGTGCGGACATTGGTCGTCATCTCCCGCCACTCCGGGCGGTCCGCGATGAGTTCCTTGGCGACGACCTCCATCATGCCCAGGGACACGGCCAGAATGACGCGGTCGAAGTCCACTCCCCGGCGGAGCACCCGCACTTCCGCGTCGTCGCGTACGCCGAAGTACGACTCGAGGTCCTCGACGCCGGCTCTTGGCTGGATCTGCTCGGCTCTGGCCAAGTGCGGGAAGACGGGCAAGCCGTGTATTCGGGTCAATGGCTCGTAGCGGTCGACGCCGTCGGCAAGCCGGACCTGGCGCCCCATCGTGATCGCTTCGACGTTGTGGCGATGCTGATCGAGATGCAGTGCGTCCAGGCGGTGAAAGAACTCGAATTCGACTCCGCGCCTTCGCAATACCTCATACATGGGCGCCATCACGATGTCGCCCATGCCCGCGGTCATCTTCCAGAAGATCGCGCCCTTGTAGGTGAAGAACATCAACCCGACGAGCAGCATCCCGACACCGGCGGCGAACGTCGGTCGCTCCAACTGGCCGTTCTCGTACCCGAACACCATGTTGTACATCGCGCGAAGGACGGGGAACTCCAGCACGTCCGGGTGTGCACCATGCCGCAGTACCCACGATCCGTAGTCCTCGTCGTTGATGGCCCGGAACCCGCGCGGATCGGTGATCAGGCCGTCGGCCATGACTCCTCGGGTGATCGAAACCACCAGGGACAACAGGATCCAGGACAACCGGTGGTCGGTCCTGCGCTCGTAGTCGAGGGTGGCGCGGATGGCTTCCAGTGCGCGCGTGAGCATGTCGACTTGGGTGTCGTTGTCTGGCTGTGGGTCGGCCAGTGCCGCCAACGCCGCCAACGCGGCGTGCCTCACGACGTTCAGGGACATCTCGCGCGCGGGCGGAGCGGCAGACGCCGACAATGAGAGTCCGGTATCGCCCATCACCCGAAGCGAGTCCGAGAAGTCCAGGATCAGCTGGAGCGCGCGCTGCAGGAAGTGCAGCACGTCCATTCCGCCCTCGGGAGCATCGGGTTCGCCGGGCAACTCGTCGTTTCCGGTGAACCGCCCGAGCCACAGCTGCCATTCATCGTTGTGGCGATCGGTCGCCCCGACGTCGTTGGCCGGGATGAACGCCTGGTCCCAAGTCTGGATGGGTACCGACGGATCGGTGGTGGCCCGGTCGAGCTCGGCGTAGCACTCGCGGATCAACGTGAAGGCATTCTCGTAGGAGCCGATCCAGACGTGCAGGCCGTGTTCCTCGATGCGACCGTTCTCGCCGCGGCTGGACGCGCCCTTGCCGCCAAGTCGCCAGCCGCGCTGATAGACGGTGATCGACTCGAAGCGGTCCCGCCATCCGGGTTCGCTGAGCCGCCACGCGGCGGTCAACCCGGCCATGCCGCCGCCGAGGATGGCGATCCGTTCCTTCTGGTGTCTCACGAAGCGAGTGGAATGTGTTGGCCCGTAAGTGAAATCACAGGGCGATCGAGACCTCTATCGATTCCAGCGTGGGGGGATGGTCGCTGCGGACGGCCTTCACCTTGCCCTCGTACACGCCGCTGGCCAGCCCGCTGGCGTCGACTACGACACGGAACTTGGTAACAGTCGAATCCAAGACTGGGGGCTCGAAGCTGATCCTGCTGATGGGAATCGGCGAATCGGTGGCGTCCCGCTTGAGTTCGTCGGCGACCAAGGTGCGGGGCCGGGTTTCAACGTCGGGGTTTGGGACCACCGGTGCATCGAACTCGTCCGAGCGGATGGGTTGGACCTCGAATCGGGCTGGTCCGGCGATGACGGTCTCGACGATCTCCATGCCGCCTGCGACGCCGATGTCGATCATCCGCGTCATCGATTCCAACCACTTCGTGGGGGTGTAGTCCTTGTTCTCGACATGCACAGAAGCGTCGGCGGCGACCGCCCCCGTCTGCGTGACCATGCGGCGCACGACCGAGGCGATGTACTCGCCCATCGCCAGCACGGTGTCCGGCGGCTTCTCCTCGATGACGATGCGGCCGATGTGGGCGGCACCCGTGATGCCGACGCCGGCCACCTTCGTCGCCGTCGCAATCGCGTCCTTCAATTGGTATTTGTCTTCGTCTTTGACCGCGTCCTTGCCTGCATCGATCTTCTTCGATTCGGCCGACATCGCCTTCGCCGATTCGTCGATCATCACCTTCGCGGTCTCGGCGATCCGTTCGGTAAGGCGCGCCAACGGCGGCTTGGGCTCGGTCATTGGCCATCTCCTCCAGTCACATTGGCGCCGTCGGTTTGTGGTTGTAGCGCCGCGGCGGCCGCCTTGAACGCATCGGCGACGTAGTGAGTGGCCTCGTCGCCGCATTGCTTGCCGAACTCGGTGACGTCCTCAAGGCCGAAACCGTCGCCGTCGCTCCACCGGATGGCGAAGTCGGTCCCGATTCTCGTGGCCGTGTCTATGCCTTTGGACATCTGCCCTTGCATGGCCGTGATGATCGCGCCGCGCCAACCTTCCAGTAGCTCCACCTCTTCGGCGGCGGCTGCGATGTCCGCATCGGACTGGTCATCCGGCGGTTTCTGTGCCGACGGTCCGTTCCCCTTGCCGGTGTCGGCCGGTGCGGTTTCCTTCGACGCGACGAAGTCCGTTGGGTTCTTCCCAACGGCGTCGGCGAACATCTGGCTCATGGCGTCACCCCATCCGAAGCCGCACGCAAGGGCGGCGGTGGCTGTGGTGCTCACGCCGCGGATCCGCACCTGTTTCGCCGTACGTATCCGCACCTTGGAGTCGGGATCGCCGGGAGTGATCGGGGTGGCCCAGATGTAGCCCGCGTCGATCTCGACCAGTTTGCAGTCGCCGACCCTGGGATTGTCCAGGTCGTAGTTGACGTAGATGCCCTCATCGGGTTTGGACACGCCGTTCCAGAACTTCAGCGCGGTGCGCATCTCCCACTGCGTCCGATCACCGGTGACGCTCTCAAGGATGCGCGCCCAACCCCTGGACGTATCCGGTGGGTCCTGGTCGGTCATCTCGTCGAAGAAGTCACACAAGTCGGGCCAGTTGTGCGGGTCGACCTTAGCCTTGACTTCGCTGAGTGTGAACGGCGATTCCCAATCGGTGGTTAGCAGCGTGCAGAACTTGCCGTCGACCCTCCGGAGGGCCCCCGTGCAGACCACCGGACGTTTCAACACATCGGCGACCTTGGGATCGAGCTGCATCTCGTCGCGGAGGAGTACTTGTGTGAGATCGAAGTAACCCTGGCGGCTGGTGACCTTCACCAGCGCATCCTTCAGTTGCACCACGGGATCGTCGCCAGAGCCCGGTTCGACGTTCGGCAAGGGGGGAAATGGATTGCTGCGGCCGCGAGTGACGGAGGGCAACAACGCATCCAGCGGGTCGCGCCCCGACCTGTCCCAACCTTCAATTCGCACGTCGGGTTCCTTGGCACCGACGATGCTCAGAACCGTCGCGGCGAACAGCGCTCGCGCTTCCGTTGCCGGGCTGGCGGTTTCTGCGGACTGAGTTTCCCCATTGAGCTCGCTGACCGCGTCGTCGATACCGGGAAGGAACACTGGCTCATTGCGCGGGACCATCTCCAAGCCGTCGCGCGGGCTGAGTTCGGGTCGACTGAGGAAGCGCTTGAGCTCCCGGTACCAACCACGTTGGCCGACACCGGTGGTGCCTGGGAGGAAGCTCTCCACGATCTTGGGAGTGGCGGGGTTCTTGCTGCGTTCCACGATTTCGTCGATGGTGCCAAGTAATGCCATCTGAGCATGAAGTTTAGACATGCCACGCCTCCCCGGTCGTACCGGCTTTAGCATATCGAGACGGAGGGCTTGCGCAGGGAGAACGGCAGGGGGAAGTCGATGGTCAGGGCAGGAGATGACGACGCCAGCATGGCCGAGCTGCCGTGGGCGTCGGTGTTCGACCCGGCGGCCAACGTGCGTGCGTTGAGCGCCATCCAGGCACGTGGCTTTCGGGCCGCCACCGAGGTGGTCGATCGTTTCGTCCGGCTCACCGAGCGAGGGTTTGGTGCGCCCGTTGGACCGACCGAGGAAAGTCCTTCCGATGGCAACGATTCCGTCGGATATCCGGAGATCGGGCGACTGGTCAAGTCGTTGCAAAACGCCGTCAGTCAACTCGGCGAGGCGACGCTGGGCGCGACGAAGTCGGCCGAACCGGCTCTCGACCTTGGTAACTCCGCAGCCAGTGGCGAGGCCCAGCTGGAGACGACCCAGCCGGGTCCGGCGGTGACCGAGGTGTGGCTGCACAACCGGGGCGCGGTGGACCTCGGCAAGGTGCGGCTGCGATGCAGCGACCTCCTGTCCCACGACGGCACGGTCATCGATTCGTCCCGCATCCGGTTCGAACCCGACGTGGTCCCGATGCCCGACCGGTCCAGTCGCGGAATCACCGTGGAAGTCGATGTACCACAAGATCTTCCGCCCGGATACTACCGTGGCACGTTGCTCGCCGACGGCCACGCCAACGTCTGGTTGCCGGTGGTACTGAACATGGGACCGCGAGCGTCGTGACCGATACTGCGGAACGCTCAGAACACGTTGCCTCCGTCGAGGATCGGCTGCGTCACGTCGGCAGGATGATCCGAAGCTCGATGCTCGATGCGATGCCCGACGGTGAGCCCGTCCAGTGGTTGTACGGGCCTATGCGGGAGTACCCTTCGCGGCCGGGCAAGGCGCTGCGCCCCGCCCTGTGCATGTCGGCGGGTCGGGTCTTCGGTGGGACTGCCGACGACCTGCTTGGCATCGCCGTGGCGATTGAGTTGTTGCACAACGCCTTCCTCGTACACGACGATCTCGTCGATGGCAGCGAGATGCGCCGCGGGCGACCGACCCTTGCGGCGAAGTACGGGTTGGCGGCCGCGCTGAATGCCGGCGACGGCCTAGCGGTCGTGGCGGGCCAGGTGTTGCGTCGCGCGACCCGCCGGTTGGATCGCGACCTTGCCGACCTGGTGTGGGCGGAATTCGACACGATGGCGATGCGCACGCTTGAAGGGCAGGCGACCGAAGCGGGGTGGCAGCTCGACAATGTCGAGGAGTTGCGGCCCGAGGACTATCTCGAGCTGATCATGCACAAGACGTGTTGGTACACCACCATCCACCCACTGCGAGTCGGTGCAATGGTGGGATCCCGCGGCACCGCGGAGCTGGCGCCGCTGGTGCGCTTCGGCTTCCATTTCGGTGCCGCCTTTCAGATTCGCGACGACATGCTGAATCTCCTTGGCGACGAACGGATGTACGGCAAGGAAATACTTGGCGATCTCTACGAGGGCAAGCGGACGCTGCCGCTCGTGCATTTGATGGCCAACTCACGCGGTGCCGACCGCGATCTGGTGCGTGACTACGTGCGCCGTAACCGTGAGGAACGCTCGCCCGAATTGGTGCATACCGTCCGGGACCTGATGGATCGGTACGGCAGCATCGCGTTCACGACCGAATTCGCCGAGGGCATCCTGCTGACGGCCGAGGAGTACTTCGAGCAGGCGTTCGCCAATGCCCAACCGGGCCAAGACCTCGACTTCCTCAGATCGCTGGTCCCCTACGTATGGGCAAGGTGGCGTTGAGCCATAACTAGCCGAACCACGGCGATGGGCGCGCATAATCAAGGTCTGAAGGGGTGATTTCGTGGCAACCGATCGGGGCGTCTCAGGACGCGGGACCGTTCGGAGCTGCGCAGCGTGCGGGCACGTCCTGTCGGCCTCGGCGAGATTCTGCGATGCCTGCGGCTGGCCAGCGGCACCGACGACCGTCGGGGAGCACAAGCAGGTCACCGTGCTGTTCGGCGACGTCGTGGGTTCGATGAAGCTCGCCGCCACACTGGATCCCGAGCGACTGCAGGAGATCATGCACGCGCTCTTCAACAAGTCGGCGGCCATCGTGCAGCGTTACGGGGGAACGGTCGACAAGTTCACCGGCGACGGCCTCATGGCTCTGTTCGGTGCGCCGGTCGCACTCGAGGACCACGCGCTCCGGGCGTGCATTGCCGGGTTGGAGATCCAGGAAGCCACGGCGGAGTTGGCCGACGAAGTGCGTCGCCGGGACGGCATAGAACTCAAGATGCGCGTTGGGCTGAACTCCGGTGAAGTGATCGCCGGTGAGATCGGGCGCGGCCCGGGCCGCTATACCGCGGTCGGCCACCCCGTCGGGATGGCCCAACGAATGGAGTCGGGCGCTCGGCCCGGCGCGGTGCTGTGTGCGGAATCGACGGCGCGCTTGGTCGATGGCATCGTGGAACTGGGTCCGGCGCAGTACATCGACGTCAAGGGCCAGAGCGAACAGGTGCGCGGACACGAGGTCGTGGCAATCGCACTGGACCAAGCGATCGTGGGGCGTGACGAGGGCCCGATGCTGGGACGGGCTGCCGAATTGGAGAAGCTCCTCGAGGTCTTCGCGTCGGGCGACGCAGCGATCGTCGGCGTGGTCGGCGAGCCCGGAGTCGGCAAGAGCCGACTGATCCGGGAGGTCGCAAGCCGAGCAGCCGAGGTGGACGCCGACGCCGTCATCGCACGCTGCGACGCGCACACCACGAACGTCCCGCTGTGGGCCCTGACGCGCCTGCTGCGGGCGATGTTCGCCGTCGGCCGTCAGGAGCCATCGGCGGCGCGGGCTCAGGTGATCGATCGCCTGCCGGCATCGATCGGTATGGAGTCCGACGAGGCCAACATCCTCTTCGAGCTCCTGGGCATCTCCGAGTCCGACACCACCCGCGTCGAGCTGAGTTTGGATGCTCGACGCCGTCGGCTCATCGACACCCTGACGGCGGCAACCCAATTCCGCCCGCTGCCAACACTTTTCATTCTCGAGGACGTGCACTGGATCGACGCCGCCAGCGAAGCGACCCTCGCCGAGTTCGCCGCCAACCTGTCTGCCACCCGCTCCACCCTGCTGGTCAGCTACCGTCCCGAGTACCGCGGCCCGCTCCGCGAGCATCGCGACGTCTCGATCACCTTGGCGCCCTTGCCCGATCGAGTGACCGCCGAGATCACGACCGGGCTCACTGGGAACGATGCGTCACTGAGCGGAATCGTCGAGCTCATCGCCGGATCGGCGGCAGGCAACCCCTTTTTCGTGGAGGAGATGGTGCGCGACCTGGTGGACCGGGGCGTCCTGGTCGGCAGCCGTGGCGGCTATCGCCGAGAGAGCGACATCGACAAGATCGCGGTGCCCACGACGGTGCAGACGGTGCTGGCCGCCCGCATCGATCGGCTCCCGCCACAAGCCAAGTCCGCACTCAACGCGGCGTCGGTGATCGGCTCGACGTTCGACCTCGACGTGGTGCGCGCCTTGTTGCCCAACACCGATCGGGCAGATCTGGCAGACCTGGTGTCGGTCGAGCTCGTCGACCAGATCGAATTCTTGCCGCGGCCCAGGTATTGCTTCCGCCATCCGTTGGTCAGAAAGGTGGCCTACGAGACCCAGCTGACCGCCACCAGGGCGACGACGCACCGCCGCCTGGCGGATGCGATTCAGGAAGTGAACCCAGCCGCCATCGAGGACAACGCGGCATTGATCGGTACTCACCTCGAAGCCGCAGGCGACTTCGAGGCCGCGCACTCCTGGCACATGCGCGCGGCGAAGCGGCTCGAAACCCGTGACATGGTTGCCGCCCGAACGAGCTGGGAACGGGCGCGCCGCATCGCCGACCGACTGTCGGAGGACTATCCGGGGGTCCTCGCGATGAGGGCCGCCCCGCGCGCGATGCTGGCATGGACCGACTGGCTGGTCGGCGCCGACCCGGATGCGGATACCTGTCACCAGGAGTTGAGGGCGCTCACCGCGCAGTCCGGTGACGTGCTGTCGCTCGCAATGGGCATCGCGGGAAGGATGACCGCGCTGTGCACCAACTACGGCAAACCGGGGGAGGCGGTGGCCTCCGCTGCCGATCTGACGAACATGGTCGACGACATCGACGCCGATGCGATGCTCAAAGTCGATCTGTTGTTCACCGTCATGTGGGCGCAATTCCTGGTGTGTGACTACGCTGCGCTTTTCCAGACGGCCGAGCGGATACGCGCCATCGCAGGCACGGGTGTGAACAGCTCGGTGGCGAGGGCGACCGCCGTGTGCGGGGTGAGCAGGATCGTCACCGGTGACACCGAGCACGGTCAGCGGGAGCTGCGGCTGGGCATCGAGCAGGCCCGTCAGACGGACGCCGTCACGTTCGCGGCGGTCATGAGTTTGAAGTGTGCATTGGCGCCCGTCGGCCTCGAGCCTCCGGATGCTGCAACGCTTGCCGACGCGCGCGAAGCGCTGAGACGGGCCGAGGCGGTGGGGGACAACTTTGCCACCGCGTGTGCCCTGTGGGCGTGCGGATCCATGCTGTTGCGTCTGGACGGCGGATCCACGGACACCGGCGTGGAGTACCTGAAGTCGGCACGGGACATCATCACCAAACACCGCACGGTCGTCGTGGCGCTTGCGCCGATCGAAGCGGATCTCGCGATCCTGACCGCGCGCCTAGGTGACCGTGACGACGCCATCGAAACCATGCGGACAGTCATCGGCCGTCAGCTGACGAACTTCGACGTCACGTTCATGGGCGTGACGATCCCAGTGCTCATCCAGCTGCTGGTGGACAGGGGACGTCCGGACGATCTCGCCGAGGCGACTGTGATGGTGCAGGGGATGGAAACGCAAGCTGCGCAATTGAATTTGCGCGCGATGACCTTTTGCGCGGCGTTCTGCAAGACGGTGATCGCGGAGACGGATTCGGCGAAAAGTGCTGCGATGAGTGAATACCGTGAGGCCGCAGAGCGCGTCGGAGCCCGTGGCGACATTCTGTTGCTGCGTCCGGTGTAGCGGCGGGCGACGGGAGCGGCACAGCTGATGCCCGAGATCGGTTCTGCGTCAACCGGACCCCCGGCGGGTGTGGAAACCGGCAGCAAATGGCCGCGTAGCGCGCTGAACTGTCGGCCAGCGGCCTACGGCTACGGTGTTTGACGGGCGATCTTGAACAGCGTCTGGGGTTTGACCTGTTGCGAGGCATCGGGAGTGACGCGATCCATCACCTCGCGAAATGACGAACCTACGGCACGTTGGGCAAGCGCCGCTGCTGGGGAGCGCCGTAGCGGTCGTGCTGAGGCGCCGGTCGCGCTCGCCGCGTCGGGTCTGTACTGCCTGGGGAGCCATTGATTCCCGTAGTCGTATATCGGTGGGCGGAACACGGCAGGTGGCTCTAGCCCGCCGAAGCCGCCAGGTGGATTGGGTATTCGCCAAAGTCCAGCATCGAGATCGGCGCCCGTGTCAACGGGGATTTGACTCTTACTTTCGCTTACGGGCGCGAGGGCTACACCGACGGGCGGCACCTTCGCCGATTTGCTGGCGAAACTGCTGCCAAAGTTGCTCGTGGGCACACTGCCGATCGGGCCGTTCTCCTTGGTCCCAGTGTCGTTGACCGGCGGCCTGTGCACCACCGACGAGGACGCCGGACTGGTTGCGCCAGCGCCGTCAGTAATGGGGCCAGTCCCGGAGGAGTTGGTGGTCGCCGGAGGTGCGGTCGACGGCTGAGATGACGTCGGTCTCGCGCCCGCCATCTGTTCGAGGTACTGACGCCAGGCCTGAAGATAGCCGAACAGTTGCTGGGTGTAGTCAGTTGGCGATGGTGGCATGAGCGGCGCACTCGGCGGCATCAG
>Ga0105239_10009971_pt1 | contig 10664 bp, 6 predicted proteins | sample KBSC44metaG_FD_92761 | JGI IMG/M metagenome (GOLD analysis project Ga0105239, IMG submission 92761) | Corn rhizosphere microbial communities from Kellogg Biological Station, Michigan, USA - KBS C4-4 metaG | ecosystem: Host-associated > Plants > Roots > Rhizosphere > Soil | place: Michigan, USA...
AAAGAAAATCGATGACAGATGGTATACATGCAGGACTCCGAGCACCCGCCAGAGACAGATAGCCCTCGAAAGGGTTAGACCGCGCTTACCGACCACTATTTTGCCGATTCAGTGGAGTTGCGCTCCACCGCGAGCAGCATCTTCTGAAAACGGGTGCGTGCCTTTATCAAATAGCGCCTTACCGCGCGCTCTGAAACCCGCAACTCCGCGGCGATCTCCGCATACGAGTAACCGTCCCGCTCGAACATCACAATGGCAACGGCCTGACGAGGAGGCACTTCGGCCAAGAATGTTTGCAGAAATTCCTCGGAGCTCACTGCTTGTTCAACCCGATCGAGCCCGGCCTCTGTGGGGTTCTCCAATATGTATTCCAGTTGTGGTGAGTCGATACTCAACCGCGTACCATCACGGCGAACCCTGCGGCCCGCGTCACATGCAACCTGCCTGGCCACAGCAAAGATATAGCCTTCCGGGTTCTGAATGCGTTCAACGTTGGAAACTTGCATAAGCTTTACATACACCTCTTGTGCAACGTCTTCAGCTTCTTGGCGTCCCAGTCGTTTCAAGAGAAAACGGTGTATCTGATCGCCGTAGCAATCGAAGGCAATGTGCCACAGGCTCGACTCCCATGTCCGTACTACGTTCATGCTTCGATTACAACTTGCGTGCATCCTCAGGCCCTGCCGATGAGCCACTCGATAAAGAGACGGATGAAAAGGGTGATTTTCCCCACATCAGCAGGATTTTTTTCTTTGGTAGGGGTCAATTTGTCCTCGCGGCGCGTTCCTAGTATCGAACGGACAGAGCGAGATGCGGGTCGGTGGCACGGAATAAACAGTGGACATCGCAGCGAGGCATGATCATACGGCGAAGCGGGGGGATGTTAAGAAGTCCTGACGATCTACGACCGTTGTATCATGGCGCTTACGCCCACGATCATCTCTGAGGTTGCCGTAATGCAGCAGGTTCCATCGCCGACGGCTCTATATGTCGATGCAATCCCTTCGGATTCATCTGACATTCATTCCGTCGGAGCCCGAATGTCTATCATCTCAACCAGATGGATCCCACTTGTCGTTTGAAATTGAAGGGTCAAATCGCCAGTGTTCCCGATCAGGGAAGCGGTCTAAGTATCAAATCGATCCCTCCACGAATGCGCCTATAAATCGATTTTTTGGCCGTTCGTGCCGTAGCCAGCTACGACTGCTCGGACGGGCGCGTCGACTTGCCGACAAAAATCTGAATGAACTCAAGGAACAGGATTATTAATTCAAGAATAGTGGGCCTCGAATGGCCCGACCTTCAGGCATTGCGAGTGATTCTCAAGGATTGATATGGACTCAATCTTCCGTTCCAACTCCGAGGAGCGCGGGTCGGCGCCTCAGGCTGTGATTCGGCCACGTCCAACCGACTTGTTCCAGTTGGCACTAATGTTCGGATTGACCTGGATACGGAATCTACCGCGAGTGTCAGGAAGGACCGGCTTCATGATTCCTATGACCGGTAGCGGGAATGTCGGTACCATTGGAGGCTGGTTGATTTATACACCTCGACTCAACACTACGACAATTAGCTTGGCGAGCATAGGCCTAACTCATTTGCGATTGAGATTGGGAGATCTAATCCCCCTGAGCTCCAGCAACACTGGTCTGCGATCTCTTTGTTAGGTAATTTGACTGACAGCCGTGATACGAAATTTCGTCCTGTCTCGCCTATGCGCAATGGCAGCCAGGTATAAGCAATCGCGTCGATTGAAGCGTTACAAGAGAATACGTTGTCGACTCAGACGACATTTTAGGAGGTTATCACCAAGTGGTATCGCAGCTTTGGTCAAAAAGAGCAGAAAGTGTTCGATGGAGAATTCAACCATTTATTGATGGGGTTTATCGCCAATCGAAGGCATCCGGCTCCGTTGATCATATCTGTCCTGCAACTGAGCGCCCACTCTGTAGATACTCCGTCGGCAACGCGGATGATGTTGATGCAGCGGTCAGGATTGCACGGCAACGCTTTAGGGACGGATCGTGGTCTAAGCTGTCGCCTGATCGGCGTTCGCGCGTGTTGCGAAAGCTGGCGGACTTACTCGTTCAGCACCGCGAAGAAATTGCTCTGTTAGACACATTGGAGATGGGAAAGCCGATCTCGGCTGCGTTAACGGATGCGGACACGTTTGCGCCATACTTTCTGAGGTCAAGCGCGGATCTCAGTGTGCAGCTATTTGGACGATCGGTTCTTTGGGGAGCCGATGCGGTCGTCATGAATGTTCACGAGCCTCGTGGTGTCGTGGGAGCAATCACGCCTTGGAACTTTCCGATCGTCAATGCCACCATAAAAATTTCCGCCGCCTTAGCGGCTGGAAACAGCGTGGTATTGAAACCGTCGGAAATAGCGCCGAGTTCAGCCCTGCGGTTAGCAGAGTTAGCAGTTGAGGCGGGACTGCCAACGGGGGTATTGAATGTGGTCCCGGGTGCAGGCTCAACGGCGGGATCAGCGCTGGCGATACATCCAGACGTCGACCTTTTGACATTCACGGGCTCTACAGCCACCGGCCGCAAAATAATGGTGTTGAGTGGCGAATCCAATGGTAAGCCGCTGATGCTGGAATGTGGAGGGAAATCTCCGCAAGTTGTGTTTGACGACGTTTCAGATCTAGAGCACATCGCGGATACATGTTTGAAGAGTGCCTTCTGGAATTCCGGACAAGTTTGCAGCGCCCGAACGCGCCTCCTGATCCATCGAAGTATTGCTGAGCCATTGCGAAATCTTCTGGTGGAAGGGGCAAAGCAATACGTACCTTCTAACCCACTATGCATGGAAACGAGTTTCGGACCATTGGCCAGCTCTGCTCAACGATTGCGGGTTAAGACGTATGTGTCCGATGCCCTCAAGTCAGGAGCGCGGGCACTGCTGGAAGGAGAGATCCAGGGAAGCGGTGGCTGTTATGTCTCACCGACAATTTTTGATGAGGTGGAACCTAGCAGCGCTGTTTGGCGTGAAGAAGTGTTTGGACCGGTGCTCTGTGTCAAGATATTCTCGACTGACGACGAGGCTGTCGAACTCGCCAACGGTACGTCGTACGGCCTGTCGTCGACGCTTTGGACGCGCGACCTCGGTCGTTCTCAACGACTAGTGCGTGAGATTCGGGCGGGCGAGATTCTAATTCGGACCGGAAGCGTAGAACTTAGTGAGAGCAGTCCTCCGTTGGGATACGAGCCGCAAAAGGCTTCCGGCTTTGGTTGTGAGATGGGCTTAGAGGGCATCAAGTCCTACTGCACAACGAAGCTCGTGCGGTTCTCCGGAACCTGACAGCCGCATCGAACTGCCTCGCCAACTCTATAAATAGCCAGCTGCAGAAAGTCGTCTACTCAAACCGTGCTCTGCAAGCTAGCAATTTCAAATATTTGGATTGGAGTTGTTAATGACCACACTGGTCGGTGATCAGGCTGAGCAAAGAACATTGGTCGGCTACTGCTGCCCCTGGACAGTTCGAGGGGGTGAGAGTATCGACTTTATGGTCAGCAGCGACCATGCGCGGCTTTACAACGCTGAGCTTGTGCGTTTGATCTGCGCAGATGATCTCTCCGATGCCGGCGTGTTCAAAGTCGTTCCGACAGGAGCTACCTTTGCGGGTCAATATAAGGGGCGATTTCAGCCAACTTATCCAGGTTCATACGTGGAGATAGAGGCTCACCCAGTCATGGACGAGCTCAGAAGTATCTCGGTTCAGTTGCTCGCTTTTCCGACCTATCTTCCGGGAGGCACGCGCATTCGAGGTGGTGGCGACCCAAATTCGTGGGATCAGCCCCGAGTGCTCGATCAGTATCTGGTCTCTCGCTGGAATGAAGGCGCGGGGGAGGGTTGGGCACTACTAATTGACCAGCAGGGTCGCGTAGCGTTCCAAGTAGGCGACGGCATCAAGCGGACTAGGGTTCGTCTAGACCGTCCGCTCATGCAGGACAGATGGTTCCTCATTCTCGCAAGCATGGATTTAGAAGCTGGGATAGTAAGGTTGGCGGCACGTGCCGTATCTCGTGGGCCGGGCTCGTGCGCGGCTTGGCCGGACGTCGAAACGCAGAAGTCGGTTCCTTTAAGGCAGGTACCTCAAAAGGGGGCACTCTCGTTTGCCGGATGCTTGCATCGGGATGAGGTACCCAAGCACTCTTTCGCAACGCAGGTCTTCAACGGTCGTCTCGATCGTGTGCGGCTGACCCGAAGTCCTCGCACTTTGAACGACGCCTATTTTCTGAGCATTGCCGAAACGCCCGAGGGTAAAACCTCAGATATAGTTGGATTCTGGGATTTTTCACGGGATATTCAACGCGTCCAGATCACGGATCTGTCCTCGAACGAATTGCATGGCCGCACAGTGAATTCGCCGCTGAGGGCGGTCGCAAGTTTTGACTGGAACGGAACAACGGCTGACTGGCGAGCATCCCCAAAGCATTTCAGTGCAATTCATTTCCATGATGATGATTTGTACGATGCTCAATGGGACGTGGATTTCACTTATCGGGTGCCATATGGATTACCGAGCGGTATCTATGCAGCCCGCCTGACTCAAGGACGGTCCGTTGACTACATTCCATTTTTTGTCGCGCCGCCAACGGGCAAAGCAACGGCGAAAGTCGCATTGCTGCTGCCAACGATTACGTATACAGCCTATACTAACATCACAGGCTTGACAGCGTTCAAACGTCCCGTTCAGCGTCGCGATGCAGATGGAGAGCCAAGAATAGACCAAGAGGACATTCACCCGTGTATCCTGCAAAGAGCTGCGGATGCGAAGTACGTCCTCGAAAATTATCGCCGATTAGGTAAGGGTATCTATTCGAATCATTCGGACGGCACTCTTTCTACCAATGCCTCTCAGCGTCACCCTAACATGACGACAAAACCAGGCGGGGTCAATTGGACGCTCGTAGCAGATACCTACATAACGCACTGGCTGAGCAACTTGGACATTGAGTGCGACATCATCACAGATGAATTACTCCACCACGAAGGTGTGGGCCTTCTTAGGCATTACCCTGTTGTGTTGACTGGTAACCATCCGGAGTATTGCACTAGAAAAATTCTAGATGCAATAGAAGATTACCAGCGCGCTGGTGGTCGCTTGATGTACCTCGGAGGAAATGGCTTTTATTGGGTAACGAGCCTTCACCCGCTGTTATCGGGATTAATCGAAGTGAGGAAAGACACGTATGCTGGTCACTTACCGGTTTACGAGCGTCGGCACGCCTTCGATGGAGAAATGGGAGGGAAGTGGGCTACTAATGGTCGATCGCCCGCACAATTGGTCGGATCTACCTACGACTTTGATCATGGTTACGCAATGGAATGCGGCGCCGCGTACCAGCGCCTTCCAGACTCGCGATTGCCCCGAGCCGCCTTCATCTTCGACGGCGTTGAGTCTGATCTGATTGGAGACTTTGGAGTCTACGGCAAGGGAGCTGCCGGACAGGAAGTCGATACAATCGACCCGGAGGGTGGTACGCCGGCACATGCACTGCACCTCGCGCGGGCCACACAGTTCGCCCAGTACGGCAGCATGTTGGCGCCGGAATATCAGGTGAGCAATCATGGTCCGATCGCCGATTTGATCTTCTTCGAAACGCCCAACGGCGGTGCGGTTTTTTCGGTTGGCTCCATGTCCTGGGTAGGGTCATTGAGTCACAATCACTTCAATAACGACGTCGCGCGGATCACTCAGAATGTTTTGCGTAGGTTTCTGGATCCAACCCCGTTTGCTCCCGCTGTGCCGTGCGATGCAAGGAGGGTGTCAAAAGGAGTCTCGAATTGAAATGGGACTATATCGTAGTGGGCGCTGGCTCGGCCGGATGCGCACTAATACACGAGTTAACCTCGCAGGGCAAAAGCGTACTGGCACTTGAGGCGGGCGGGTCAGATGCTTCACCCTTTATAAAGATACCCGCTGCGATTTGGCACATGGGCTCTCGCTTCGACTGGGGCTACCGCGCACAGCCTGATTTATCCAGAGGTGGCATCGTGGAGTCTTGGCGCTGCGGCCGGGTGATTGGAGGAACAAGTTGCATCAACGGCATGGTCTACGTACGAGGTGCGCCTGAGGATTTCGACCGGTGGTCGCAGAAATGTGCCGGACAAGGGCGATGGAACGCCTCGGATGTGATGCCGATCTTTGAAGGTCTGGAGAGCTCCGATATTTGCAGTCCTTATCGCGGACACTGCGGCGGCTTGTTTGTCCGCACCGTTCGCCGCCCGCACATATTGTCCCATGCGTTTGTGGAGTCTGCATGTAATGCAGGGTCTACATATAACGACGATTATAACGGTCGAACTCAGCATGGTGTGAGCTACATGCAATTCTCGCAACGGGCTGGTTTGCGGTGGACGGCAGCGGATGCATTCTTGAAGCCAAATCTTAAAAGAGAAAATCTTCGGCTCCTCACAAACGTCTGCGTAGAAAGGCTGGACATCTCAGCTGGTCACGTCCGGTCCGTGCGGTTCCGGCATGGGACCAAGCAGCTGCAGGAGCACAGCCGCCATGTTGTGTTATGCGCGGGCGCCATCAACTCGCCTAAGTTGCTTATGCTCTCGGGGATCGGTAACTCTTGCGATCTGGATCGCACAGGTATTCAAGTAGCGCAGCATACTCCGGCAGTAGGTATGAACTTGTTAGAGCATCCTTACGCACAGCTGAACTATCGCATGCGGATACCCAGTTACAACCTGACAGAAGGGTTTCACCAGAAGTTCGCTATCGCCTTGCAGTATCTGATGAGGCGCGAAGGCCCGCTCGCCGCAGTTTATGAAGCGGCAGCATTCCTGAAAATGAGTCCGGAATCGACAGCGCCCGACTTTCAAGTGTTTTTTGCACCGATTGGTTGGAGTGGTGAAATCACCGGCGAAGGATTGGAAGGAAGACTTAAGCTTAGTCAGTACCCTGCCGTGAAAATCTTAGTATTGCGATCTCATACGGCCAGTCGTGGACGCGTTCGTTTGGCGAGTTCAAATCCGGCTTCACAACCAATTATAGAGTACGAAGCTCTCAGTGATCTCTCCGATGTCAATGCTTTGGTCAAAGGAGTGACGATGGTCAGGCAAATTATGCAGTCGCCGCCGATGAAGGATCTTGTGGACGTGGAGATGGCACCGGGACCGCTCGTGGACTCGCCTGAGCGGCTTGCGGATTACCTTCGTGATCACACCGAACTTGCTTGTCATCCATCAGGTACATGCCGCATGGGACTTGGACCTGATAGCGTGGTTGGACCTGATCTTCGTGTCCACGGGATAGAAAATCTTTGGATCGCGGATGCGTCGATCATGCCGGACGCAATCAGCGCGAACTTGAATGCACCTTGTATGATGATCGGATCGAAGCTCGGACGGCAGCTGCTGGAGAGGTAGTCTGATGACGAGAGCAACTTATCGTAAGTACCTCTTAGGACTGCTGACTACAATCTTGACCTTCAATTATATTGACCGCGTCGCGCTTGGAGTGCTTCTGCAGGATGTGCAACTTACTTTGGGAGTCAGTGACACTCAAATGGGATTTCTGGGCGGACTGGCGTTTGCGATGTTTTATTCGGTCATGGGAGTTCCCATAGCACGCTGGGCCGATCGAGGCAATCGGATAAGGATCATCGCGTGCACAACACTGCTCTGGAGCATTGGAGTCGCAGCCTGCTCGACCGCTGCCAACTTCTGGCAGCTTCTTCTGATGAGAGTGGCGGTCGCCGTAGGCGAGGCAGGATGTATTCCGCCGGCATTCGCGCTCATTGCAGATTATTTCTCGAGGGCCGAGCGGCCACGTGCGGCGGCGATTTATGGCTTGGGCGGAGGGTTTGCCTGCGTCATCGGATATTTTACGGCTGGTTGGCTCAACGAATTGTTCGATTGGCGAAGGACTTTCCTCTTGTTGTCACTTCCGGGCCCGGTATTGGCTCTGACGGCGTTGAGCACTCTAAAAGAACCGCGGCTTCAGCTGCGTGGAGGGCGTGACGCTAGTCAGACGCTTATCGAGACCTCAACACCGACGCCGAGTTTCCTTGATGTGTGTAAGGTGTTATTTCGTAATGCAACGTTCCGAAACTTATTATTATGTTTGTCGGTCTCATCGTTCTTTAGCTATGGCATGCTGCAGTGGCAGCCGGCGTTTTTCATGCGAAGTTACGGCCTGACGAGTGGCCAGGTCGGCACTTGGCTCGCAGTGGCTTATGGCGTCTCGATGTTGATCGGAACATACCTCGGGGGGGAGTTATCGAGCCGATATGCCGCAAATGATGAGCCATGGCAACTTAAAATGATGGCGTGCGCTCTAACGATGGGCGGCATAATGTCGGTCGGCGTATACCTGGCCTCCAACGTCTACATGTCCTTCGCGTGCCTAGCACTGGCGACGATATGCCAAAACGTGCAGAACGGTCCGTTGTTTTCAACCATACAAACTATCGTCCCGGAGAGAATTCGGGCGGTGGCTTTTGCACTGGTTTATCTCCTCTCGAATTTGATCGGAATGGGGCTCGGACCGCTTTTCACAGGAGCGCTGAGCGATGCCTTTCATGTCTGGGCGGGCATTGAATCGCTTCGCTATGCAGCAATGGCGTTGGCACCGGGCTATTTCTGGGTGGCGTGGCACTCTTGGAGAGCGAGCAGGACGGTAACGGCGGACTTGTACGCGCTGCTGCAACATGAAGCTCCAGCCGATTGACTTTTATCTTGAAGTCCGCTGACGACGACCGGGTCCAATGTACATCACTGATATGTCGAAAATGGGCCGGAACTCGTGCTGTATTGATAGGTGGTCTGTCCGTGGGCTCTTTGGTCCGCCCCTCCCTTTGTCCAAGACACACGGGTCGGACGTGGACTTCCTCAGACAATCAATTTCCCATCAATGTGTCGATTTAACCGCTTGGTGCGTGGGCTGATCGATTCAGCGCTGCAAGATCGCCGGAAGTCGTCGGTACTTTACCGTCCATTTTGAATGCCCGCGTACAACGCACGCAGAGCTTGGAGCCGCCTTGAGCCGAGCGTTTTCCCGTGTTCATTTAAATTTCCATCGGATCGAGCGAAGTGTAGCCCCATCACCAGCAGATTTGTAGTCTCGTGACGGCAAGGGCGGAAACTACCGCACGGTGACCGAGGTTATCTAAGCCCGTCCAACTCAATTTGCCGTTAGCCCTCAACCGACACCAATCGACGCTCATGGTCTTCGGACCAGCTCATGCAGTAATGATACGAAGTTCTGAATCGGGCAGGGTTGCGTGGATATGTTTCTCCCTTGATCGCGAAAATTTCCGAGAAGTATTGTGTCGATGGAGTTTCTCGGTATTGCTTACCGGAGGTCCTTGGCAGCAATAATCAGGTGACAGCCATTTTCTATCCGTGTTGGCGGCAATTGGATCAATCACACTTAAGTGAGGTGGGGAGGAATTTCTGCGGCGGGCCTGTCCTGTCACAAGATTCGAGACTGGCCTGACGAAGGTTCATTCAAACAGTGGCGACAGTCTTAACTCCCCAATCAACCTGTCGCCGCTATCTAGGGTGAAAGGGATCTGACTTCAAGGCGCTGTAAGATCTTTACTTGATTTTTCAGTGGCCTTCGATCGGAGTGTTGTTACTTTAGTGCGTAGGGAGTTCGATGATTCGTGCCCTTCGTGATCGCCTGATGACAGACAAGCAGGTGGTAATTGCTTGACGAACAAAGGGTGACGGGGTAGGGTCCAAACAGTTCGCTATGTGATTGCACGCGCAAGTTTGTATAGCGACGCATCCAGAGAGTAGTCGATGGACCGACCGATACCCCCACTGATAGCTTTATATTCTGCGACAGAACCGAGACGGTAAGTTGACTGGACGGTTGGCATATAGGCTGGTCCGGTTTCATCTGTGTTCCCTTTTATGGCGGATCCGGTGATCGTGCGTTGACATTCTGATTACGACTTTCGAGTTTGCCGACTTTAAGAGCCCACAGTGCACTATAGTCACGATCTGCAGCTACTTAACTTAGGCAGCAAATGTCCTAGAAATGTAAGCACAATCAATATTCTGTTGATTCGTCTGGAAGGATGGCTGCGCGATGGACCTTCCTCACTCGCACCAGAAACGAAGCATAAACATGTCCAAGTGCCTATTCATGGCTCAAGCAGCGATCTCGATGAATTTCAGCTGAGAAAGCAAGCTGCGCCAACAGCCCTTATGGTACCCATTTCGCCGACAGCGATTGCGTTTAGATTACCGCTCGCAGTCGTCCCTCAGAACTTAATTCATAAGTTGAATCAGCGGACCAGGTGCCCAACCCATGAACCTCGTTTGGGCACGTATCCGTTGCAGCTATCTGAACGCACATTCGAATGTCCACGGCCACATCCTTCGTAAGCGACTGTTGGTTCAGGAACCCAGGTGTCTATGCGTCACGGTATGTCAGATGGACTTGATCGAAAGGTCAGTTCAGCGTTCAAGTCCACGCGCAAGAGGTCGAAAGTTACTGGATCTGTACGCCCCTCCTGGGTGACACGACTGATAATCCTTGATCGACAAAATGCTGCGTCGTGATCCCGAGTTTGTTGTGCTGCATTTGAGAGGTGTTGGAGGTTCTTAGTACGAATCAATATTCGAGAGAGTGAGCGCCCAAGGTCGGGAGCGGATTTGTCTTTGCTGGCAAAATGGCGCGACATTTCTTT
>Ga0105239_10009974_pt1 | contig 10661 bp, 8 predicted proteins | sample KBSC44metaG_FD_92761 | JGI IMG/M metagenome (GOLD analysis project Ga0105239, IMG submission 92761) | Corn rhizosphere microbial communities from Kellogg Biological Station, Michigan, USA - KBS C4-4 metaG | ecosystem: Host-associated > Plants > Roots > Rhizosphere > Soil | place: Michigan, USA...
ACCGCATTCAGCTGTTCGGCCAGCCCGGGCGGCGTCGCGGTCAGCAGCGCCTCGACGTCGCGCTTCTCGGCCAGCAGCAGCTTGCCGACGGCGCAGGCGTGCAGGCGATGGTTGAGCACCGATTCGTCTGCGGGCGGCGGATACTCGCCGTCTGCGTCCGCGATGCGCACCGAGGTGTTGGTGAAGTAGAACAGGTGCACGCCGAATCGCACCGAGAGACGCAGCTCGGCGAGGACGTCGCGCGCGGCGGTGCACACCGTCGGCGTCACGGCGGCGTCGATGAGCACCCCCATCCTGGGGCCGAGGGAGAAGCCGGAAAGGTCGGGCAACCGCACGATGTAACCATCGGCGACAAGGAGATTCAGCAGCCGGTAGGTGGTGGCCGACGGCATGTTGAGACGGTCCGCGATCTCCTTGGCGGTCACCCCGACGCCGGCAAGGGCGACGGCCTCGAGCACCTGCAAGGCGCTCTGCACGGCCTTCGGCTGGCGGCCGGAGAGCGCGCCGTCGGCGGGGCTCACTTGCGCACCTCCCAGGGGTTGTAATCGGCGAAGACGTCGCCTGCGACCGTCTCGTCGAACACCCCGACCCGCTGCGCAAGGTCGGGAACCGCGCGCCTGCGCAGCGCGAACAGTGCGAGGCCGGTCGTCAGCAGGGCCGCGTACACGACGGTCGCTATCCAGACGGGGGAGTCGACCGTCAGCGCCGCCCACACGATGATGGCGATCATCAGGACGGCGGTGGTGATGCCGATCAGCAACGGGGTGCGCGTCAGCTCGCCGATGCGATGCAGAAACGCCGGCGTGGCAAGGCAAACCAGTAGGTATGCACCGACGTAGCCGTGTGCGGACAACGCCAGCAGGCCGAGCATCACGTCACGGCTGGAGCCTGCGATGAACAGATAGCCGACGGGTATCGCGACGATGATCGGCATCGCCACGCACAGCGCGACGTGGGGTGTGCGGTACCGGCGGTGCGCCCGTCCGATCCGTTCCGTCACCACGCCCTCGCGGCCCATCGCGAACAGGGTGCGGGACAGCGCGGTGGTGGACCCGATGACGCAGGCGAACCACGACGCGGTGATGCCAAGCTCCATGACGATCGACAACGCCGTCGCCCCCGCCCCTGCGGACGCCGGCAGGGTCAGCACGATCGGGACGGAACCGATTCCGGCGCGGATGGTTCCGGTCGACTGCATGGCGGCGGCGAACGTGTAGAGCACGCCGAGGGCCACCGGCGTCCAGCGGATGGCGCGCGGCACGGTGACGAATGGCCGCTGCGCCTCCCTGGCCACCGTTCCCGCGCTCTCGAACCCGACGTAGGAGGTGATGGCCAACAGCAGGGCGAAGCCCAAGGCGGAATGCGTCTCGGGGGCAGTGGTTTTCGGTGGGTCGTGACCGCCCGCCACGATGGTGGTGAACGCGATCACCAGGACCGCCGCGGCGACCACGATCGCGAACACCTCGACGGTCAAAGACGTCTTGGCCGACAACCGGACACCGCGCACCATCAGGGTCAGTGCGACCGCGCCGACGACGACCGCCATCGCGGCAATCGTGACGGCGCCGTCGGGTATTCCCATGCGGCCGAGCAGTGCGCTCAGATAGCTCCCCGCACCGAGGACACTCGCCATCGCCGCTGCGGCGTATCCGATCACCACCGACCACCCCGCCGCGATGCCAGGCACCGGGCCAAGCCCCTTGACGGTGTAGCTGTAGAGCCCGCTCACCGCGACCATGCGGGTGGCGAACTGGCTGACGCAGTATCCGACCGCGGTCATCAGCAACGCGGTGACGACGAACGCGGCCAGCGCCCAGCGGCCAGCGGCAGGGATGACGAGCGCGGGCAGGGTCACCATCACCGCCGACGGCGCCACCGCCGACACCGACTGCCCAAGCACCTGGGTGAACGACAGCTGTGCCCTGCGCAGCCCGGAGACCGGCGAGCTACTTCTCATCGCCCGTCTGCCGCTCATCCGTCGCAACGTAGCCGACCGTCGGCCCGCCCACACAGCGTTGTCAGGTAAACCTTCGGCGACTTCAAATGAGAATCCGACGGCCACGACGGTCCCGCAGATCCTCGATGAGACCCTTCTTCTGCCAATATCGGCGGTGCTGAATGAGAATCCGCATGCCATTTCAAATGAGAATGCATGACCGCGAAATACCCATTCGAAATTCGTGGTGACGTGGACCACATTGGGGCGTAATTTCGCCATTCATGACAACTCTGCTCACCACGGAACTCGACCCCCGCACCGTCGACTTCACGTCGCGGCCGCGCCAGATGTACGTCGACGGTCAATGGGTCGACGCGCTGTCCGGCCAGAGGTTCGACACCGTCGACCCGGCCACCGAACGGGTGATCACGACGGTCCCGAAGAGTGGGCCCGAGGACGTCGAGCGGGCGGTGAAGGCAGCTCGGCGAGCCTTCGACGGCGGGCCGTGGCGGGACATGACGCCCGCCGAACGGCAGCGCATGGTGTGGCGGATCGGCGAGGGCATCACCGCGCGGGCCGATGTGTTCGCCGAGCTGGAGACCATCGACAACGGCAAGTCGGTCGCGGTCGCGCGGGCCGTCGACGTCACGTGGGCCGCCGAGATCTTCTACTACTACGCGGGCTGGGCCACCAAGATCGAGGGCAGGACCATCCCGGTGTCGGTGCCGTGGGCGCCGGGCGGCCGCTTCCACGCGTTCACGCTGCGCGAGCCGGTCGGCGTGTGCGCGCAGATCGTGCCATGGAACTTCCCCCTCGTCATGGCGGCGTTCAAGGTGGCTCCCGCGCTGGCCTGCGGAAACACCGTCATCCTCAAGCCCGCGGAGCAGACCCCGCTGACCGCGCTGCTGCTCGCCGAGGTGATCGCCGAGGCGGGCGTTCCCGACGGCGTGGTCAACGTGCTGACCGGGTTCGGCGACGTGGGAGCCGCACTTTCGGCACACCCGGACGTCGACAAGGTGGCCTTCACGGGCTCGACCGAGGTCGGCCGCAAGATCGTCAACGCGGCGTCGGGCAACCTCAAGAAGGTCTCGCTGGAACTCGGCGGCAAGAGTCCGCAGGTGATCTTCGCCGACGCCGACCTGGACGCCGCGATCCCCGGGGCGGCCAGCGGCTTCCTGTTCAACCACGGCCAGACCTGCACGGCGGGCACCCGGCTGCTCGTCGAGGACCGCATCTTCGACGACTTCACCGCGGGCGTCGCGGAGTACGCCCGCTCCCAGAAGATCGGCCCTGGCCTGGACCCGACCAACGACATCGGCCCGCTCGTCTCGCGCGAGCAGCTCACCAAGGTCACCGGCTACCTGGACGCGGGCATCGGCCAGGGCGCCCGCGCCCTCGCAGGCGGCGGCAGGCACGGCGACACCGGCTTCTACGTCGAGCCGACGCTGCTGGTCGACGTCGATCGCGACTTCAGCGTCTACCAGGAGGAGATCTTCGGGCCGGTCGCCGTCGCGGTGCCGTTCAACCGCGAAGGCGGGAGTACCGCCTCAATCAAAGAAGCGGCCAACGACACCCCGTACGGGCTGGCCGCCAGCGTGTGGACTCGTGACGTGTCGACGGCCCACGAGGTCGCCGCGCAGATCAAGGCGGGCACGGTGTGGATCAACTGCCACAACGCGTTCGACACCGCACTCCCGTTCGGCGGCTACAAACAGTCGGGCTGGGGACGCGAACTCGGCGAGGGTGCCATCGCCGAATACACCCAGACGAAAGCCGTCAACATGGCGCTGTAGATTTCCGCGCCTCGTCAAATGGGAATTGTGGTACACCGCCATTCTCATTTGAGCTCACAAGAGCCTTACCGCACCGCAACCACCGCACATTCAATTTCACCGAAAGTGAATGCCATGACAACTGACGCTCTGCTTTCCAACGGGGTAACCCAAGGAGGGCAAACCCACAAACTGGCCGGCAAGCTCGGCCCCACCGCCATCGTCTTCATGGTGGTCGCGGCCGCCGCACCCCTGACCGTCGTCGCCGGCACGTTCCCGATCGGCATCGCCGCAGGAAACGGCGCGGCGTTCCCCGGGTCGTACCTGGTGTGCACGGCCGTGCTGCTGCTGTTCGCGGTCGGCTTCACCGCGATGGCGCGCCACATCCGGGGCGCAGGTGCCTTCTACACCTACGTCGCGCACGGCTTCGGTCGTCACGTCGGCCTCGGCGCGGCGTTCCTTGCGCTGCTGTCGTACACCGCCGTGCAGGTCGGCGTGTACGGCTACGTCGGTGCCGCGATCAACGACCTGGTCACCTCGCACGGTGGGCCAGCGATGCCGTGGTACCTCTACGCGCTGGTGATGATGGCCGTCGTGGCGACGCTGGGCTATCGCCACATCGAGCTGTCCGGCAAGGTCCTCGGAGTACTGCTGCTCTGCGAGGTCGGCATCGTGATGGTCATCAACGTGGCCGTCCTCGCGCGCGGCGGCGGTCCCGAGGGTCTTTCGACGGCCGCCCTGCATCCGGGTGAATTCTTTTCCGGCGCACCGGGTATCGCGCTGATCTTCGCGCTCGCCGGCTACATCGGCTTCGAGGCCACCGCCGTCTTCCGCGACGAGGCCCGCGACCCGGCCCGCACCATTCCGCGGGCCACCTACGTGGCGTTGCTGCTCATCGGCGGCTTCTACGCGCTGAGCAGCTGGGTCATGGTCAGTGCATGGGGTGACGAGGGTGCGGTCAAGATGGCGACCGACGGTCCCGCGACGATGCTGACCGACACGGCCACCAGTTACGTCGGCACCGTCGGTGGCGACCTGGTCCAGATCTTCTTGATCACGAGCCTCTTCGCCGCGCTGCTGTCGTTCCACAACGTGCTGACGCGCTACATCTTCTCGCTCGGCAACACGCACGCGCTCCCGGAGAGGTGCGGACGCTCGCACGTGCGGCACGCATCGCCGTACATCGCCTCGGTGGTGCAGACCGTCTCCGCGCTCGTCGTGGTGGTCGCCTGCGTCGTCGCAAACCTGGATCCCGTGCTGGAGGTGTTCACCTGGTTCGTCGGGGCGGCATCCGTCGGCATCGTCGTGCTGATGACGCTGACGTCCGCCGCGGTGGTGGTGTACTTCCGCCGCACCAAGTTCGACACCAGGCCGTGGCACACCGTGATCGCACCGAGCCTCGGCTTCATCGGCCTGGGCATCCTCTCGGTCATGACGGCCATGAACCTGCCGCTGCTGGTCGGCGGATCCGGCACGCTGGCCGCCATCATCGGCGTGCTGTTGGCAGGCGCCTTCCTCGGCGGGGCCGCCGTCGCGGTGCTTCGCCCGCACGCCGGTCACCAAGATTCCGATACCGACAAGGAGATCGCACGATGAGCACCGACACGATCGACACCATCGACACCTTCGACCAAACCTCCTCTGGGGCAAGCGATCACCCGCTCAACCCGCTGAGCGTCGACGAGATCCGCGCGGTCCGGCGGATCGTCGACGACAACGGTCTGCTCGGGCCCGACGTCCGCTTCGTCTACGTGGCGCTCGACGAACCGCACAAGAAGGTCGTGATGGCGTTCAAGCCGGGCGACCCGATCGACCGCAGGGCCAGGGTGCTGTTGCTGGACCGCGCGACCGGACAGGGCAGCGATCTGGTGGTGTCGGTGACCAACGACCGGATCGACGGCAACGTCGCCGTCGACGGCTCGGCCGAGGGCCACGTGCCGATCCTCGATCAGGAATTCGAGGACATCGAGTCCTTCCTTCTGGAGTGCCCCGAGTGGCTGGCCGCCATGGGCAAGCGCGAGCTGGACCCCGCCAAGGTGCGCGCAGTTCCGTTGTCGGCTGGCGTATTCGGGCACGAGGACGAAGTAGGCAAGCGCATCGTGCGGGTGCTCGCCTTCTACCAGTACGACGCCGCCGACCTGCCGTGGGCGCACCCGATCGACGGCGTGGTCGCCTACGTCGACCTCACTCGTCGCACCGTCGTCAAGGTCATCGACGAGGTCAACCTGCCCCTGCCCACCGAACGCGGGGAGTGGGACGCCGAGCCGCACGCGGTTCCGGCGCGCACCGACCTCAAGCCCATCGAGATCACGCAGCCAGAAGGCGCCAGCTTCACCGTCGACGGTAACCAAATCACCTGGGCGGATTGGTCGTTCCGGTTCGGCTTCGACGTCAGGGAGGGCTTGACGCTGCACCAGCTGTCGCTGCGCGACGGCGATCGGGAACGGCCGGTGGTGTACCGTGCGTCGGTCGCAGAGATGGTGGTGCCCTACGCCGATCCGTCGCCAGTCCGATACTGGCAGAACTACTTCGATCAGGGCGAGTACCTGTTTGGCCGCTACACCAACTCGTTGGAGCTCGGCTGCGACTGCCTCGGCGAGATCAAGTACTTCGACGTCGCCATCGCCGACGAGGACGGCAACCCTCGTGTCATGAAGAACGCGATCTGTCTGCACGAGGAGGACTACGGCGTGCTGTGGAAGCACACCGACATGTTCAACGAGATGGCCGAGACGCGGCGTTCGCGGCGTCTGGTCATCTCCTTCTTCCTGACCATCGGCAACTACGACTACGGGTTCTACTGGTACCTGTACCTCGATGGCACCATCCAGCTCGAGGCCAAGGCCACCGGCATCGTCTTCGCCTCGGCCTACCGCGGACCGGACGGCTACTCCACCGAGATGGCACCCGGTCTGGGCGCCCCGTTCCATCAGCACATGTTCTCGGCACGGCTGGACATGTCGGTCGACGGCGACGTGAACGTTGTCGAGGAGGTCGACGCCGTCGCGGTCCCCGTGGGCCCCGACAACCCATGGGGCAACGCCTTCCGGCCGCAGCGGACCAAGCTCACCCGCGAGTCGGAGGGCATGCGGATCGCCGACAACCTCAAGGCCCGCGTCTGGCACATCACCAACCCGACCAAGCAGAACCGGCTGGGCCAGAACACCGGTTACGCGCTGCACCCCGAGGGGCAGCCGGTGCTGCTTGCCGATCCGTCCAGTTCGATCGCCAAGCGCGCCGCGTTCGCGACCAAGCACCTTTGGGTCACCAAATACGACCCGGCGGAACGCTATTCGGCAGGTGACTTCGTGAACCAGCACCCAGGGAACGCGGGTCTACCGTCGTTCGTCGCGCAGGACCGCAACATCGACGGCGAGGACATCGTCGTGTGGCACACGTTCGGGCTGACGCACTTCCCTCGCCCGGAGGACTGGCCGGTGATGCCGGTCGACTACGCCGGGTTCAAGCTGAAGCCCGTCGGATTCTTCGACCGCAATCCCAGCTTGAACGCCCCACTGGCGCCGAAGTCACACTGCTGCGAGAGTTGACCCATGTCCCCCGTGCACACGTCCGCCGTCCTCGGGCGGCGGACGTGTGCGCTGGTGGCGGTGTGCTCGGCGGTCGTGCACGGGCTGATGCTCGGAAGCTCGACGACCCCGGCCCTTGCGATCCTCGTTCTCGCGATGATGGGCGCGTGCCTGTTCTGCGCCCGTGACCTGTGGACGGTGGGCTCGACGCGTGCGTGGTGCCTGGTCGCGGTGATGAGCCTCGGCATGATCGCGGTGCACTGGTCGGCGCCGGGGCATCACCACACCGGGGTGATCAGCACCGTGGCCATCCCCGCCCCCACCCTGATGACCGTCGCGACGACGCTCTCGGTGCTCGAAGCGGTGGCCGCTACGGCGGTCCTATACGTCAAGAGCAGGGGCCGCGCCGTCAGCCTGACGAGCCCTTCGGCGGCGTGAACTGGCTCAGCACGAACTGGGCGCCCTGAGGATCGCGGATGGTGGCGGTCTTGGTCCACTCGGCGTCCTCGGTGTCGACGATCGTGCCGCCGAGTTCCTCGGCGGTGGCCGCGGAGGCGTCCCGGTCGCCGACGGCGAAGGTTACCTGCCAGAGTTCGGGATGACCCTGAGGGATGATGCCCATCCAGGCCACCGCGTCCTCGAACCCAGGTGGCGCGCTGACGTCGGCTAGCCGCGCCATGACGTCGGGATCGACCGTCGCGGCGAGGTGAGCGCCGTAGCCCGGCCTGCGGATCAAGGTCGCGAACCCGATGTCGTCGACCTCCCAACCGAACACCTGCGAATAGAACGTGGCGGCGGTGTGCGGATCCGACGTGAGCAGATCGCTGAAGTTCCACGTCCCCGGCGCGTTGACCAGTTGCGCGCCAAGTCGTTTGTGCGCCTGCCAAAGCCGGAACTCGGCCCCCCGGGGATCGACGCACACGGCCAGCCGCCCACCGGGTCCGGCATCGACCGGGGCAAGGGTGACGGTGCCGCCCGCGGCGCCGACGGCCTTGGCGGTGGCGTCGGCGTCGTCGACGGCGATGTAGGTGCGCCACGTGACCGGCTCGTCGTCGGAATCCGCAGACGCGATCGCCGCAACGTCCTCCCCGCCGATGGTGGCGATCAGGTAGTTGCCTGGAGCCTCGGCGGGAATCGCGTCGGTGAACGTCCAGTCGAAGAGGCCTGCGTAGAAGCGCTTGGCCTCATCGACGTCGTGGGCGACGGTGTCGATCCAGCTGGGCACGCCGTGTGGGTACGTCTTCGGTTGGTCCATGAGGTCATGGTTCCCGATGCCACCGACACCTCAAACGTCAGCGGTACACCAGGCCCGACAACCGCCAGGCCAATGCGCGCCGGACGGCGGGGATGCGACCGGCCACACCCATGGCGGTGTTGCGAATCGGCCGCAGCGCACGGGGCAACGTCGCCATCCTGGTGAGCCGGTCGGTCAGCGTGATCACCTGCTGCGCGATCGGCCGCCGCGCCGCCGCGTAGTCGTCGAGCGCGGCGTCGGGGGCGCCGTCGAGCACGAGGGTCAGGGCTTCGGCCAGTGCGACGGCGTCCTGGATGCCGAGGTTCATGCCCTGCCCGCCCGCGGGGCTGTGCACGTGGGCGGCGTCGCCTGCGAGCAGGATCCGGCCCGAGCGGTAGGCGTCGGCGACGCGGTGGTGGATCCGGAACCGCGAACCCCACACCACGTCGGTGACCGTCATGCGGCCGACGCCGTATCCGCGGTCGTCGAGGATCCGCTGGACGAAGTCCGCCGAGGGCACTTCAGGCGCGTCATCGACGGGGGCGACGACCCGGAACGCGCCGTTGGGAAGTGGCGCGACGACCGTGAGTCCGGCTGCCGCCCAGAACAGGACGACCTCGTCGGTGGGGGCGTCACCCGTCAGGTTCACGTCGGCGAGCACGAACGACTGTTCGTACTGGTCGCCGTGGAAGCCGACGCCTGCCTGTTCGCGGACGGTGCTGTGCATGCCGTCGGCGCCGACGACGTAGGCCGCGCGGATGACGTCGCCGTCCTCGAACGTCGCGGTGACCCCGTCGGTGTCTTGGGTGACGGTGGTCAGCACCTTGGGCCGCAGCACCTCGCCGCCGAGTTCGACGACCCGTTCCAGCAGCAGCCGTTCGGTGTCGTTTTGGGGGAGCAGCAGCGTGTACGGATAGGCGCTCGGCAGCCGGGAGAAGTCGATCGGGATGAGCACCCTCTTGCCGTCCCGGATGGTGAAGTTCGGCGCCTGCACGCCCTCCTTGACCATGCGGCGAGCCACGTCGAGGCCTTCGAGCACCTCGAGGGTGCGTGCGTTGATGGCGCCTGCGCGCGAGGTGTTGGCGCCTTCGGCCTGGCGGTCGACGATCGTCGTTCTGGTGCCTTTGGCCAGCAGTGATGCGGCCAGTGTCAGGCCGGTTGGGCCGGCGCCGACGATGAGGACGTCGGTGTCGTTCATGTGAGTTCTCCTTGCCTCGTCATTTTGCCAACGCGTGTTGGTATTTCCATGGTGCGGCCTGTCGCTAGAAAAGTCAACAGGCGTTGGCATACACTCGTGGACATGGGTAGGAAGGCCGATCAGACCAAGGGCGTCATCCTCGCCGCGGCCAGGGAACGCTTCGCCGAATCGGGGTACGAAGCCGCGACCATCAGGGCCATCGCCGCCGACGCGAACATCGACCCGTCGATGGTGATGCGCTACTTCGGCAACAAGGAGCGGCTGTTCGCCGCGGCCGCGGAATTCGACCTGCGGTTTCCCGACCTCACCGGCATCGAGCGGTCCGAGGTGGGCGTGGCAATGGCATCGCACTTCTTGACGCGCTGGGAGGACGACGACGCGCTGATCGTGCTTCTGCGCTCCAGCACTACGAATGCCGAAGCGGCCCAACGCATGATGGGCATATTCGCGGCGCAGCTGATGCCCGCGATCGCAAAACTGGTGCCCGACGACGCACCGCGACGGGCCGGCCTGATCGCCACCCAGGTGCTCGGTATGGCGCTCTGCCGCTTCGTGTTACGGATTCCGCCGATCGTCGCGATGAGTCGCGAGGAACTCATCGGCTGGATCGGGCCGACGCTGCAGCGCTACCTCGACGGCGAGTAACCCGGTTTGGCGAGCAGATCCCGGATGCCGGTGTCGATGAATGCCGTATCGACGGGGTTCGGCCCACCTCCGGCGAAATGACCCCAGATGCCGGGAATGACTCGCACCTCCCCGTGCGGGATGAATTGCGACGCCCAGTGCTCGTCCTCCGGAGGGAAGTAGAGGTCCTTCTCGGCGGGCATCGCCAGTAGCGGGCACTTGATCGAGGCGAGCGCCTTCTCGGCGTCACCACCGAAACCCGGTGTGTTGCCGACGTCTCCGCTATGCCAGGTGCGGAGCATGGTGATCAGGTTGTTGGGGTCGCGCCCGTCGCGGAAGAAGTTCTCCCAGAACCCGTACAGGAAGT
>Ga0105239_10009976_pt1 | contig 10658 bp, 8 predicted proteins | sample KBSC44metaG_FD_92761 | JGI IMG/M metagenome (GOLD analysis project Ga0105239, IMG submission 92761) | Corn rhizosphere microbial communities from Kellogg Biological Station, Michigan, USA - KBS C4-4 metaG | ecosystem: Host-associated > Plants > Roots > Rhizosphere > Soil | place: Michigan, USA...
ACCGCTTGCTGACGATGCCCTCGAGGCGCTGGGCCTCCGCGGCCTCGAGCAGCGACGGGCCGTCCTCGTAGGTGACGGGAACCTGGACGACGGCCGCGATCGCCGGCGTGTCGAGCCCGAGCGACTCCAGCCGGGCCCGCCGCTCGCGCAGCGACCGCGCGACCAGGTCCTCGCCGTCGACGCGGAGCAAGTCGAAGGCCAGCAAGGTGACCGGGTTGGTCTCCGCCAGCCGGGCCACCTTCTTGACGTCGCGCACGTGCATCCGGTCGGCGAGCGCGCCGAAGGTCGGAACGCCGTTGCCGAGGGCGACGATCTCGCCGTCGAGCAGGGCGTCGTGGCGGAGCGCGCCCAGCGCCTGCAGCTCGGGCCAGGCCACGGTAATGTCGTTCTCGTTGCGCGACCAGATCCGGACCCGGCCGTCGGTGACCTCGACCAGGGCGCGGATGCCGTCCCACTTGACCTCGTGGCACCAGTCGGCGCCCTGGGGCACGTGGTCGCCGCGGGTCGCGAGCATCGGCTGCATGCGGCCCATCCTTCCAGCGGCGGGGCCGCGCGTGTCCGGTTTGCGGCTACGGCCCGCCCTTGAAGCTGCCGGTCTGCGGGCCACCGGCGCCGCCCGGGCCGCCGATGCGGACGGGCGGCTTCCCGAAGCCGCTGCGGTCGTTGATGCTGTCCGCGGCCCCGGTGATGGCCTTGTCGACGTCCGCGAGCACGACCCGGGACCCGGCCGAGAGCCCACCGGTCACCTCGACCTCGCGTGCGCCCACGGTGCCGAGGGTGACCGACCTCGTCGACAGGGTCGTGCCGTCCCAGGTCCGCACCGTCGCGCGGTCGCCGCGGCGGGTGACCGCCGACAGCGGCACCGTGACCACGTCCTTCGCCGTGGCGACGACGATCGACAGGAGTGCCTGCGAGCCGGTCGGCAGGGAGATGGCGGGGTCCTCGACCACGACGGTCACCGGGTACGTCGCCGTACCCGACGAGCTGTCGGCCACGAGCCCGATCGCCGCGACCCGACCGACGGCGCTCCGCGTCTCGCCGGGCATCGAGACGCGGACAGTCTGTCCGACCGCGACCTCGCCGATCCGCGACTCCGGGACCGAGGTCTGGACGGTCACCGCCCGTCCCCCGACGACCACGGCGACCACGTCGCCGGCGGTCACCGCGTCGCCGCGATGGACCGACAGGGATCGGATCGTGCCCGACCGGGTCGATCGCAGGACGGCCTGGCCGAGCTGCTGGCGGGCCGCGACGAGGTCGGCGCGCGCCTGCTCGATCCGGGCCTGGTCCGCAGCCAGGGTGGCCGCTGTCGGGGTCGCGGACGGGGCGTCGGAGCCCGAGGGCGTGCTCGAGCCCGAGGGCGTGTTCGAGCCGGAGGGCGTGTTCGAGCCGGAGGAGGCCGACGACGCCGCGGCCGCCGCGAGCGCCGCCTGTGCCTGCGTCAGTGTCGCGGCGAGGCCGGAGAGTGCCGAGGCGAGGGAGTCCTGCGCATCGCTGACCTCGCCCTGGCGTTCCTGCACCGCCGTCAGCGCTGCCGAGCAGTCGTCGCCGGAGGTCGCCGCGGCATCCGCGTGTGCGTCGTAGGCGTCCGCGCAGGCTGCCTGCTGGGCCGCCAGGGCGTCCTTGGCCGCGGCGATCGCTGCCGCAGCCCTGGTCTGGGCGTCGACCACGGCGGCCTGTTGCTCAGCCAGCTTCGCGAGCGCTGCAGCGGTGGCCGGGTCGGTGCTGCCGGCGCTCGTCGAGGAATCGGTGCCCTGCGGCGTCGGCTTGCTGGGTCTGGCCGCCTTCGCGGCGGCGCGGGCATCGGCGACCGCCTGCGCCTGGGCTGCCCGGTCCGAGGCCAGCTGCGCGGTGGCACGGGCGACGCTCGCCTGCGCCGTGGTCACCGCCGCCCGCAGGGCGTGCCGGTCCAGCGTCGCGATCACCTGACCCGGGCGGACCCGGTCGCCGAGCGCGACCCTGACGCCGACCACCGTGCCGGACGTGCCGAAACCGAGGTCGGCGCGCTTCGCGGCGTCGACCGTGCCGGTGGCGGACAGCACCTGCTCGACGTCGCCCCTGGCCGCGCGGGCCGTCCGGTAGTGGCCGGGGGTGATGTCGCCGGACACGGCGTACGCCGTCCCGGTGCCGGCGATCAGGAGCCCGGTCACGGCCAGTGCGGGCCAGCGGAGCCGCTGCGTGCGCCTTCTCATCTCGTGGACCGCATCGTCAATCCGCACTGGCCGTCGACCGGCTGGGTCACCGCCACCCTCGTGGCGGTCACCGCTCCGGTGTCGTCGGTGTGCCCGTTGGCGGCCACGCAGGCGCCGACCTTCACGTCGGCGGCCGCGCCCGGACCCGTCCTCGAGTACGTCGTGCCGCTGCCGACGGTCACCGTGACCGTCGTCGTGCCGGTGCCGCCCGGCAGTGCCGAGGCGACCGTGAAGCCGGTCGCGGAGACCGCGGTGACCTCTCCGAACGCACCGCCCATCCCGCGCACCTGCGGGCGCTGGCCGGCGGCACCGGACGGCGGCGTGCCGCTGACCTGGGGACCACCGCCCGGTCCGCCCGATCCAGCCGGCCCGCCCGATCCAGCCGGCCCGCCCGGTCCGCCCGGCCCCACGGCGCAGGACCCGTTGTCCTTCGCGGTGATCCGGACGCTGGCCGCTGTCACGGCGGTCGCCGGTGTGCTCCCCGGCGTCGTCTGGTCGGTGGACCCGACCATCACGCAGGAGCCGACCTTCACGTCCGACAGCGTCGCGCTGACCTCCTTGGTGAAGGTCGTGCTCGCGGTCCAGGTCACCGCGACCTGTCCGTCGGGCCCCTGGACCTGTGCGGTGCTGCCGGTGACCGCGGCGACCTTGCCGACCGCGCCGGGCATCCTGCCGCCCGCCCCGGGCCCGGCCTGCGCGTTCTGCGGACCGCCCGGCTCGCCCTGACCACGCACGCCCTGGGGGCCGTCGCTCCCGCACGCGGCAACGGCGAGCAGGAGGGCAGCGACGCCGGCCGCCACGGCCGTCTTGCGCATCGGTCGAGCGAGGGTGAGGGGGTTCATGGTGCTCCTTGGGTTCATTCGCTTCGCAGCGCGTCGATGGGCGTGAGCCGGGCGGCCCGGCCGGCGGGGTAGACCCCGAAGCCGACCCCCAGACCGAGGGCAACGAGCAGGGCCAGGCCGATCGCGGGCGGCGAGATCGTGACGGCCTGGTCGATCACCGACGGGAGCACCAGGGCTCCCACGACCCCGATCAGTGACCCGATGACGCCGCCGGCCACCCCGAGCAGCGACGCCTCGAGCAGGAACTGGCGCCGGATCGCCGCCGGCGTGGCACCGAGTGCCTTGCGCAACCCGATCTCGCGCACCCGCTCGGTGACCGAGACCAGCATGATGTTCATGACCCCGATGCCGCCGACGAGCAGCGAGATCGCCGCGATGCCGGCGAGCAGGATGGTCATCGTCCTGTTCGTGGAGTTCGCGGTCGCGAGCAGGGCGTCCTGGGTGGCGATGCTGAAGTCGGGCTGGCCGTCGGTCACGTCGTGGCTGGTCAGCAGCGCTGCCTGGACCTCCTGGTAGGCGGCGCTGAGCACGTCGGCCGAGCGGGCTTCGACGTACACCGCCGACAGCGAGGTCCCGGTGGAGCCGGTGACCCGCTGCGCGGTCGTGAGCGGCACCAGCGCCAGGTCGTCCTCGTTGGTGTCCGAGGACGTCGCGCCCGACGTGTCGAGCACACCGATCACCGTCAGCGACGTCCCGTCGACCGTGACCGACTGGCCGACCGGGTTGCCGATCGAGAACAGCTCGGACGCGGTCTCCGTGCCGAGCACCACCACGTTCGCCCCGGACGCGGCCTCCGCGTCGGTGAACCATCGCCCCGAGGCGAGCGTGCGGGACCGCACGTCCTTCCAGCTGGTCGTGGTGCCGATGACGCGGCTGGTCCAGTTCGTCGTCCCCGCCGTCAGCGCGGTCATGTCGCTCGTGGTCGGCGCCACTCGCGAGACGTCCGGCGCGACGGCGCGGTCGGCGATCGCCGCCGAGTCCGCCATGGTCAGCGTCTCCGCCGACCCGAAGCCGCCCCGTACGCCGCTGCTGTCGGTGCTGCTGCCCGGCGAGACGATCAGCAGGTTGGAGCCGAGCGAGTCGATCTGCTTGCGGACCTCGTCCTGGGCACCGAGGCCGAGGCCGACGGTGAGCACCACCGACGAGATCCCGATGACGATGCCGAGCATGGTCAGCAGCGAGCGGAGGCGGTGGGCGCGCACGGCGTCGACGGCCGTGCGGAGCGTCTCGATCCAGCTCATCGCGTGATCCCCCGGCCGGTCGAGGCCGCGGCGGTCTCGTCGTCGCGGATCCGGCCGTCGTAGATGCCCAGCACGCGGTCGGCACGGTCGGCGACCTCCCGCTCGTGCGTGATCAGCACGATGGTACGGCCGGAGTTGTGCAGCTCGCGGAAGAGCCGGAGCACGTCGGCGGACGACACCGAGTCCAGGTTTCCGGTGGGCTCGTCGGCCAGGATCATCGACGGCTCGGTGACGAGGGCGCGGGCGACCGCGACCCGCTGCTGCTGGCCGCCGGAGAGCTCGCCGGGGCGGTGGTCGGCCCGGTCGGCGAGGCCGACCCGCTCGAGGGCGAGCCGGGCGCGACGCTCCCGCTCGTCGGCCTTGACGCCGGCGTAGACCAGGGGCAGGGCGACGTTGCGCAGCGCGGTCTGGCTCGCCAGCAGGTTGAACTGCTGGAAGACGAAGCCGATCTCCTGGTTGCGGATCCGGGCGAGAGCGACCTCGTCGAGGTGGCTGACGTCGCGCCCGGCGAGCTCGTAGCGGCCCTCGGTCGGCACGTCGAGGCAGCCCAGGATGTGCATGAGGGTCGACTTGCCGGACCCGGACGGTCCGATGATCGCGACGTACTCGCCCTCGCCGATGCGCACGTCGATGCCGCGCAGGGCTTCGACCGAGATCGCGCCGGTCGCGTAGGTCTTGCGCACGCCGGCCAGCTCGATGATCACCTCAGCCGCCCTTCTGCACGAACACCGGGCCCTGGCCGCCGCCGGGCGGGACGCTTCCGCCGCCCGGGAGCTGGAAGTCGTTGGTCCCGCCGTTGCGGTTCTTCGAGCTCGGCGCCGTGAAGCTGGCCAGCTCGACGACGTCGCCCTCCTTCAGTCCGGCGCGCACCTCGGTCTCGGCGCCGTAGGTCTCGCCGACGGTGACCAACTGCTTGGTGCGCTTCGTCCCGTCGACGAGGTAGACGAAGGTCTGGTCGCCCTGGTTGTGCAGCGCCGCGGTGCTGACCGCGAGGACGTCGGTGGCCTGCTTGACCGTGATCGCGAGGCTCGCGGTCGATCCGGCGTACAGGCCCTTCGGCTTGCCGGTGACATCGACGGTCACCGGGAACTGGGCCGCTCCGCTGTCGCTCGCCGTGGCGATCACCCCGACCTCCGAGACGGTCCCGTACGCCGGCTCGCCGCCGCCGGTGGGCGTGATCTCGACCTGCATGCCGTTCTTGATCTGGCTGACGTCGGCGGCGGACACGTTCGCGTCGACCTGGAGTGTCCTCGGCGAGATCACCGTAATCGCTGCGGTGCTGCTCCCCGAGCCGTCGGACGCCCCGTTCGGCGACGAGCCGACCTGGTCCCCCACCTCGTAGCCGACCGCGCTCACCGTGCCGCTGAACGGGGCGCGCAGGGTCGCGGCGTCGAGCGCGTCCTGCGCCTGCCCGAGGTCGGACCGTGCCGCCGCCAGCGATGCCTCGTCCGCCGCACGCTGCGTGGACGACGCACCGCTGTCCTCGGAGACCTGGGTCTGCGCGGCGGTGACCTGTGCCGAGGCCGCGTCGAGCTGCGCCTGGAGCGACGTCGTGTCGATCGCGGCGAGCACGTCGCCCTTCTGCACCCGGTCCCCGACCGCGACGGGGACCCGGGTCACCGTCCCGTCGGAGGAGAAGCTCAGGTCCTGCTCACGCTTCGGTGTGATCGTGCCGGTCGCGGAGACCGTGGTCTTGTACGTTCCACGGGCGACGGTCGCGGTGATCCGCTGCGTGCCCGAGGGATCGCCGCGGCTCAGCCAGGTCCAGCCGCCGGCGACGAGGGCGACGACCAGGACGAGGAACATGACCCACCACCGGCGGGGTACTTCGCGCAGACGGGCGGGTCGGGGCAACCACATGCCGGGAGCGTGCCGACCGGTCCTGTGGCCCGGGTCAGCGGATCATGTGAGGACGCTATGAGGTGGCGCAGTTCGACGCGGCGGGACATCCTGTAGCCATGCGTGCCATCTGGAAGGGTGCCGTCTCGTTCGGCCTCGTCAGCGTCCCGGTCAAGCTGTACGCCGCCACCGAGAGCAAGGACATCTCGTTCCGCCAGGTGCACGCGAAGGACGGCGGCCGGATCAAGTACCAACGGGTCTGCAGCATCGACGGCGAGGAGGTCGCCTACGCCGACATCGCCAAGGGCTACGAGACCGAGGACGGCGAGATGGTCATCCTCACCGACGACGACATGGCCGAGCTGCCCGCGAGCAGCAGCCGCGAGATCAGCGTCGAGAAGTTCGTGCCCAGCGAGCAGATCGACCCGATGCTGTTCGAGAAGTCCTACTACCTCGAGCCGGAGAAGACCGGCGCGAAGCCCTACGCCCTGCTGCGCCAGGCCCTCGAGGACGCCGACCGGATGGCGCTGGTCACGGTCTCGCTGCGCAACCGGATGTCCCTGGCCGTCCTCCGGGTCCGCGACGACGTGATCGTGATGCAGACGATGATGTGGCCCGACGAGGTCCGCAAGGCCGACTTCGGCTCGGTCGACACCGCCGAGGCCAAGCCGGCCGAGGTCAAGATGGCCAAGATGCTGGTCGAGACGCTCGCCGGTGACTTCGAGCCCGACGAGTACGAGGACGACTACCGCGAGGCCGTCGAGGCGCTGGTCAAGGCCAAGGTCGAGGGCGGCGAGGTCAAGGCGGCGCCGAAGGAGCGCAAGAGCGGCGGCGAGGTGGTCGACCTCCTCGCGGCACTGCAGCGCAGCGTCGAGGCCGCGAAGACCGCGCGCGGCGAAGGCACCGGGGAGTCCGCCGACGACGAGGACGAGCGGCCGGCCCGCAAGAGCACCCAGAAGAGCACGCAGAAGGCCACGAAGAAGGCTCCGGCGAAGAAGGCTGCCGCGGCGAAGACGGCGAAGAAGCCCGCGAAGAAGACAGCTGCCAGGAAGACCGCCCGCAAGGCCAGCTGACCCGCTTGCGCACCGATACCGATCGGTCTCGGAAACGGACGATTTCGCCCGATAGAGCGCCCAAAGCCGCATTCGTGTACGACACACCCGTAGCGTTCCGACCTTTTGCGCGTTGAGCAGTCGTACTCGTAGGATCCGAACGATTTCAGGGGTACGGAATCACGGCGCCTTGATCCCGCGTCGGCTACTCAGCGTGCCCTGTGCTGTCCATACGTGTTGTCGGTGCCCAGATGCGGTGCCCTTCCGGGAGGAACCATCTTGAAACGTACTGCCCTCAAGTTCGCGGCCGTCATCGGCGCGACCGCCCTCTCCGCGCTCGCGGTTGCGCCGGCGTTCGCCGCGGCTGCGACGTCGCAGGCGACGGCGCAGAGCCTGAACCTCGCGATCGGTGGCAACACCGCGATCAGCCAGAAGGTCACGGCGACCAACGACGGCACCACCGAGACGAAGAACAGCGCCAACACGCTGCCGACGATCGCGAGCGTGCTGCCCGGCAACAACCTGATCAGCGCCGGCGTGGCGCCCCAGCAGGCCGACGCCAACTCCAACGGCACCTCGTTCGCCTGCGCCGGCATCGCCGGCCAGGGCAGCACCGGTGCCGTCGTGAGCACGGGCCGCAAGAGCTGTGACATCGACGGCAGCCCCCTGACGATCGACCTCGCCCACCTCGACCTGGGTCACGTGATCCTCGGTTCCGACAGCGCGCTCGGCAACGCTCTGAAGCCGATCATCGACCCGCTGAACACCGGCCTGCTCGACGGCGTGATCAACCAGGTCGTCGCCGCGGTGACCTCTGGCCTCCAGGGCACCCCGCTCGGCCAGGTCAAGGTCGGCGGCTCCCTGAGCGCGATCGAGGGCACCTGCGCGGCCAACCCGGACAAGGCCACCGGCACGGCCCACCTCGTCGACAGCAGCGGCGGGTCCAACGCCACGCCGATCGGCGTGACGATCCCCACCGGCACCGGAAGCGCCACCCAGACGCTCTCCCTGCTGAACCTCCCGGCCAACCCGCCGCCGAACACGCACGTGCTGGTCAACCTCGACACCGTGACCGCGACGCTGCTCGACGCGATCAAGGTGGAGCTGCGCACCGCTCTTGGTGGCGCGCTGAGCTCGCTTGCCGGCCCGGGCCAGCCGCTCGAGGGTCTGCTCACGCAGGTCCAGACCGCGCTCATCGTCCCGCTCGTGGCCAATCTGCAGCCGCTGCTCCAGCAGCTCCAGGCCAACATCCTGGACATCACGCTGAACAAGCAGTCGACCGGTCACAACGGCAGATCGATCGACGTGACCGCACTTGACGCGCAGGTCCTGCCGGCGGCCCAGCAGTTCACCGGCTCGTCGCTGATCAGCGGCCAGCTCGGTCGCGTGACCTGTGGTCCCAACACCCGCGCTGACGCTTCGCAGGGCAGCGCGAGCAACCCGAAGAACCCCAAGAACAACCACAACCCGCACGTGCCGACCGTGGTCGACTCCGGGTTGCGTGGGCACGAGGACCACACCGCGCGCAACGTGCTCGGTGCCACCGCGGCCCTGATGCTTCTTGCGGGTACGGCGGGCCTCGTGGGCTACCGCCGCATGCTCAACAAGTGACCGACGGCAGGTCATGACAGACGGAGCCGGCGACCGCGTCGCGGGGCTGAGCACGAGACTCCTCGTGCTCTTCCTCGCGATGGTGGTCGTCGGCTTCGTCATTCCCTCCCCGGGGATCGCCGGTGGCCCGCGGGCGGGCACGGGCGCCTCGCAGTACCGCGCCCTGCGGCATCCGTCCAACCCCGAGCTGCTGATCGTCCCCGAGATCGGCCTGCGCGCACCGGTCGTGCCGATTGAGATCGACCCCGACGGGGTGCTCAACCCGCCCTCGAACGTGCAGGAGGTGGGCTGGTGGAGGCGGAGCGCCATGCCGGGGGCGACCTCCGGCCAGACGCTGATCACCGGCCACACCGTGCACACCGGCGGCGGCGTGATGAACCGCCTCGGCGACCTGCGGCCGGGCTCGCTGATCCAGGTCCGCACCCCGGCCGGCACGGTCGACTACGAGGCGACGAAGGTCTTCGTCTACACCAAGGCCCAGGTCGCCGCGCACAAGCAGGACCTCTTCAGCCAGAAGCGTTCCAGCAACCGGCTGATCCTGATCACCTGCACGGGCTGGACCGGCCACGACTACACGAGCAACATCATCGTGTTCGCCGACCCGCTCGGCGTGCGCCAGAAGACCGGCTGACGCAGTCCGGGAGCTAGTCCCCCGACGCGGTGAGCAGCGGCCACGGCCGGGTGCGCTCCAGCTGGCGCGCCACCCCGAGGATCGTCGGCTCGTCGCCGATCCGGCCGACCAGCTGCACCGCGAGCGGGAGGCCGTCGTCGGCCAGGCCGGCCGGGACCGACGCCGCCGGGTTGCCGGCGACGTTCCACAGCGCGGTCCACGCGATCATCGGTTGCGCCTTGAGCGCAGCGCTGACCGGGCCGCCGCGGTCGAGCACGCCCACCCGGCGCGGCCGCTGCGCGATCGTCGGCGTGAGAAGCAGGTCGACCTGGTCGAAGACCCGGTTGGCCCGCTCCGAGACCCGCTCCCCCGCGGCCAGAGCCCGGTCCACGACCCGTTGGTTGACCCAGCCGCCGAGGCGGTAGACCTGGCGGGTGCGCCGCTCGAGCCGCTCGAAGTGCTCGACGGCGTCCGCCTCGGCACGCACGCCTCCGAAGAACTGCGGGACGAACGCGAGGGTCTGGTCGGGGTAGTGCGGGTCGACCTCGTGGACGTCGTGGCCCAGGCCCGCCAGGATCCGGGCGGTCTCCTCCACGGCCTGGACGTGCAGCCGGGTGGCGCGGATGCCGCGGAGGGGTGAGGCGGTCGACCAGCCGATCCGCAGGCGGCCCGGATCGGCACCGGCCGCTGCGATGAACGTGGTCGACGGCTCGGGCGCCGTGAACCTGTCCCCGGCGGTGTTCCCCCGGATCACGTCGTAGACCAGCGCCGAGTCGAGCACGGTCCGGGTCAGCGGCCCGGTCGTGCCGAGCGCCCACCACAGGTGCGGCATCGGGTCGCTGGTCACCCTTCCGCGGGTCGGCTTCAGCCCGAAGATCCCGCAGCAGGCCGCCGGGATCCTGATCGAGCCACCGCCGTCGCCGCCGATCGCCACCGGGACCATGCCGAGCGCCACGGCAGCCGCCGTGCCGCCGCTCGAGCCTCCCGGGGTGCGGGTCCGGTCCCACGGGTTGCGGGTGATGCCGCCGGCGACCGACTCGGTGTAGGGCCACTGCCCGAACTCCGGCATCCGGGTCTTGCCGACCACGATTGCTCCGGCCCTGCGCAGCCGGCGGACGACCTCGCTGTCCTCGACCGCGGCGGTGGAGTTGCCGCGACCGCCGAACGTCGTCACGCAGCCGGTGACGTCGATCTCCTCCTTGATCGCCACCGGTACGCCGTGCAGGGGGCCGATCTGCCCCTCGGCGGCGAACCGGGCGTCGAGAGCCGCG
>Ga0105239_10009979_pt1 | contig 10657 bp, 10 predicted proteins | sample KBSC44metaG_FD_92761 | JGI IMG/M metagenome (GOLD analysis project Ga0105239, IMG submission 92761) | Corn rhizosphere microbial communities from Kellogg Biological Station, Michigan, USA - KBS C4-4 metaG | ecosystem: Host-associated > Plants > Roots > Rhizosphere > Soil | place: Michigan, USA...
CGCGCCGGTTACCGCTAATCGGCCACCTTCTGCCGCAGCGTCACGAACTCCTCGGCCGCGGTCGGGTGAATGCCGATCGTGTCGTCGAACTGCGCCTTCGTCGCGCCCGCGCGAATCGCGATCGCGATGCCCTGGATGATCTCGCCCGCGTCGCGGCCGACCATGTGCGCGCCGACCACGCGCTGGCTGTCGCGCGCGACCACGAGCTTCATCAGCGTGCGTTCGTCGCGGCCCGACAGCGTGTGGCGCAGCGCCTTGAACGACGTGCGGTAGATGTCGAGCTCGCCGTACACGCCGCGCGCATGCGCCTCGGTGAGCCCGACCGTCGCGACCTCGGGCTGGCTGAACACCGCGGACGGCACCCATTCGTGATCGGTCGCGGCGCGGCGGCCGCCGAACAGCGTCGCCGCGAGCAGCGCGCCGTCGCGCGTCGCGACCGGCGTGAGCTGCGGCCGCGACGTCACGTCGCCGATCGCATGGATCGATGCGACCGACGTCGCCGAATACGCATCGACCGCGATCGCGCCGCGCGCGTCGAGCAGCACGCCCGCGCGCTCGAGCCCGAGCCCCTCGACGTTCGGCACGCGGCCGGTCGCATAGAGCACGGCGTCGTACGGCCCGTGCTGCGCATCGCCGACCCGCACGCCGAGCGTGCCGTCGTCCGCGCGCACGATCGATTCGACCACCGCGCGCGCATGGATCGCGACGCCCTGCTTGGTCATTTCGTCGGTCAGGAAGTGCCGCACGTCGTCGTCGAAGCCGCGCAGGATCTTCTCGCCGCGATAGAACAGGTCGACATGGCTGCCGAAGCCGTTGAAGATGTCCGCGAACTCGACGGCGATGTAACCGCCGCCGACCACCGCGATGCGCTCGGGCAGCTTCGCGAGCGACAGCGCCTCGCGCGACGTGATCGCATGCTCGATGCCGGGCCGCGGCGGCAGCGACGGGCGCGAGCCGGTCGCGATCGCGATGTGGCGCGCGCGGATCGTGCGATCGCCTATCGCGACGGTATGCGCGTCGACGAGCGTCGCGCGCCCCGCGTGCATCTCGACGCCGGACTGTCGCAGCAGGTTGATGTAGATGTCGCTGAGCCGGTTGATCTCGCGATCCTTCGCGGCGATCAGCGCGGGCCAGTCGAGCGTGCCGGCGCCGAAGGTCCACCCGAAGCCCTTCGCGTCCTCGAGCTCGTGCGGATAATGCGATGCGTAGACGAGCAGCTTCTTCGGGATGCAGCCGCGCAGCACGCAGGTGCCGCCGATCTGCTCCTCTTCCGCTATCCCGACGCGCGCGCCGTATGACGCCGACATCCGGGCGAGCCTCACGCCACCGGAGCCAGCCCCGATGACGAACAGGTCGTAGTCGAATTCCATCGCAAGCCCTCATCGCAGTTCGGATGACGGCACGATAGCAAGATTCCGGCATTCGTGCGGGACGTGGCGCCGTTCGCGCGCCCCATAAAAAACGGCGAGAGACGTCGCCTCTCGCCGGTCAAACCAGCTGCCGGGTGTGCCATGCGTCACCGATCGACCACATGCCCGACCTGCCGGCCGCGCGGCGCCGGTCCGCCCGGGCGCGCGAACGGCGCACCCGCGGCGGGCCCGCCGCCATGCTCAGGCCTGCGACGCGTCGCTGCCGTCCGTCGCCTGCGTATCGTCTGCCTGCTCGGGCTGCCCTTCCTTCTTCTCGAGCATGCCTTCGATCGCCTCGGCGCCCTTGAAGCCGGCGACGGCCGCTGCCGCCTTGGTCAGCAGGCCCGCGTCCGGGTCGAGCTTCTCGGCTGCCTCGACGGCCGCCACGGCGCCGGCGATTTCACCGACGGTGTTCAGGATACCCATCGTCATCCCCTTTCAAGAAAATCGTGAGCGCATCGTCCCACGAAAAAAACCGGCAGACCGTGTTTGTCATCGCCGGATACACAAGTTACGCCCCAGGCCGGCCGCACACGAAAACGCGCGCCGAAACGACGCCCGCGCGAATCGCGTCGCACGGCGGACCCTGCACGCAGCGTAGCGGAAACGCTTCGCGCGCACTGTCAAAGTATGTTCCGGATTCCCGACGGAACCCTTACGGCCGAGTCGTTTCCGATGGAGCGATCGCTGAATCGCCGTGCGCGCGCGACAAGTTCGTGTGACGAAAAAAAAAGAGGCTCCCGCGGGAGCCTCTTCGATGTGCGCCGAGCCGAAGCCCGCGCGTGTGTTTTCCGATTTTCTTCAGAAGATATTGCGCAGGCCGATCGCGATGCCGGTCTGGTTGCTGCGACCCGGCAGCTCGACGTTCGCCGCGCCGTTCGTCTTGTTGAAGTCGACGGTGCCGTAGACTTCCGTGCGCTTGCTCAGCGCGTATTCGGCGATGCCGACGATCGCGTAGCGGTTGCCGCTCGCGAGCGTGCCGTTCGTGGTCATCGCGTTGCGCATGTGGTCGTAGTAGAACGCGCCCGTCAGCGTCAGCGGCGTGCTGACCTGCCAGCTCACGCCCGCGAACGGACCATCGTCGATCCGGCCCGTGCCCTTCGCGACCGGGATCGACTGCTGCGCGAGCAGGCTGTCGACGAAACCGGTGTCGTCCTTCGAGCGCAGGTAGCCCGCATAGACCTTTGCCTTGCTGAACGCGTACACGACGTTCGCGTGGTAGATCGTCTGCTTGCGTGCGGAGTTGTCGCTGTTCTGCTGCGCGCCGGCCGCGATGCTCAGCGGCCCCGCCACGTACGACAGAGACACGCCCCATGCATTGCCCTTGCCGAGCGAGCCCGGGATCTGGCCGGAGAAGCCGCCCGCGCCGGTCGATTCGTAATTCGTGCCCGTCGAGTACATCGCCTTCGCGGTCAGGCCCGCGAACTTGCCGGTGTACTTGATCTGGTTGTCCGCATACAGGCCGCCACCCAGCGCAACCGGCAGCCACGCGTTTTCGAGGTAGTTGCCGACCGTCAGCGGATCGTAGGTGTCCGCCAGCAGGTCGAACAGCGGGGTCTTCTGGCGGCCGAGGGTCACCGTGCCGTACGGGCTCTGCAGGCCGACGTACGCTGCGCGGTTGAACAGGCGGCCGCTGTCGGCGAATCCGCCGTTCTGCAGGTTGACGCCGCTTTCGAGGTTGAACACGGCCTTCAGGCCGCCGCCGAGGTCTTCCGTGCCGTAGATGCCGAAGCGGCTGTTCGTGATCGCGCCGTTGGCCATCGACAGCAGGCCGTCGTTCTTCGCGTTTGCGTTGGTCAGGTAACGGATGCTGGCGTCGGCGACGCCCCACAGCGTGACCGAGCTTTGTGCTGCTGCGTATTGGCTGGCGAAGGCCAGCGCCGCGCCCCCTGCGATAGCTGCGAGTCGGGTGGTCTGCTTCATGAGCTTGCCCTTTTTGTTGGTGTCTCCATTCATGGCCGGCCGCGTGCGCGGCCGGGTGGCGATCGCGGAACGCTCATGGCGTGCGCGATGTGGGCTGAATCATAAGACGAGTGCGCGCGCTGAAAGAAATTGAAAAGCGTGGCAGCGCGCGATTTTGTCGCCCGGGCGCAACGTTTAACGCGCGGGGTTTGCGTCGCGTGGCGCGTGGCCGTCGGGATTGCTGCCGTTGCTGCCGTTGCTGCCGTTGCTGCCGTTGCTGCCGTTGCTGCCGTTGCTGCCGTCCCTGCCGTTGCTGCCGTCGCTGCCAGCGCCGCTCTCACCACCGCCCGCGCGCCGCCGCGCCCGCCGCACGATCTCCGCGAACGCGCCGACGAGCAGCAGCACCGCGCCCCACAGCGCGACGTCCGGTACGAGCCGCGTCACGAAGCCGCCGATCACCGCGCCTGCCAGGAAACAGAAGCTGATCGTCGCGAGCAGCGCCGAGTCGTGCAGCGCGTGCACGTCGTAGCGCGGAATCAGCCCGACGAACAACTTCTGCGCGGCGCGCCGCAGGTTGCCGGTCGTCATCACCGACGTGTACGACAGTTCCTCGAGATGGGTGAACGACAGCGTCTGCAGCGTCGCGACGAAGGAGATGCCGGGAATCAGCCACGCGCTCGACGCGCCGACGAGCCCGCTCGCGGCGAGGCCGAGAAACGCGATCTCGACGATCAGGCTCACGAACGCGGTGTGACGCATCCAGCCGCGCTGCGCGGCGAGGCCGAACAGGTGCGCGACGAACACCGCGACCACGAAGCCACCGAGCGGCGGCACGTGATGCAGCGCCTCCGCCCATTCGCCGGCCGAGACGTTGATGCCGAGCAGCGCGACGTTGCCGGTCATCGTGTTCGCGAACACGTGGCCGTGACCGACGTACGTGTATGCGTCGAGGTAGCCGCCGGACAGCGTGAGCAGCGCGGCGACGGTGAGGTTGCGGCTGGCGCCGTCGAGATCCATCGATCCTCCCGTGGGGCGCGCCGTCCGGCCGCGCGAGGCGAGGCGGGCGGCGCCTGATTCATCGGTTCCGGCGGGTGCCGAACGTCGCGGCTTGAGCGCGGCCGCGCCAATATAATTGGTCGGCGTCGGGGTGCGCAGAGGCGGCGCATACCGCCATCGCGAATGTCGGTGCCGGAAAACCGGCCGAGTATACCGACCGCCTTCGCCGGCCACCTTGCCGCCTCCCGCGCGCCGCTTCACCCCGACCCGCTTCTCTCTCGACACGCCGCCGCATGCCATGACACCCGCGAAGTTCTTCCTGCGCTACACCGTGGTCCCGTTCTTCGCGATCGTGCTGGTGGCCGTCTGGGCGTTCAACCGTGAATCGGGCGAAGTCGATGCGCGCCAGTATGCGGCGCTGGTGGCGGCCTATCCGTCGTTCACGCCGAAGCTGAAGCACGAGGTGGCCGACGCGATGCGCGGCAGCGGCAGGCTCGGCAAGGCCGACTACGACGCGATCATGCGCGACGCGCTCGACGCCGGTTACGTGATGGACTGGCCTGCCGCGACTGACGACGTCGGCGGCGAGCGCGGCCGGCTGCTCGGCCTCGTGAACGGCGACCGGCCGGCGTCGCCGTAGCGTGCGGTCACGCGCGGCATCGGTCGCCTGCCGCCGATCGGCTCCCGCTCACTGACCGATGCCGGTGAGCCCGATCAGCGCGCCGGCCGCGAGCAGCCACAGCGGGTGGATGCGCGTGCGCCACGCGAGCACCGCGCATGCGGCGGTGATGCCCCACTGGATCGCGGTGCGGTTCGACGCTTCCGAGATCAGCACCGCGCTGGCCGCGACGAGCCCGGCCGTGACCGGCATCAGCCCCTGCTGCACATAGCGGCGCCACGGGCGGTCGCGAAAGCGCTCCCATGCATGCAGCGCGAGCACCGTGACGATCGAGGACGGCCCGAACTTCGCGACCGATGCGACCAGCAGCCCGGCCCAGCCGGCCACGTGCCAGCCGACCAGCGACACGATCATCATGTTCGGCCCCGGAGCGGCCTGCGCGAGCGCGAACAGCGCGGTGAACTCGTGCGCGCTCATCCAGTGATGGACGTCGACTACCTGCCGCTGCATCTCCGGCAGGATCGTGTTGCCGCCGCCGAATGCGAGCAGCGACAGCTGGCTGAAGATCGCCGCGATTGCGATCAGCGTGTCGCTCATGACCGGCCTCCGTCGCCGGCGGCGCTGCGTTGCGATGCCGGTGTATCGCGGCGCCGCGACGCGAGCCAGATGCTGACGGGCGTCAGCACCAGCATCGTGGTCAGCAGCGGAACGCGCAGCACCGCGATCGCGACGAACGCGAGCGCCGCGATGCCTGCCGCCGTGCGCGGCGCGTGCCGCAGCGGCTTCGCGACCTTCACGGCCATCGCGACGAGCAGGCCCGCGGCCGCGGCGGCCAGCCCGCCGAATAGATGCTGCACGCGCGGATCGCCCTGCGTCTTCGCATACAGCACGCCGAGCGCGACGACCACGAGCGTCGGCCCCGCGATCAGCCCGAGAATGCCGGCGAACGCGCCCGCGACGCCGCGAAAGCGCATGCCGACCGCGACCGACAGGTTGATCACGTTGCCGCCCGGCAGGAACTGGCACAGACCGAGCAGATCGGTGAATTCATCGGCGGACAGCCATTTGCGCTCGTCGACGATCGTGCGCCGCGCGAACGGCAACGCGCCGCCGAACGACATCAGGCCGAGCGACAGGAAGCCGGTGAACAACTCGGCGAGGCCGATGCGGCGCGCGGGCGCTGCAGGCGGCGGGGAAACGGATTGCATGGGGCTCCTCATCGAACGGTGCCCCGAGATTACCGCCGTTCGGAATGCCGGCAAAACGATTTTATCGACGCACCCTTGTGATCTAGAATCACAAGCATGGCACGCGATCTCCCGCCCTTTTCCGCGCTTCGGGCCTTTGAAGCAGCGGCCCGACACGAAAGCTTCAGCGCCGCCGGCGACGAGCTGCATGTGACTCACGGTGCCATCAGCCGGCAGATCGCCGGCTTCGAGGCGTGGCTCGGCAAGCCGGTGTTCCACCGCTACGGCAAGCGCGTGAGGCTCACCGACGAAGGCCGCCGCTATCTGGATACCGTGCGCGCCGCGTTCGACAGCATCGCGCTCGCCACCGAGCAGTTGCGCAACACCGGTGCCGCGCGCGTGCTGCGCATCAATGCGCTGCCGACCTTCGCGATGAAATGGCTGCTGCCGCGCCTGTCGCGGTTTCAGCGCGACGTGCCGAACGTCGAGCTGAAGCTGTCCACGTCGAACGCGCCGCTCGACGCGCTGGACGGCTTCGACGTCGCGATCCGCCGCGGCCCCGGCCACTGGCCTAACTGTACGAGCGGCCACTTCCTCGACGAAAGCGTGATTCCGGTCTGCAGCCCCGCGCTGCTCAAGCGCGCGCCGATTACCCGCGCGGACGATCTCGCCCGGCACGTGCTGCTGCATTCGGATACGCGGCCGGAAGGCTGGCGCGACTGGTTCGCGGCGGCCGGCGTGACGCCGAAGGGGCGCAAGCGGCAGTCGTTCGACCACTTCTATCTGGCGCTGCAGGCGGCCGTCGACGGGCTCGGCGTCGCGCTCGGGCCGCTGCCGCTGATCGACGACGAACTCGCGAGCGGGCGCCTGGTGATGCCGCTCGACGGGCCGCGCATCGCGACGCGCAGTTACTGGTGGATCGCGCCGCGCGCGCCGGCGGAGGATCCGCTCGTCGCGCAGTTCTGTGCGTGGCTCCAGGCGCAGTCGAACACTGGCGCGTGAGGGCGCACCGGCGGGCGGCATTGCACCGCCCGCACCCCAATCAAACCACCGGCCCCGGTTCCTTTTCCTTGCGCAGGATCGCGTACAGGATGATCGCGCCGAACGTCGCGGTGCCGATTCCGCCGAGCCCGAAGCCGCCGATCTTCAGCGAGAAGTCGCCGGCGCCGAGCACGAGCGTGACGGCCGCGACGATCAGGTTGCGGTTGTCGGAGAAGTCGACCTTGTTGACGACCCAGATCCGCGCGCCCGTCACCGCGATCAGCCCGAACACGACGATCGACACGCCGCCGAGCACCGGGCCCGGAATCGTCTGGATCACCGCGCCGAACTTGGGCGAGAAGCCCAGCCCGATCGCGATCAGCGCGGCGACCGCGAACACCAGCGTCGAATAGATCCGCGTGACGGCCATCACGCCGATGTTCTCCGCGTAGGTGGTCACGCCCGTGCCGCCGACGCTGCCCGACACGATCGTCGCGAGCCCGTCGCCGATGAACGCGCGGCCGACGTAGCGGTCGAGGTTGTGCCCCGTCATCGCGCTGACGGCCTTGATGTGCCCGAGGTTCTCGGCGACGAGGATCACCGCGACCGGCGCGAGCATCAGCATCGCGTGCGGATCGAAGACGGGCGCCCGGAAAGCCGGCACGCCGAACCACGCGGCATGCGCGACGATCGAGAAATCGATCGGCTTGCCGAGGCCCATCGCGTTGGTCGCGATCGCGTACAACGCGTACGCGATCATGAGCCCGACGAGGATCAGCAGGCGCTGCATCATCCCGCGCGCGAACACCGCGACGCCGCCCACGCACAGCACCGTGACGAGCGCCATCACCGAGTCGAACGTCGAGGCCGACACGCCCTTGACCGCGATCGGCGCGAGGTTCAGCCCGATCACCGCGACCACCGCGCCGGTGACGACAGGCGGCATCAGCGTCTCGATCCAGCGCGTGCCGATCGCCTGCACGAGCACGCCGAGCGCGACGTACACGACACCGCACGCGACGATCCCGCCGAGCGCGACCGCGGTGTTCGGGTTCGGGCCGCTGCCGCCGTAGCCCGTCACCGCGATCACGAGGCCGATGAACGCGAAGCTCGAGCCGAGGTAGCTCGGCACGCGGCCGCCGACCAGCACGAAGAACAGCAGCGTGCCGATGCCCGACATGAAGATGCACAGGTTCGGGTCGAAGCCCATCAGCAGCGGCGCGAGCACGGTCGAGCCGAACATCGCGACGACGTGCTGCACGCCCATTGCGACCATCTGCGGCCACGCGAGGCGTTCGTCGGGACCGACTACGCGCGCCGCGCCGGTCGATTGCACCCGCCAGCGCGGGAAGTAGGAATCGGACATGGGGAAAAAGTGCTCCTGTCGAACGCCGGCTGCGGACGGTGCGCCGGTCTGGAAATCTGGCGCGAGTTTACGGAGCGGAAATGGGGCTGGCAAGCGCGAACCGCCGGTCAACGGCCGCGGGGCGGGCGCCGGGCCGGCGCGATCACTCGGGCAGGCCGGCCGCGGTCGTGGCCATGGCCGGCAGCGACCGCCCAGCGCGCCGCGCGACGTAAGCGGGCGCTCACATCGCAGCGGGCGCCGCGGGCATCACGGATTGATGTACTGGAACAGCGACAGGTTCTGCAGCTGCACGTAGGCCTTCTGCGCGCCGGTCAGCGCGTTCTGCACCTGCAGATACTGGCTGATCGTCGTCGTCATGTTGGTGCTGGTCAGGTCCGTCAGGTTGCTGGTCGTCTGCAGCGACGCGGTCTGGTTGACGGCCTGCATCGCCTTGACCTCCTGCTCGCGGCCGCCGACCGACGCCTGGATCGTCGTCACGTTGCGCATCGTGTTGCCGAGCTTGATCGAGCCCGTCATCAGCGCGTTCGACAGCGCCGCGGCGGCAATGGGGTTGCCGGTCACGGGCGTCTTCAGCGCCGAGATCATCGAGTCGAGCGTCGAGAACACGTCCGCGCCGCCGCTCGCCTGCGGGCCGGGCGTCACGGCGAACGTGTCGCCGGCGGCCGGCGTGCCCGACACCGCCACCGTCATCCCGCCGCCGAGCGCGATCGACGCGCCCGCCGTGTACGCCTGCGCGGCTGTGGTGGTCGGCGGCTTGGCCGAGTTGTCGGTCACCGTGTAGGTCGGCGCGGCGGGCGTGCCGCCGAACGCGATCGAGAACTGATGGCCGTTGGTCGCGGCCGACGGGGTCGTGACCGTCACCGCGGTGATCGTGCCGGTGCCCGTGTTGGCGGCGCCGGCCGACGGCACCGGGGCGCTGCCGAGCGACGGCACCGACATGAACACCGCCGAACCGGTGTCGCCCTGCGCCACGCTGCTCGAATCGCCGATCTGCACCTGGCGCGTGCCCGAGTCGCCGACGTAGCTGACGCTGCCGTTCGGGCTGCTGGTAAACGGCGCCGACGAATTGTTCAGGCCGGCGAACAGGTAGTTGCCGGCCCCGTCGTTCGAGTTCGCGAGCGTCATCAGCTGGTCGCGATAGCCTTGCAGCTGCGTCGCGAGCGCCGAGCGGTCGCTGTCGGCGAGCGAGCCGTCGCCGGCACGCACGACGAGCGTCTGCACGCCGGTCAGCACGCCGCTCACGCTCTGCAGCGCCTGGTCCTCGGCCTGCAGCGACGCGAGCGCCGCGGTCTGGTTGGTCGCGTACTGCGACAGCGTCGCCGACGTCATCGACAGCTGCACGGCCTGCGCCGCGCCGACCGGGTTGTCGGCCGGCGTCTGCAGGCTCACGCCGCTCGCGATCTGCTGGTACAGCTGCGCGAGCTGCGCCTGCTGATCGTTCATCTGGGAAACGTTCAGCTGAAAGAACTGGGCGCTGGAAATTCGCATCGCTTCTATTCCTCGAATCCGGTCAGTTGAACAGGCCGAGCACGGTCTGGAACAGCGTCGCCGCCGTCTGGATCACCTTCGCGTTCGCCTGGTAAAGCTGCTGGTACTGCATCAGGTTCGCCGCTTCCTCGTTCTGATTCACGCCCGACACCGACTGCTGCGCGGTCGTGATCTGGCCGACGAGCGAGGTCTGCGCGGCGCTCGACGATTTCAGCTGGCTCGCCGTGTTGCCGATCGCGTTCACGTAGTTCGCATACGCGCCGGTCAGCGTCGTCGTGCCGCCGCCGAGCGACTTCGCGGTGACGAGCTGCGACAGCGCGAGCGCGTTGGAGCCGTCGCTCGTGCCGCCCGCGTAAGGCCCGATCGTGAAGGAGTCGCCGTCCGACGGCGCGCCGGACAGCGTGACGGTCACGCCGTTCATCACGCCCGCCGGCGCCGGCTGCGTGGTGCTCGTGATCGTCAGCTTCGCGCCGGCCGTCGCGTCGTACGGCACGCTGTCGGTCGGGCTCGTGATCGTCACCGAGGTGGGCGGCGTGCCCGCGATCGTCACCGTGGTGCCAGTCTGGAAGCCCGACAGCGACTTCGACGCCGCGTCGTAGGTGAGCTTGGTCGGCGTCGTCGGGACCTGGTAGCCGGCGCTCACCGCGCCCTGCGTGATCTTGCCCGTGCCGAGGTTGGTGCTCGACGCCGCCGCGACCACCGGCGACGC
>Ga0105239_10009983_pt1 | contig 10656 bp, 6 predicted proteins | sample KBSC44metaG_FD_92761 | JGI IMG/M metagenome (GOLD analysis project Ga0105239, IMG submission 92761) | Corn rhizosphere microbial communities from Kellogg Biological Station, Michigan, USA - KBS C4-4 metaG | ecosystem: Host-associated > Plants > Roots > Rhizosphere > Soil | place: Michigan, USA...
GCGATGATGGGTCATTTAACGACGTACGTTTTCCCTGCAGCATTTTAAACGTCATCATTACAGGGAAATCAGGTTCAGCATACCCGCCGAATTTGGTTACCGGCTTGTTGTCGAACGAAATAACCTGGTCGCCAAAGTCTGCCGCTGCAACATATTTAAAGTTTTCGCCGTATTTGGTGCGTAGTTCGTTAGCCAGTGGCATAGGCTTGCTGGCCTGCGTGCCGATGTTATCGCCAAGCTGCTGGTTTTCCATTACCTGCGCAATGCTTCCATAACTTTCGTTATATTTATCAAAAGCAAGCTCGTCCCAAACCCAAAGGCCGATGAGCATTGCAACGGCCATGCCCACGGCAAGGCCACCCACGTTAATTGAAGAAGAAGCCCCATTCCTGATGAGGTTTCGCCACGCTACTTTTATGTAATTTTTTATCATGGTATTTAGTTCATAGTTAATGGTTCATAGTTCATAGCCGGAATTGAACGGCGCAAAGGGCGAATGCAATTCGCCCCTACGTTTTTAACTGTCAACTGCCCACTCATAACTGCCTACTCACTTTTAAGGCTCTTCACCGGGTTGGCCAGCGCGGCTTTTACCGAGCGTATGCTGATGGTTATAAATGCTATCAGCATGGCTATTATACCGGCGACTAAAAATATCCACCAGTGTATATCAACCCTATATGCAAAACTTTGCAGCCACTTGCTGATGGCAAACCAGGCAATTGGCGTTGCTATAACCGCAGCAACCAGTACCAGCAGCACCAATTCTTTAGCGAGCATATTTACAATGTGGCTTATCCGCGCACCCAACACTTTACGGATACCAATTTCTTTAACACGCTGTTGTGCGGTAAATGTTACCAGGCCAAACAGTCCCAAACAAGCAATGCTAATAGCCAGCACCGTGAAAATCAGCAGCAGGTTGCCTTGTTTTTGTTCGGATTGGTATTGGGTAGCAAAATTTTGGTCGAGGAAATGGTAATCGATTTTATTCTCCGGGTCGAATTGTGCATAAACCTGCTGTAAGTAATTAATTGCTGCCGGGATATTGTTTTTGCTTAAGCGCACATACAAGTTATCCTTGTCGTTCGGGACGTAAGGAAGGTTCAAAACCATGGGACTTATTTTATGCTGAAGCGAATAAGTATTAAAGTCTTTGGTAACGCCAACAATGGTTGAGTATAGTACTATACCATGGTCTATTCCCGTCGGCACGCGTTTTCCTATCGGGTTTTTCCAGCCGTACTCGTTTACCAGGGTTTCATTTACAAGGATGGCATGGTTAGCAGTATCTGAAACACCCTTGATGAAGTTACGGCCCTGCACCATTTTTATCTGCATTGCCGGGATAAAATCTTCATCAATAATTAACGACTCAACAAGTTTGGTGTCGGGTGAGTTGCGCCCGTCGGTACCGATGTTAAAACCCATTGAGCCGATATCATTATTGCCAATTGGATTACCAGCAGCCGCTACGCTTTGTATCAGCGGGTTTTGCAGCAGCTGGGCTTTAATTTGCTCCGTTTTTGCGCGGGCGCCTTTATTATTGATATGGAAAGTTAACAACTGCGATTTGTTGAAGCCTAAATCCTTCTCCAAAACATAATGCAGTTGCTGGTATATTACACACGAGCCCACTATCATTACAACGGTGATTACAAACTGGAAAACAACTAGTCCTTTTCTAAAAATAATAGTTGACGACTGGTTACCCAACTGTCCTTTCATGGCAGGAATAGTTTTGAAGCCTGATAGGAACAATGCCGGGTAAATGCCACTGATAATACCTGTTACAAAGGCGAAGGCAGCGAATATAAAGAGTGATTTTGCGGTGCCAAAATACCAGATGTCTAAGCTCTTTCCCGATAAATGATTGAAGTAGGGGATAGCTGTTTGTATTACAAGCATGCCGGCAACGGTAGCCAGGGTAGCCAGTAATATCGATTCGGCAAAGAACATCATTATTAAATTGGCCTTGCCTGAGCCGATGACTTTACGGATACCTATCTCCCTGATCCGAACCGACGAACGGGCAGTAGTCAGGTTAACATAGTTGATAATGGCGATGGCTAATATTAGCAGACCAACCACGCTGAATACATATATGTAGGCAATATTACCGCTGTTACCCATTTCATAGTCGAGCTTCGAATGCAGGTGAATTGAGGTGAGCGGCTGCAACTCCATATTATATTTAACACCTGCGAAATAGGGCTTTAAATATTTGTTGAAAAATGCGCCTGATTTAGCCTCTATCTTTCTATAATCATCATGATTTTTAAGCAACACAAAAGTGAACAGGTTTGCGGCAGGCCAGGCGCCGGTAAGGTTTGCGTTAAACGACCGCAGTGCGCTGAACTTAAAGGTTGAGTTTGCAGGCACGTCGGCAATAACCCCGGTAACTGTTTGCGCATCGTTTTTATCAAAATAGATGGTTTTGTCGACGGCATAGGTGGCATCGCCGAATATCTTTTCGGCAAGGGTTTTTGTTAAAACAATTGAGTTTGGCTTTGATAAGGCAGTTTCAGGATCGCCTGATAAAAAGTGGTAAGTAAATACATTAAATATGGCTGCATCGGTAAATGAAATGTCGCCTGCGTCAATCTGCTTATCGCCATAAGTTATTTTGCCGCCACCTTCCTGGTCAATACGGATAGCTTCTTCTACTTCGGGATAATCAGCTTTTAAGGCCGGGGCATACGGCACCGAGGTAATAGCCAGGTTAAAGCCGCCGTTATCCCATTTGCCATGCTGCGCCACACGGAAAATACGGTCCGATTTTTCGTTGTAGCGGTCGTAGCTCCATTCGTCAGTAACGTATAGCGCAATTATCCAGAATGCAGCCACGCCTATAGCCAGGCCGCAAATATTTACCAATGAAAAAAAACGATGCTTGTGCAGGTTCCTCCAGGCAATTTTAAAGTAGTTTTTTATCATTTTATTTGGTCATTAGTCATTACGTCATTAGTCATTGGGCATTGGTGTGGCTTTTAATTGTGTCAACAGTCATTGACATGATGGCTTACTAATGACCAATGCCCAATGACCGGTGACTAACCTCACTCCGACTTCAAACTCTTCACCGGGTTTGCCAGCGCAGCTTTAATGCTTTGATAGCTAACCGTTAATAATGTAATTATCATTGCACCAACAGCAGCAACCGCAAATATCCACCAGGTTATTTGGGTGCGGAACTGGTAGCCCAACAGCCACTTGTGCATAAAATAATAGGAAAAAGGCGTGGCAATAAGCATTGCAATAATTACCAGCGCTATAAAATCTTTTGATAGCAATTGCCACAAATTAAATACGGTAGCACCGAGTACCTTACGCACACCAATTTCTTTTACACGCTGCTCGGCCATAAACGATGCCATGCCAAACAATCCCAGGCACGAAATAAAAATGGCAAGCCCTGCAAAAACGGTAGCGATATCGCCTATGCGCTGCTCGTCTGAAAACTTCCGTGCATATTCGTCATCAATAAACTTAAAGTCGAACGGGCTGCCAGGGTTATATTTTTTAAATACAGGCGCAATTTTGCTCAGCGCATCGTTTACAGGTGTTTTTGGATTTATGCGCACAGTAATCAAATTAACCCATTCAGGGTCCATGTGAAAAATGGTAGCTATTGTTTGTTTATAAGGCGACTCCATTATCATGTCTTTTACCACGCCGGTAATAACGTGGTTTTTGCCATCCCATCTCATTATTTTACCCACAGGGTTTTTAATGCCGCTAAGTTTTACAGCCGATTCGTTTAAAATAAAAGCGCCTGTATCCGAAGGGGAATTTCTTGAGAAATCGCGCCCTTCAATTATTTTCCAGCCAATGGTATTGCCAAAGTCCTGGGTAACGGCAATAGTGCCGAAAGTAGGGTCGAACCCCGGTGTTTTTCCCATCCAATCAAAGCCCCCGTTGTTTGACCATATTTGCGTAGTCGAGCTGTTTGATTCTGCCATATCCGATACGGCGCCGGTTTTTATAAGGTCGTTTCTCAGTGCATCGTAATGTCCATGAATGTCTGGGGTATTCATGTTAATCGTGATCAGCCCGCTTCGGTTATAACCAACCGGAAGATTTTTGGCAAATTGTATTTGCCTGTAAACTACAATAGTGCCTATTATTAACACTATCGATACTGTAAACTGAACAACTACCAGCGCCTTGCGTGGCAACGCGGCTAAACGGCCCGCTTTAAAAGTGCCTTTTAACACCTTAATGGGTTTAAAACCTGACAGGTAAAAGGCAGGATAACTTCCTGATATAATACCGGTTAAAAAAGTAAAAGTGAGTGCGGTGAGCCAAAATAAAGGGCTGTCCCAGGGAATATTTACGGTTTTGCCTGCTATTGTATTAAAGTATGGAACGGCCAGTACCATCAATATTATTGTCAACGCAAAAGCTAAAAACACCACCAGCATCGATTCGCTTAAAAACTGCCTGATAAGCTGCCCCCTTAATGAACCAATGGCTTTGCGAATACCCACTTCCCTGGCTCTTTTCTCGCTGCGCGCTGTGCTTAAATTCATAAAATTAATACAAGCCAGCAATAGTACAAATGCGCCGATTATACCAAACAGCCAGGTAAACTTTATACGTCCCCCAACCGAAACTCCATTCTGAAATTCGCTGTACAAATGCCATTTAGCCATGGGGAATACCTGCATTGTTTCGTCGTTCATTTTAAAATGCGGTTTGGTAATGTTCCTTATTTTGGCCGATACCTTGGCAAAATCAGCTTTTGGATTCAGTTGTACAAAAAGATGGCAGCCATGGTTAGCCCATGCTGTGGTTTGCGTGTTCCACCAGTTTGCCGGATCCTTCCAGGGCATCATAAACATGGTTTGGCTAAAAGTGGTATTATGCGGCAAATCTTCATAAACTCCGGCAACCTTCAGGTTGGTTTTATTATCGACCTTAAGGGTTTGATTAATAGGGTTGGCGTCGCCGTATAATGCCTTTGCTACCGATGCCGACAGGAGGATAGATGCAGGGTCGTTAAAAGTATTATAATTACCCTGGACCATCACCAGCGACAATATTGCGGGAAGGTCTGGTTCGGCCCACATACCATTCAGCGATAATTTTTTGGCGCCTATTGCCAGTATATGTGTTCCCTCCCAGGTAAGGGCGATACGTTTAAAATCAGCCGGGTACTTTCTCCGCAATTCGTTACTGAGCGGTACCACTGTTGAACCAAAGGTCCCGGTTTCGCCATTGCTGGTTTGCGTAGTCATCAACTGGCCAACGCGGTCATAGTTCTGATGATATTTATCATACGATAATTCATCCCAGATCCATAAACCAATCAGCATGGCCACCATCATGCCAACGGCCAGTCCGCTAATATTTATTAATGACGAGGTTTTATTTTTTATAATATTCCTCCAGGCAATTTTAAAGTAGTTTTTTATCATGGCAGCTAGTTCATTAGTTCATTGGTTCATTAGTTTATTGGTGGGGCGACGAAACCGCACACATAACTTTTCATAGATTCTACAATTCAAAACTGTGCCGATAATTTAACAGATTGATTATCAATTGTTTAATTTAAAATTGAGGATGGCGTAAATGGTGCATATCCGTACGGTAAGTGTCCGGTTTTGTTACAGTATTATAACTTCAAAATATATTTCCACTTCGCCATAATTGTCTTATTATTAGTTATTTATAATAGATATTTTTTTATAATATTGTGTACTAATAATTTAAACCTTTAAACCTAAATTTCATGAAGAAGCTAGTCTTTATTTTTATCGCAACCATTTCACTGTCGTTCAGCAAAACATCCCACAAAACAGGTGGCGCTGCTTTACCCGGCTCAAAAACTGCTCCCCACAGCGTAATTGCCGACAAGCCACTGACACCCGATTCGGTTATAACTTTACTTAAAGAAGGCAACCATCGTTTTTACACTTTTCAACCAAGAAGATTCAATGACCGCCGCCGGATCAAGGAAACGGCTAAAGGACAAAATCCCATGGGAGCGGTTTTGTCGTGTCTTGATTCAAGGGTGCCGGTGGAGACTGTATTTAATATGGGCATCGGCGATTTATTTGTCGCTCGCGTGGCCGGCAATATCGGGAATAAGGACATTTGGGGCAGCCTTGAGTATGCCACATTTGTGGTGGGAGCCAAGGTAATAGTAGTGCTGGGCCATGAGGATTGCGGGGCAATTAAGTCGGCTATAGATATGGATACTGTGAAGGTGGGTAATATTACTGCCCTTTTAACTAAAATCAGGCCTGCGGTGGACGCTGTGAAAATACCAACAAACCCGAAGGAACGAACATCAAAAAACAAAAAGTTTGTGCGCGCAGTGATGGTGAAAAATGTAGAGCTCACCATAAAAAAAATGCGTAAAGACAGCCCGATAATCGACAAGCTTGTAAAAGATGGGAAAGTTAAAATATTGGGTGGCATTTATGACGTTGCTACCGGTAAAATAGCATACTTATAATTACGGTGCGAATATTTTTATAGCGATTGGTATTTATCCGCATTGAAAAATGCGCTGCTTTTTTATGCAGCCAGCCGAAGGTGCTGAATATGAATAATTTGATCGAGAGGCGTTTGGTACTATTGCGTATCAAACGCCTTTCAATTGACTATCAATCAATTATTTATATAATAATTTGTGCTTGCATAATTAATTTTGTTTGATAGATTTGGTTATTATAATCCTGCTATAACAATAGCACCCTCGCAATTCCTGTTTTTATTCAATTATGAAAAGAAAATTCATTTCACTTTCTATTGCTTCGGCTTGTTTGGTTTTGTTTGGCGCTGGCCATGCTGATGCCCAAAGAAAAAAGGCTGGGGCATATTCGGCTGCCAATAAATCGGTAAAGGTTTATGTAACCGCCAAAGGTACCGACGACCGCATGAAGCAAACGGAAACGCTCACCTTTAAAAGCAATCCGCAGCCCGTTGAAACGGAAGTTGCCATTTTTGTGGACCCGTCAAAAACCTTCCAGACCATGCTGGGCATAGGCGGCGCTTTGACCGATGCGTCGGCCGAGATATTTTATAAGCTGCCTAAAGACAAGCAAAAGGAACTGCTGACAGCCTACTACGATAAAGAAAAAGGTATTGGTTATACCATTGGCCGTACCACAATAGCAAGCAGCGATTTTTCGAGCGGCACTTACGGTTATATAAAAGATAACGATGTTTCGCTTAAATCATTTGATGTAAGTCATGACAAGCAATACCGCATACCCTTTATAAAGGAAGTTACCAAAGCGGCAGGAGGTAAGCTTACCCTGTTTGCTACTCCGTGGAGTCCGCCGGGATGGATGAAAAGCAATAACGATGTACTACATGGAGGAAAACTGCTGGCGAAGTACGATCAGCCCTGGGCCAACTTCTATATCAAATTTATCCAGACTTATGAAAAGCTTGGCATACCTATCTGGGGCCTTTCGGTGCAAAACGAGCCGATGGCAACGCAAACCTGGGAATCGTGCCTTTACACTGCTGAGGACGAACGTGATTTTATCAAGAATTTTCTAGGCCCAGCCTTATACAAAGCGGGCATGCAAAGCAAAAAGCTAATCATTTGGGACCATAACCGCGATTTGCTTTACCAGCGAGCCAGCACTATACTGGAAGACCCTGCAACGGCCAAATATGTTTGGGGCATAGGCTTCCATTGGTACGAAACGTGGACCGGTGCGGGCATGAATTTTGAAAATACCCGCCTGGTAAATAAAGCCTTCCCTGATAAGAATTTGATTTTTACTGAAGGCTGCGTGGAGAAGTTTGATTTTAACAGGCTGAACGACTGGTCGCTTGGCGAACGCTACGGCTTATCCATGATAAATGATTTTAACGCAGGCACCGTGGGATGGACTGACTGGAACGTGTTGCTTGACGAAAAAGGCGGCCCGAACCACGTGGGGAACTTTTGCTTTGCACCCGTGCATGCAGATACGCGTAACGGCAGCTTGATATACACTAATTCGTATTATTACCTGGGCCATTTCAGCAAGTTTATCCATCCGGGTGCCAAACGCATAGTAAGCGCAGCCAGCAGGGATAAACTGTTAACTACCGCCTATATTAACCCGGATGGCAAATTGGCCGTTGTGGTTATGAACCGCGGCGATGAGAATATTGATTATTCGTTATGGATAAAAGGTAAAGCGGCTAAGACTACCGCGCTGGCGCATTCAATTGCGACGCTGGTGGTGGAGTAACACGATTGAAAAACTATGTAATTTCGAGCGATAGCGAGAAACCTTGTATGCGCGCCGAACATGCGGCACGCGAGGCGTACAAGTTTTCTCACTGCGTTTCTAAATGCCATTGAGGAGAAAGGGACGTAGTAGTGGACGCTAAAACTATTATTATTCACGCGAAGGATGCTTCAACGGGGCGAAGTTACTGCAGCAGAATAAAAGCTTCAATTTTGTATCGGCTGATAATCAGCATGTTTCACAGCGTTCCGGGTGTTCCGCGTGTAAAAATGGAACGTTTTGCGGACGGATAAGCCTGCTACTGCGAGTTCTCTCGCAACTTTGGTGTTAGACGGTGATGATATGAGCGCGTAAAGTCCCAGCGATGAGGTCGCCGCGTTCAATAACATTATAGATTAATGGTATAACAAAAAAGCGGCCATCAGCCGCTTTTTTCATATCGTATAAATATCGTGTTAGTCTTCTATCACCACACCCATATTGCAAAACTTGTTTATCCTCTCGGTAACCAGTTCATCAATATTGCGCTCTTTTAGTACTTTCAAATCTTTTAGCAGTTGTTTTTTAAGGATGCCGGCCATAGCAACCGGGTCCTGGTGTGCGCCGCCGAGGGGCTCTTTAATTACGCCGTCAATCAATTTGTTTTTCAGCATTTCGGTGCTGGTTAGTTTCAGCATTTCTGCTGCGCGCTCTTTTTGTTCCCAGGTTTTAAACAGGATAGTGGAGCAGTTTTCCGGCGAAATGACCGAATACCAGGAATTATCAAGCATTAATACCCTATCACCAATACCAATACCCAATGCACCGCCTGATGCGCCTTCTCCAATTACCACGCAAATTACCGGTACTTTTAATATCGACATTTCGAGCAGGTTGCGGGCAATGGCCTCTCCCTGTCCGCGTTCTTCTGCTTCAAGGCCTGGAAACGCTCCGGGAGTATCAATCAGTGTAATAACGGGTTTGTTAAATTTCTCGGCAAGCTTCATCAGTCTTAATGCCTTGCGGTAGCCCTCAGGGTTAGCCATACCGAAGTTGCGCATCTGGCGCTCCTTGGTATTTCGGCCTTTCTGGTGACCGATAAACATAGCTGTTTGCCCGCCTATGGTACCGAAACCGCCAACAATTGCCTTGTCATCACCTACTGTACGGTCGCCATGCAGTTCGATAAAATCGTCGCACATCAACTCTAAATATTGCAGGGTGTAGGGCCTTTCGGGGTGGCGTGAAATCTGTACTTTTTGCCAGCCGGTTAAGTTGGAATATATGTCTTTTTTCGCGGCATCCAGCTTGCCTTCAAGCTCCAATATCGTTGCCGACATATCCAGCTTGTTTTTATCTTCAACCTGCTTTACCTTTTCAATTTGCTGCTGCAGTTCGGCAAGTGGTTTTTCAAAGTCAAAAGTAATCTTCATTCAACAATTTATTAATAGTGAGATGAACTTCCTGTATAAATCAATTCAAACCCGTTTGGTGTTGATAAACATCAAAATGTTTTTACACTTAATTAGGGGGCGCTAAATTAAATAAATCTAATGGCATTTCAGTGAATTACCTTTTTTCTATCGACTCAATTTTCCGAACCTGCTGTTGTGTTAGTATGCTTTTGGTAACCAGGCAGGCTTGTAAAATGGTATTTCGCAACTCGCCCTGGTACAGGCCATACCGGTTTGCATAATATATCAGCGATCCGTTATCCACCCGGTTATATTTAAAAATACTGTCGAGCGTTCGCTCGTTACGGATAACTATCAGGCCCATTTCCAGTATTTTGCGGCGCAGTTCTTTTACAATCGGCTTAAGTTTGGCCTCCTGCTCCGCGGTTAAATTGATCTCCTTTTTATATTTCAATGCTTTAACCGGCGATGGGTAATGATTCAACTCAGCCGCTAACGACATGTGGTATAAATCGGTGCCGTTTAGCAAAGCGGTATATTCCTCGTCCGTAATAGTTTTGAGTGGAGATTTTTTGATAGCGGCGGTGTCAGGAGACTGGGCCCTTGCTGAAATTGTAACTGCCAGGGCAATCAGGGTAAGTAGTAGTTTCGGCATAAAGTGTTGATTTAGTCGGATTAGGATGCGGGTTGCCCCAGTACACCTAATCCAACCAAATAAACTCAACAAAACTAAATTTGTTCGGCTACAATTTAAAAAACACCTTTTTTCTGTACAGAAAATAACAAATCAGCCATTCGAGCCCGAAAATGCAAATGGCTCCAACAATAATTTTTAATAATTCCCCGGCATCAAACCAGCTTAAAACACCATTCGAAATTGCACTAACGTAGCCATTAAACCACCTACTGCCCACAATTTCAAAAAACAGGTAGATGAAAATAGAATTCATCCCCACTATGGTGAAAAACGTTAAATACTTCTTGTGTCCCGCTACATCAACCCACCAATAACTAAGGGCCAAAAACCAAAGGCACCAGCCTAAGGAAGCGATGGTGAA
>Ga0105239_10009984_pt1 | contig 10654 bp, 8 predicted proteins | sample KBSC44metaG_FD_92761 | JGI IMG/M metagenome (GOLD analysis project Ga0105239, IMG submission 92761) | Corn rhizosphere microbial communities from Kellogg Biological Station, Michigan, USA - KBS C4-4 metaG | ecosystem: Host-associated > Plants > Roots > Rhizosphere > Soil | place: Michigan, USA...
CGGTTGCTCTCCAGGACCATGTCGATGAAGTCGATGACGATGATGCCGCCGATGTCGCGCAGCCGCAGTTGACGGACGATCTCCTCGGCCGCCTCGAGGTTGTTCTTGGTGACGGTCTCCTCGAGGTTGCCGCCCTTGCCGGTGAACTTGCCGGTGTTGACGTCGACGACCGTCATCGCCTCGGTCCGGTCGATCACCAGCGAGCCGCCCGAGGGCAGCCAGACCTTGCGGTCCAGGCCCTTGGCGATCTGCTCGTCGACCCGGTACGCCGCGAAGATGTCCTTGCCGTTCTGGGACGAGTAGCGCTCCAGACGGTCCTTCAGGTCCGGCGCCACGTGCTCGACGTACCCCTCGACGAGGTCCCACGCGTCGTCGCCCTCGACGACCAGCTTGGTGAAGTCCTCGGTGAAGAGGTCGCGGACGACCTTGAGGGTCAGGTCCGGCTCGCCGTACAGCAGCTCGGGGCCCTTGCCGGCCTCGACCCGCTTCTCGATCTCCGACCACCGGGCGGTGAGCCGCTCGACGTCCTGGGTGAGCTCGTCCTCGCTGGCACCCTCGGCGGCCGTGCGCACGATCACGCCCGCGGTGTCGGGGACGATCTCCTTCAGCAGCGACTTGAGCCGGTTGCGCTCGGTGTCGGGCAGCTTGCGGGAGATCCCGCTCGTGTTGCCGTCGGGCACGTAGACCAGGAACCGGCCGGGCAGGCTGATCTGGCCGGTCAGTCGCGCGCCCTTGTGGCCCACGGGATCCTTCGTGACCTGCACCAGGATCGTCTGCCCCGACTGGAGCACCGACTCGATCTTGCGGGCCTGGCCGTCCTTGTGCCCCAGGGCCGACCAGTTGACCTCACCGGCGTACAGGACCGCGTTGCGGCCCTTGCCGATGTCGACGAACGCCGCCTCCATCGAAGGAAGGACGTTCTGCACCCGGCCCAGGTAGATGTTGCCGATCAGCGAGGTCTGGGACTCGCGGGCGACGTAGTGCTCGACGAGGACCTTGTCCTCCAGGACCCCGATCTGCGTCAGCTCACCGCGCTGGCGGATCACCATCACCCGCTCGACGGACTCGCGCCGTGCGAGGAACTCGGCCTCGCTCACGATCGGGGCGCGCCGGCGCCCGGCCTCACGACCCTCGCGGCGGCGCTGCTTCTTGGCCTCCAGCCGGGTCGAGCCACCGATGCTGGTGATCTCGTCCTCGGGGTTGCGTGGCTTGCGGACGCGCGTGCGCCGGCGGCGCGTGCCTGTCTCCTCGCCGCTGTCGTCGGAGTCACCGGCCTCGTCACGGTCGTCGGCCGTCGACCCGCTCGACCCCTCGTCGGCGCCGTCGGGCCCGTCCTCACCCGCTCCGCGGCGACGGCGGCGACCGCCACGGCGACGACGGCGCCGCGCGCCGCCCTCACCCGACTCGTCGCCCTCCGCAGCCTCGTCGAGGTCAGGCTCGGGGCCGGCGTCGGGAGCCTGCTCGGCTCCCTCGGACGCCGGGGCCTTCTTGGCAGTCTTCTTCGCCGTCTTCTTGGCGGCCTTCTTCGCCGGAGTCCCGGCGTCGTCGGCCGGGGCTGTCTCCGCGCTCGTCGCGGTGTCGGCGTCGGGCGCCGCCTCGGGAGCGCTCGCCGCGACCGCCTTGGCGGCCCGCTTGCGGGTGGGCTTCGCCTCGGGTGCCTGGAAGAGGACCATCGGGGCCGCGGCCTCCTTGGTCGCGCGCCGGGAGGACTTCTGGGGCTTCTCCTCCGCAGCGTCCGCGGGGGCGCCCTCGGCAGCGGCGTCGGGCTCGCCGGCCGCGGCAGCAGCCTTCTTGGTCGTCTTCTTGGCCGCCGTCTTCTTCGCGGCGGTCTTCTTGGCGGCGGACTTCTTGGCCGCCTTCTTCGCCGGGGCCGGAGGGGCGGACTGCTCCGCTCCGGACTGCTCGGCGGCTGCGCCGTCGGGCGAGGCGTTGTCGGAATTGGTGGTGTCGTCAGCGTCGAGCACAGTGCTCTCCTCGTGCACGGGCCCTGCGCATCGCCGGGCGACCGTGCGGGTCGCGCCGCGGGGGTTGGTGAGTCCCGCGACCAAAGCCTTCAGTCGGCGACGACACCCTCCGTGTGCGTACGTCGAGCGGAGTCTCCCCGATCACCGACCGCGGTCGCCAGGCCTGCCGAGGTGTGCTGTCACCGCACCTCAACCGGCCGCGTCGCGGTCCGGTGACAACGGATCCCCCACCGTGCCGGAACGTGGATCAAGTGGACCCTGCGCCAACCGCTGCGCGAGGGCAGCTGGGCCGGCGTCGACTCCCGTGACCTCACGGAGCGCGGCGAGAACGTCGTCGGGTCTCACGGACGGTGTTCCGTGTCGCAAGACCACTGCGAGTATCGCACATGTTTGTCCAGTGTTCGCCGACGCGCCGACGCCCTGTACCTCCAGGGACACGATCGCGGAGCGCGCGTCGAAGGTCCGCAGCCCCTTCTTGGTCATCCGCTCGACCGGGATCTCGGGGGTCGCGAGCAGCCGCTCGACGCCGTCGGCCAGCGCCTCCGCCTGCGCTCCCGTCACGGTGATCTCCCACAGCGACGCCTCGAGCCGGTCGGCCAGCGAGCCACCGGCGCTCACCACGACCTCGAGCAGGTCGAGGCCCTCCGGGAGGGAATCGTCGAGCGCCACTCGGAGCGCCTCGGGGTCGACCACCTCGGACAGGCCGATCTCCAGGTACTCCGCTTCGCTGGCGGCCCCGGTCGGGCTCGCCCCGGCGTACGAGATCCGCGGGTGCGGGTTGAACCCCGAGGAGTACGCCATCGGGACCCGGGCCCGGAACAGTGCTCGCTCGAAGGCCCGGCTGAAGTCCCGGTGGCTGGTGAAGCGGAGCCGGCCGCGCTTGGCGTACCGGATCCGCAGGCGCTGGACGGGCGGCGCCTGCTGCGCCGGCTGGGTGCGCTTCTCGGGGCTCGCCACGCCGAGGACCCTACCCATCCGGGTCGTCGACGCTCCGGGCTCCGGTGGCCGGGCGCGGGTCGCGGGCGCAGGCCCCCACGGCGAGGCAGAGGGCGAACGCCACGCTGAGCGCGTCCCACCGCTCGGCATTGTCGGGCTCGTACATGAACGGCAGGGCGAGGGTCCCGACGACGACGGCACAGAGCAAGGCGTTGCGCGTGGACGCCGCCACGGCGAGGACCAGGACGACGGCCGCGATGCCGAGCACGACGTATCCGGCTCCACGAGGAGCGGGGAACATCACCTCCTGCGCGCCGTCGTTCTCGAGCCATCCCGGCAGCCACCGGGCGGAGTAGGTGAGGAAGTCGTGCACCCAGGGGACCGGGCCGTGCCAGGCGTCCGGGTTGAAGATGCTCAGGAACTTCTGCTGGTACGCCACGCCCGTCACGTAGCCGGTCCAGAGCATCAGCCCCACGGCCACGGCAGGCGGGACCAGGACCGCGGCAGCCATTGCCACGGCCTTGCGGCGCGTGGTCGCCACGGCGCCGGGACGGATCAGGGCTGCGGCTCCCCAGAGGCCGAGCGCCACGCCCAGGATGATCAAGTACTGCGTGTGCCACAGGCCCAGGACGGTCGAGGTCACGACGAGGACCCCGAGCCGTGGCCGGGAGATCCCCGGCGCCGCGTGGAACCACCACATGGCGAGCACCACGACCAGGAAGAGCATCGAGCCGATCCACTTCTCGTCGGCGCGGGTCGACATCGTCCGCATCGCCGGAGACATGCCGAGGTAGGCGATCGCGAGCGCCGCGCGTGCCTCTCCGGCGCCCACGACCCGGGCCGCCGCGGCGACGAGACCGACGATCACCACGACCGCGACCGTCAGCGCGAGGTACCAGAACTGCGCCGGGGTGAGCACCCCGGAGCCGTGGAAGAGGCACTCCGCCTGAGGAGTCAGCGCGTTGCCGAGCGGGTGCGCGGTGTCACCCATCCCCTTGCGGATCCAGTTCGGGTCGCAGCCCCCGTTCGCGCGGTTGATGAACGTGTCGGTGTCGAAGTCCGGGACGGCGTGGTGCCAGATCAGGGCGGCGTGGGACGTGACCGCCACCAAGGCGACCGCCAGCAGCGTCAGCGGAGTGCCCTCCCCGAGCCTGCGCAGGCGTGCCGGCCAGGCGTGCTCCCCCGGCCCGTTGCGCGGTCGGATCGACCTGCGGACCCCGGAGACCTTCGGCACGCCACGCATGGTCCCACAGCGGCCGCGCCCAGCTGGTCGCAGCGGGTCCCTTGGTACCATCCGCGCCGTGTCCAGCGAGCCGCACGACCCACGCGTCCTGGTGATCGTCCCGGCCTGGAACGAGGAGGTCTCGGTGGGCCGCACCATCACCGAGATCCAGCGCACCAACCCCGGGGTTGACGTGCTCGTCGTCGACGACGGCTCGGGCGACCGCACCGCGTCGCAGGCCGCTGCGGCGGGCGCCCGCGTGGCCCGCCTGCCCTTCAACCTCGGCGTCGGTGGTGCCATGCGCACCGGCTACCGCTACGCCCAGCGGCACGACTACGACATCGCGGTGCAGATCGACGCCGACGGCCAGCACGACCCCTCGTTCCTGCCCGCCCTCCTCGCCCGGCTCGACACCGCGGACATCGTCATCGGCGCCCGGTTCGCGCGCGACGGCGACACCTACCGCGTCCGCGGGCCGCGTCGCTGGGCGATGGTGCTGCTCGCGAAGGTGCTCTCCCGGATCGGGCGCACGCGGCTCACCGACACGACCTCGGGCTTCCGCGTCGCCAACCGGCGGGCCATCGCGGTCTTCGCGGCCCACTACCCGGCGGAGTACCTCGGAGACACCGTCGAGTCGCTCGTGATCGCGATCCGCACGGGATGCAGGGTCACCCAGGAACCGGTCGACATGCGGGTGCGCGAAGCCGGCCAGGCGAGCCAGTCCCCCGCGAAGTCGACGATCTACCTGCTGCGTGCGATCGTCGCGCTGGGCCTCGCTCTCGTACGCCGATGGCCGGCGAACTTCGACGACGGCACCGAGCCGTCGACCATCCTGGCCGCCGAGCCGAAGGAGATCCGATGAACGGCCCCGAAGTGCTCGGTGTCCTCGGCGCGATCACGATCCTGCTCACGCTCTTCGAGATGTTGCGACGGCACCGCCTGCGGGAGAAGTACGCCGTGATCTGGTTCGTCCTGGCCGTCGGCGCCCTGGTCGTCGCGGTCGCGCCGTCGCTGCTGAACGCCGCGTCCGACGCGCTGGGGCTCCAGGTCCCCTCGAACCTGGTGTTCTTCGTCGCCTCGCTGGTGCTCCTCGGCCTGACCCTCCAGCACAGCTTCGAGCTGGGCCGGGGCGAGGAGCGGGTGCGCACCCTGGCCGAGGAGGTCGCGCTGCTGCGGCTCCGCCTCGACGAGCTCGCCGGCGAGGAGACCCCGGAGAGCGGCCCACCGCATGAATGATCCGACCCTTCCCCGGGTGACGGCGGTGATGCTGGCCTGGGGCGACGAGCCCGTGCTCGAGGAGGCCGTCACCGCCGTGCTCGGCTCGACCGGTGTCGTCGTCGACGTGGTCCTCGTCGACAACGGCTGCACCACCGATGCGGTCGAACGCGTCGGCGCGCTCGACGGGGTCACGGTCGTGACCCCGGGGACCAACACCGGCTTCGCCGGCGGGTGCAACCTGGGCGCCCGGCACGCGACCGGGGACGTCCTCGCGTTCATCAACGGGGACGCCGTCGTCGAGCCCCCCGCGCTTGCCCGGCTGGCCGCCGCGCTCGGTGAGGACGTCGGCCTGAGCAGCGCGTCCTTGCGGCTCTACGACGACCCGAGCACGATGAACTCCGCCGGCAACCCCGTGCACTTCTCCGGTCTCAGCTGGGCCGGCGGACTCGGCGAGCCGGCCAGCGCGCACGCCGAGCCGCGCGACATCACCTCGGCCACCGGCGCGGCCACTGCGGTGCGGGCCGACCGCTTCGCCGCGCTCGGCGGATTCTGCGAGCCGATGTTCGCCTACTGCGAGGACACCGAGCTCAGCCTGCGCTGCTGGCAACGCGACTGGCGCGTCGTCTTCGTCCCCGACGCGGTCGTCCTCCATCGCTACGAGTTCTCCCGCAACGACCAGAAGTTCTACCTGCTCGAGCGCAACCGGCTCTTCCTGCTGCTGACCTTGTTCGAGCGGCGCACGCTCGTGGTGCTGGCGCCCGCGCTGCTCGGTCTCGAGCTGGCCGTCCTCGCGGTCGCCCTTCGCCAGGGGTGGGGACGCCAGAAGGTCGCGGGGTGGACCTGGCTGTGGCGCAACCGGTCGGTCGTTCGCGACCGGCGCCAGGAGGTGCAGGCACGACGTACCCGGTCGGACCGGGAGATCTCCGCGCTGCTGACCGGCGACTTCGCGCCGGGCGGTGAGGCGGGAATGGCGGCTCCCGCCGTCGTGCGCACCGGGTCGCGCGCCTACTGGAACCTCGCACGACGATGGCTCGGACATCACGACAGCAGGAAGGGGTAGGACCGTGGACACGCCAGGTACCCAGGGCGAGGACTACACGTCCCGGCTCGAACAGCTCGAGAGCGCCCGCTGGAAGAAGCTCCTGGACGTCCAGCGGCCCTACCGCTGGAACCTGCGGCGCCTGGAGCTCGGCGCCACGCTGGACGTCGGGTGCGGCATCGGCCGCAACCTCGTGAACCTGCCCGCCGGCAGTCTCGGGGTGGACCACAACGCGGCCTCCATCAGCACCGCTCGCTCTCGCGGACTCGACGCGTGCACGACCGAGGAGTTCGCCGCGCGGGACGTCGCGGAGCGGTCCTTCGACAGCATGCTCCTCGCCCACGTCCTCGAGCACATGACCCCTGAGCAGGGGCTCGAGGTCGTCCGGTCCTACCTGCCCTACGTGTCGGGCAAGGTGGTCGCGATCTGCCCGCAGGAGCGCGGCTACCGGTCCGACGACACGCATGTGACCTTCCTGGACGCCGCCGCGATGCGGCAGATCCTCCAGGACGCGGGACTCCGACCGGTCCGCTCCTACTCGTTCCCGCTGCCACGGATGTTCGGGAAGGCGTTCACCTACAACGAGACCGTGGTCGTCGCCCACCGCGACTGACCGCACGGCAGGGCATCGCCGTCAGCGCGGTCGCCTGACCTATCCTGACCCCGACGACCGACGAGCCCCGGGAAGGGCCCTTGAAGAGATCGAACAACCTCGACGCGTTCCGGCTCCTCGGGGCGGTGCTGGTGATCATCGGCCACGCCTACCACCTGATGGGCCGCGGGAACGAGGTGCCCTTCGTCTTCGGGTACCCCATCAGCACGCTGGGCGTCGTGATCTTCTTCAGCATCAGCGGCTACCTGATCTGTGCCAGCTGGACGCGCAAGCGCAGCATCGTCCCGTACATGGCCGCCCGCTGCCTGCGGATCTTCCCCGGGCTCATCGCCGTGGTGCTGCTGAGCATGCTGGTCATCGGACCGTTGGTCACCACGATGGCCGTGCACGACTACTTCGCCAACGACCATTTCCTCGGCTATGCGACGAACATCCGGCTGCTCCCGCAGTACGACCTGCCCGGCGTCTTCACGGACCTGCCGTACCCGAACGCGGTGAACGGGTCGCTGTGGACGCTGCCGGCCGAGTTCTTCTGCTACCTGGTCGTTCCGCTCGTCTGCGTGCGCTGGCTCGGCGTCCGCGTGCCGGTCCTGTTCGGGCTGCTGGGGCTGTCCCTCTACCTCGCACACGTCGCGCCCCAAGCCTCGCCCGTGATCTACGGGACCCGGCTCAGCGACGCCGCCTCCATGTGGGTCTTCTTCATCGCCGGCTCGCTGCTGCGCACCGCGCAGGAACGCGTACCCGGACTCTTCCGCACCGATGTGGCTGTCGTCGGGCTCCTGGGTCAGGTGGCGATGGTGAGCCTCTACCCGACAGCGGTCATCTGGACGACCTGGGTGTTCCTCCCCTACGCGATCCTCACCGCAGGCCTGGCGAGCACGCCGTACGTCCGTCGCGCGGCGCGGTACGGCGACCTCTCCTACGGCCTGTACCTCTGGGCGTTCCCGATACAGCAGCTGGTGATCCTCGCAGCGGGCACGCTGCGCATGGGCCTGGACCTCCCGCTGGTGACGATCCTGAGCCTGTGCCTGGCGTGGTTGTCCTGGCACACGATCGAAGGACCGTCGATGCGGCTCAAGGACGCAGTGCTCAACCGGATGTCGGCGCCGAAGCTGACTCCGGCGACGACCGCGCCCGCAGCCGAGCCGGCCGCCTGACGCGTCGCGGGTTCAGCTCGCGGACCGCCGCCCGACCAGAGCACGCAGCTTCTGGCGGACGAGCCGCGGGTTGCGCGCTGCCGTCACCGACTTGCGTGCCAGCACACGGACCAGCCGGCGGGGGCGTTGCCTCCCGGCGAGGGCTCGCGGAGCGCCGCCGCCACGCTTCTCCTTGAGCTCCTTCAGCTCGAGCCGTTGCTTGCGGACGACCCGCTCGAGCTCGGCCAGCCGCTGGAGGTCCTTGCGGAGCCGTCGGGTGTCACCGGCGGGCAGCAGGAAGGGCTTGGCGTCGATCCGCCGGCGCACCTCGAGCTCGTTCTGCAGCCACTCGTCGTGGGGATGGGCGGTCCGCGAGGAGTCGCGATCGGTCCACCACCGGTAGATCGCGCCCACCCGGGACACGTCGGTGACGCCGACCAGCTGCGCGGCCTGGAGCAGGAACTCCCAGTCCTCGACGGTGGTCATCGACTCGTCGAAGGTCAACCCGAAGTCGCGGTGCAGCGAACGCGGGAAGACCCACCCGATCGGCGGCGACTGGTTCTTCGCCACGTGGCGGGCCAGCGAGAACTCGCGCTCGTAGACCGGCTTCGGCGCCCCCAGCGCTCGTACGCCGTCGGCACCCAGGACGTCGATCACCGTGACGTTCTGGCGCAGGGCGACGGCGCGCAGGATGCGACCGCCGTAGTCCTTCTCGGCCTTGGCGAACTCGTCGACCCAGTGGCCCAGGACGATGTCGTCGTCGTCGAAGATCGAGACGTACCGGCCGCGCGCGTTCTCGAGGCCGAGGTTGAGCGGCGTCGACCGCTGGCCGCGGTCGATGCGGAGGAACCGGGTCCGCTCCTGGAGCGAGGGGACCTGGTCGGCGATGACCCGCTCGATCGTCTTCTGCTGGTCCAGGGTCGTGCGATGCCCGATCACGATGATCTCGAAGTCCTGGTTGGACTGGGCCGCGAGCGAGAGGAACGCCTCGCGCAGCTCCTGCGGGCGCTTGCCCTGCGTGCGGATCAGCACACTCAGGAAGGGTCCGTCCTCGGTATCCTCCACGACCTCGCGGCGAGGGACCGGCCCCAGGGCCCAGACGAACTGGTTGACCAGGCCGTTGGGCTCCGCAGTGTTGCGCATCCCGCGGAGGAAGTGCGAGACGGACGTCTTCTCCGACAGGATCGCGTGGTCGGTCGGGAAGTACTGGTCGCTCTTGCCGAGGATGACGTCGTGGGCGTCGATGCGGTTGAGGCCGGCACGGGCGAACGCCTGCTTCAGCGAGGTCTCGCTGTAGAGCTGGTAGTGGGTGACGTCGAGGAGGCCGGCCTCGGTGTAGGTCCACTGCCCCAGCAGGTTCTTGAGCGCGACGTCCATGTGGGTGATGTTGGGCACGCTCGTCACCGCGACCGCGCGGTGCTCGGCCAGGATGTCGCCGATCGCCCGGAGCGCGTGCGAACCGTCGGTCATGTGCTCGAGACCGTCGAGGAAGGTGACCGAGACCAACCGTCGGCCGTCGAGGATGCGCCGGAACTCCTCGGTGAGGCCCGGCGAGCTCAGGTCGGCGACGTGGCCCTCGTGGCCGCGGTCGACCAGCTCCTTGATGAACATCTCCTCGATGTCCACGCCGATGTAGCTCAACCCGAGCATGTCGACGATGGGCTCGGCGATGTGCCCGAAGCCGCAGGCGATGTCCAGGTGGACGCCGCCCTCGGGGACCCCGCCGACGTGCTTGCGCAGGAGGTCCAGGGTGTGCCCGTACTTGTTGTCGGGCTGGACCGAGTTGTCGTACTTGTGGAAGCTCACAACCAGAACCTGTGCTTCGTGAAGGCGCGCGGGGTGAAGGTGCCGATGGCGTGCTCACGGTCGCGCTGGGGAACCAGCGCTCCCGCGCGCTTGCGACGCTGGAACTCGCGGAGGGCAGCTCGGTGCTCGGGTGCGGCCGACTCGCGGTAGATGTTCGACAGCCGCTCCAGGACGTCCTCGCGGGACCACTTGTGCGCGAGGAGGAGGGCGGCCTGCGCGGAGTACTGACGCTCGGCCTGGGTCGGCATCCACTTGCCCTCGAGGGTGAGCTCCTTGTCGTGGAACACCACGGCAGCGGGCTGGAAGATCACGGTGCGACCGGCTTCGCGCACACGCCACGAGTAGTCGAGGTCGTCGCAGTACATGAAGAAGGTCTTGGCGTCGAAGCCGCCCAGCTCGCCGAAGAGCTCCCGGGGCGTCATCGCGAAGGCGGTCGTCGCCCACGACGTGTGGCCGGTGCCGGGGTCGTAGTCCTTGGGGTGCTCGATCGGCAGCTGCTTGGCCTCGGCCATGCCGACCCGCGGATCCTCGAACGCGGCCAGCATCCGCCAGATCGCGCGCGCGTCAGGCACCACGTCGGGGTTGGAGAAGACGAGGTAGTCGGCGCGGTTCAGCGCCTTCGCCAGCTGGTTGTGGCCGCGCGACGTGCCGACGTTCTTGTCGAAGAACCGGTAGCTGATCCGGTCGAAGTGCGGGTAGCGCTCGCGCCACTCCTCGAGC
>Ga0105239_10009988_pt1 | contig 10653 bp, 9 predicted proteins | sample KBSC44metaG_FD_92761 | JGI IMG/M metagenome (GOLD analysis project Ga0105239, IMG submission 92761) | Corn rhizosphere microbial communities from Kellogg Biological Station, Michigan, USA - KBS C4-4 metaG | ecosystem: Host-associated > Plants > Roots > Rhizosphere > Soil | place: Michigan, USA...
CTCCCATCACCAGGCAGGCAGCAATCCCGTCCGAAAACAAGCTGGACCCCACGAAATTACTGGTGCTGTAATCGTCACGCAAAACGGTTAGCGAGCATAATTCCACCGCTACCAAAACTACAATAGCGTTCGGATTTGCTATCGCTATGGCATTTGCTTTTGCCATGCCGGATACCCCGCCCGCACAACCCAGCCCGAATATCGGCATACGGTTAATATGCGGATCGAGCCGCATCCTATTGATGATAAGCGCATCCATGCTGGGCGTGGCCAGTCCGGTGGTGGATACAAATACCAGGTCGGTAATATCTTCTTTATTTATACTTACCCTCTCAATGCATTCTTCTATTGCCTCGACAGAATACCTCAGCGACATTTCCAGGTATTGATTATTCCGGTCTTCGAATGTCGACGGCGCCATGTAATACCCTAAGGGCTTGCAAAAATTACGGGTAACTATCTGCGTGTTATCAAAAACATCCATCAGCCGTTCCATGTGTGGCGACCGGCTGGTAAAGGCAATACGTGCCTGCTCTTTTACCGCCTGCTGGTCGGTCCGGCATGGAAGGTCGACTTTGGATACTGCTGCTATATAAGGCATATCAAGTTTGGTGGATAATGAATATACTGTATAATGGAAAGTAGCGGCCGATGGTTTTAAAAAAAGCAAGAGCAGATACATCTAAATTACGCCTTAGGTTAGGCGGTGGTTGCCTGCGCAATTAAAAAGGCCCCTTGCGGGGCCTTCTCGTGAGATTGAAAGATTTAGTTGATTTATATATGGTTAGTTAGACCCGAATGTAAATTTTCCGTTTATCCAGTATGTACCCCACCAGCCAGCAGGTAAGCATTACAGTGATGGCAAATAACAGCGAACCGACTTTTCCATAGGCAACATATTGCCAGAAATTATCCACCCATTGGGGGATGCTTTTTCCACCCAGAACCACCCAGGAAAGAACAGTCACAAGCAATTCGGAAACAATGTAAACAAAAAGCGGGTTTTTGCCGACAACAGTGAAAAAATCGGGCCAGTTTGCGCCTCTCCATTCCCTTATCTCAACAATATAGATGAGGAATGAAATAATTACAAGGTCAATGCCCGTTGTGATAAAAACGAAAGAGCTTGTCCAAAGTTTTTTATTGATGGGCAAAGCGGCATCCCAGCATATGGCTATAAATATGAACAGACAGCCGGTAAGCATAAGCCGTGAAACAGTTTCGTATACTTTGCCTTTTTCCTGTATGAACTTACCTGCGTAATAACCGATGATGACGTTTACTATAGATGGTATTGTACTCAATATCCCCTCCGGGTCGAAGGCAACGCCTTCGCCATGATAAAGGTGCGAGTCGCCCAATACCCATTTATCAAGATAAGTACCTGCATTGGTAAGCATTCCCAATGGATTAGATGGGTCGCCCCATACAAGCAGGATCACCCAGTATCCAAGCAGCAAGATCCCGGAAACTACATACACTGCCCGTTTTGACAGGTAATGTACCATCAGCGAAGCAAAGCAATAACACAATGCTATACGCTGCAGCACACCCAGAACCCGGGTATGGCTGATCGGTCTTAACGTCCAATGTCCGTTTTGATTATCGAAAAACGGAAACCAATACATCAGGTAACCTATCAGGAAGATCAGTAAAGTTCGTTTGAATATCTTTCCCAGTACAGCACTATTGCCCATCTGCTGATATTTTTTCATGGTAAAGCTCATTGCATTACCAACAGCAAACAGGAAAGAAGGGAAAACAAGGTCGGTTGGCGTGAAGCCGTGCCATGCGGCATGGTTAAGCGGCCAAAAAGCTCCGTTGCTTCCTGGAGTGTTTACAATGATCATGAAACAAATAGTCATTCCACGAAAAACATCGAGTGATAAAAATCTCGGTGAGGCTTCGGCCATAAATTAGGTTAGTTTACAGCCCACAATGTGCAAATACTATTTTACTTTTACAAGTAAATGATGATACTTTTTAATTATTTTTAAAAAGTAAGTAGCAACAGAGAGAAGAAATTGCTTTAGTCAAGATAGTCAGCTAACTCGGGCTCGTTGTATTCGCGAATGAATTGGACAATGCGGAATATCGTATCATCGTCAAAATTATGATCGCCGCTCCACTCCCACTCAAATAATTCGCCGTCAAACCTAATCTCACCCACGCCTTCGTTTGCTTCATAAAGCATGTAACGACCTGTTGGGAACAAGTCCCCTCCGCCTATCTCCTCATATACAGGCTCTATATTTATCAGCCGCTCTCCGTTCTGCGTATCTAAATGATATTTAACCGGGTTAACCATAACGTTGATTTTAAATATTTAGACGCCCCGAACTTTATATTGTTGCAAGGCTTAAAAGTTTTCAATAAACATATGCACGTAATTCATGCCTGGCCGCCGAACATTATGACAGCAACCAAATAATAAAGCATGCATGCTATTACGCTTCATCACAAAGAAGTCAATCTGTTTAAATTCTAATTCAGGTTATTTCCGGGACAGTAGAACCCCGCTGTATGCTTAGTTAGTAGCTTCCCGATCGGTCATTATGTTGACTAAATTACGGGCGTTCATCTTAACACAGGCAAATGTCTATTAAACATAGCATTTTAATATTATATTTCCAAATATTAAGCAAATCGTTTAATAAAAAATCTGTCGATAGTAGTTGGTGCGAATTCGGCCTCTCAAGATAAAAAACCCCTTATTTGACATAGACAACATCAATAGAAAAAGGTTAAAAAAATAACCGCGTTTTTAAACTGGTATAAACTTTAATTAACCGACGCCATTGCCTTTTACACAGCTATTTATAATTATTGTTGACAATTGGTGCTTACTTGTATGTGTGTTAATAAGTCCAGCGCCAAAGTGGTACATTTTTTGACAACTGTTAGTAAGAAATCCAATTATAAATGCTGCCCACTAATTTTTACGTTATCCAAACCGAAGCCGGCGATATGATACGCGATGTTAAGTCTATGTTACGCATCACCATTCGCAGGATCGAAGGAGCCTTTGAGCCAAATCCCACTGAGTTGCAATTCTATAGCAAATACGATGAAAGCCTCATCGTTTTCGAAACAGTAAATATTAAAGATTATTTAAGGCCGTTGGTGGCATCAGCTCTGCAGTGGTATGCCGGGCATATTGGGCGTCCTGACATGTATATAAGCAGCCAGGATCCGCGCCATTTATTAAAGGCTGTGTAATCACAGCATTAGCAAATATTTCTCAAACTGTGGAATAAATTCATCAAATAACGCGCAACCGCTTGCCTTCTCATACCCCCCTTTGGTAAATGAAAAAATAATATATCCATTTTTTACACATTCCATATCATACTCCCAATCACCAATATTCCAGGCCATAAAAAGGCTGCCCGATAACGTTGGTCTGAAACGGATATTTTTCTCCAGGTTAAGGTCGTCTATGTAATTTAAAACCCTTTCTGCATTGTTTTGGGCAATATCATTGGGAGCCTGTATGTACGGGCCTGCATTATTTACAACAGCTGTGATTTGCGGATGCATTATTATTAAAAAAATATATTATTAATGTTGGCTTTTTATACGGCAACGTCGCAAATAAGTTTACTTGCGCGTTGGTATAAACTTTGCGTATAGATTAATACGTCATATTGCAAGCAAATAACTGTTAACCTATTAAAAATTACTGCCATGTGTAAAGTTGTTTTAATTGACGATAATCCTATTGATCATTACATCATGCGGACAATGCTGTACAATAATGATATGTGCAAGCAAGCCACCTATACCTTTGACGGCAGTATGATCATTGATTATATGGAGGAACACCAAACCGAGACATGCCGTTTACCGGATGTGATCTTTCTCGACCTGACTATGCCAGACTTTAGCGGATGGGAGTTTCTTGAAAAATTTGAAAGGCTTAAGAATAAATTAAAGAAAAATATCGAGTTATATGTAATGACATCATCTGTGCGTGAGTCGGACAAAGAACGGTCAACCAGGTATGCATGCGTAAGCTCATTCATCAGCAAGCCATTGTCAAAACAAATGCTGAACAGTATTTGCAGTCAAGGCTTTGCCTGAGCTTAACCGAATCCAAACAAGTGATTATATTATAGTTTTTTTACGCCAGGCAAAGCCTGGCGTTTTTTACTTAAAAACGGATTGAATTTCATTCAATGAAATACCCAGCGTTTTTTTAGCAATTTTATCAAGTCCCGCTTTGTCTCCCGTAAAATGGAAGATGCAATGCTGATGTGTGAGTTTTTCGCCCGGTTTCAAAAATGCCCCGGGTGATACGCTTTCTATTTCGTAGAATGGTCCCATTTGGGTACCGTCAGCCAGCGGACCATCATTGTACGAATTAACAGCGTCCCCTATCATTGGGTCTTTATCCGGCGTCCACTCCTGGTTAAGGTAGGTCGCTTTGCTTTCTACATCAAATACCGTTATAGTGAGTACATTGTTAATAGCATCATAACTACCTGCGATCGCTTTCGTACGCGATGGCGGCATACCAAGCTTGCCCCGTGACTTTCCGTCAGCCTTAAAGAACAGGTGACCATTCTTATAAATCACCCTATCGGGCGGTATCTGGCCGAAATAATCGGTTGTTGTAACTTTCCCGGTCTCATTTTCCTTATACGGGATAACGATAACCACACCAGGCGATGGGTTAAACATATCCAGGTTCCACAGGCAGGGCGCGCCGGTTTGTGGCGTCCAGGCAGCGCTTCCTGTATTGGTAATAGCGTTATCTGTTCTGATACCAATCGTTTTTACAGCACTGTCCGGTTGCACCTCCAGCGCTTTTTGAATATCCTCCCTCGCAAGTAGGCTAATACTGCGGTCAATACGTAATTCAAGTTCCGTGCCTGCGTAATTCTGCAAACTCATTTCTTTGCTCAGTGAAACTTGTTTGTCGTCCCTGCTCACCAGTTTCCAGCTCTCGCGGTCAAATGCAGCCGGCGTGTGCCAATTGGCAAATTCCATTTTTGTCCCTGGCTTAAAAAACAACGCAAACTTGCTACCTTCCGGACCAAGCCACAGGCGATCCTCCCCGCCGTAGGCGTTCATGTGAGGGTCCAATTTGGCGTCAAACGCTTTATAATTGATCCAGCCGAAGCTTTTCCCGGTATCGCCTTCAGCTGTTGAGGTAAATACCTTTCCCTGGTATTTTGGCGAGATAATAGCTTTCGCCAATCCATCGCTGCTTTCCAGAACTATCACACTATCTTTCTTTTTTAGAAAGATAAGATCATAGCCAAACGAGCCTTTTTTAAAATCATCCGCCAAAGAGCTCTGCTTACCGTGATTACATGAGTAAGCCAGGAATATCCCGGCAAGGAAAATACATTTCTTTTTAAGTTGCATACTGTCAGTTTACCTCCAATTGATCCTTTGCCGGCAGTTTCGGGAAAGGCGCATGCGGTTCGGCCTGGTACCAGAATACGGTCGATGCAATATCATCCTGCAGAGGCAGGTACCGTCCATCGTTATGCCAGCCCAAATCTTGTATAGTTACTTTTAAATCCTTTTCAAAACGTATCGGGTCCATAATATGCCAGCGGTATAAGCCAAAACGCTGGGCGATATTATAATGTCCGTCGCCCCTGATCACCTGCGGCAAACCAGTGTAAGGCCCGCTGAACTCTGTGTAGTTGCTTTCTTCCACACCTGCACTGTTTTTTTTCTGACTATCAAAATCATAAGCTCCGTTAAAATAATCCTCGGTCCCGGTTCCAGCAATGGTTGGAAACTCGGTGTCACCATCCATAAAAAACTTGATCTCACCTTCGCCCCACCAACCATTCTTGTTCGAACCGTAAGCCATATAGGTGCCCACGTATTGCCCTTTGCCTTTAATGCTGTCAACAAGCACAAAATCCTTCTTAAAAGGGAGTGGATTTACCCTGCGGAATTGAGCATGAAAATAGCCAGCGTCTTTCGGCACGTCGGTTAAGGTGTAATCAACCTGGTAATACAGAACCATGTCCCTGTCGTCGATGTTTTCCATGGTGATGCGGCATTTTTTGTGAAAAGGCATCGGCCAATAACAGTTCAACCCGCTGCCCGGATTTACCACCACAGCCAGTGAGGTTACCGGCGCATATCTACCCCAGCCCATACAAAAAAAGTCGCCAACAGGGGCTTCGACTGACGGTGTGGTTTCATCGTCCCAGTAAAAACGAATAATGGAATAGCGCCAGTTACCGGTAGGCGTCATCCAGATATGCTGTATGGCGCCCGGGCCATCGATCTCGGCTATCGTAAAAATTGTTTTCTTTTTGATCACAACGCTGGGACTTACTTTCCATTTCTGTCCTAAGTCGCGGGATGCGTTGGCGCCCGTACCAGTTGTAGCCATGCCGCCTTTGCCTTTTTCACCATTGAAATTTTCTGGACTTATAGAACGGGTTTTCGCATCCGACATCCGGTAGATGTTACCCATATTCATATCCACTCCGTTAAACTTCTGCTGGGCTTCTGCCGTCACTACTATTGAAGTAAGCAGCAAAAAGATAGTGATCTGTTTTCTCATATGTCAAGACTTAGTTTTTAAGGTTTATAATTTACTGTATTGATCAATTCTCCGATCCCGCTTATGCTGATGGATACCATATCGCCTTTCTGCAAGGTAAAATCATTTGGCGGCACCAGGCAAGTGCCGGTCATCAGGAAACAACCATAGGCAAAATCACATTCTCTATACAGGTATTGCGATAGTTCTGTCAACGACCGTTTCATCCGGTTGATGCTGGTTTGATCGTTATAAACCTGCTCGTTGTTCCTGTAAATACGCATTGTTATAGTAGTCTCCGCCGGTATAGGTAGCTTAGGCACATACAGGCAGGGCCCGAGGGCTGCACTGCGCTCAAATATTTTAGCCTGCGGCAGATATAGCGCATTCTCACCTTCAATGCTACGGGAACTCATATCGTTGCCAATGGTGTAACCCTGTATATCTCCTTTAGAATTGATAAACAGCGTAAGTTCAGGCTCCGGGACGTCCCACGACGAATCGCGCCGGATATATACCTCCTGGTTATGTCCTGCTACGCGGTGAGGCATTGATTTAAAAAACAATTCCGGCCTTTCGGCAGCATACACCTTATCATAAAGGTCAGCCGCGCCCGAATCGGCAGATTCTTCCATGCGGGCCTCACGGCTTCTTAAATAGGTTACGCCGGCCGCCCAAACCTCCTGGCTCCCTATCGGCGGCAGTAAGCTACCCCTGATCAGCGCCGAGGCACTCTCTTCCGATATATAGTCCAGACCAGCGATCTTTTCTGCCAGGTATTGGTACAGATTATCACGATTTATCAGATTGTCCCATTCCTCGTCAAGCAGGTAGCTTTTTGCCTGGGACTGTACAATAATCCCTCCGGTAAGTTTGTATAGTTTCATAGAGCAGCAGCCATGGCGGTTGGCAGATAGCAGTTTAATTGGTTTTACAATATAGCATCTTTTGATAAACTTTAAAAACCCCTAAAAATAAAAACGGGCGGCAAAAATACCGTCCGTCAAATTGGGAGCCGTTTTATAATGAAGTATAACTTACTTGACCATCACTGAACTATGATGTTACTGCCTATTGAAGCGCCATTTTGTGTATAAGCCGCTATACCGCTTGGAGTCGCGGTAAGGGTTACGCCGGACATCTGCACATTATTAGTCACCAAACCTGCTTTCGTATTAGATATGGCAATAGCACATTTTGTAAAATTAGCTATGCTACCCCCGCTTAAAGTAAGATTACCGGGGCAGCTATCAAGCATTATTGCCAGGGTAGCTCCGCCGGTTCCTTTAAATGCCGTATTAGCTATAGTAACAATATTGGTACCCTGCAGGTTAACGGCCTTAGTTGTTGTTGTCAGCGTACAGCTGGTAATTTTTATGTTTTTACTGTTAGTATAGGAATGGATACATTCTTGCGCGCATCCCGAAATAACATCCATAAAACATTCAACTCCATTGCTGCCATCCGCACCGTCAATTAATATGCCTGCACCCATCGAACTGGTTATCACACTTAGTTTTGAACGGCAGTTTGTGCAATCTGCAAATTCCAACGCTTCCAGTTGTGAATTACTAAAGTGGTTGGATAATGCTACAACGAAATTTGCACGCACAATGCTGATACCAATACTGCCGCCTATGACTGTATTTCTTTCCAGCCTGCTATTATTAAAATATCTTACTTCCATACCTTCTGCAGACCAATCTTTCGGATTAACCGGCATTTTAAACGTATTCCCGGTTATTAACCATCCACTGGTAGTGATAGCAGGTTTATTTGTACTCCCCCTGATCGCAACCGCCGCCTGAGTAACGGTAGCAGGCGAGAGCATGCTCCTGTCCACGATATTAGAACTAAATATTCCCCCGGTAGTGCTGACAGTTTCAGCATCATAATAAAATCCGGTGTAACCAACCTTATCTATCGTACAATTTGTTATGATTGGTTTATTAACCGCGCCGGCAATTATACCGCAAGCCGAAAATTGCGTGATGTGCAGGTGAGTAACAGAACAATTATCCGCCATTATTTTAACCCCAGAAAAACCGGTGGCTGGGTTTGCGGCAGTGGTATATATCCATGAACCCTGCACAGTTCCGTTAGTCACGCTTGCGCCCGCTGTTGTTAGTTTTAAGGTGGCCCCTGTGGTTCCGGTCATATTAATAACAGCTCCATTTAAATTGAGCGCGTGAGAAATATTAAGACCTGTTACATTGTAGATAGCACCTGCCGTAAGTGTAACATTGCCTGCATTTAATTTTGCCTGCAAAGCAGTTGTATCATCTGCATAAACAGACACTGGGGACAGTAAAATAGCTAAAATGGGTATAGTTAATATTTTAATAGGAAACTTTGCAAATGATTTTTTAATTGTTTTCATGTTGTCTGTAATTTTGGGATATAAATTATTAGTTTTTGATTGGTTAATTTTGATAACTGACCGGCATTATTCTTGATCGCTATAAACTTTCCCGTTGATTAAGGACTTTTAAAATTCAGTTAAATTACTGTCAGTGAGAATTTTACATACTAAATATACTAAAAATAAGGCGGATTTGCAATTGATATCCGTGGGTTTGTTCTGCACTTTCGATCTCATTATATTTTACCTTTTCCGGCTTTTTTTGTTATAAACACCACTCTTATACGACGTATGCCCATGCTGATTTCGTAGTAGGGTCTATCGTAATATTGTAATGTTTTGCGTTACAACGCTTGATTGAAAACAAGAGGCACACCAAATCGAGATTGATGCAGGCATCAATTCCTTATTATTGCCCCGAGGAGGAAAACTTATAGCAGTAATGGAGAGCTTGAAAGAAATTGGACCTTGACATACTTAGTGCCGCTGGATGATATAATAGGGGTACATCGAATTTTTAGCCATAAAAAAAGCCCGCTGCAACACTCAGCGGGCTTTTCTTTATTAATTGGTATTTCTTAAAAATTGTTTCCTGTTTTCAAAATGGTCAGGAATCCTGTTAACCAGTATAAACAGTTATTGAATCTATTATTGGTGATAGTATAACCGGTGTAAGTTACACCTGCATTATCCATAGCTGCCACCTGTGCGCCGGTTTTACTTTTTATACCATTGCCATTCACTATGTTGCCATCCACTGTGACATAATTAGTCGCTGTTGCAATAGCGAGCTCCCTGCCGGCGCCACCATTAGCGCTTGTAGCGTAATTAAACGTATTGTTGCCCAGGTATATTTTTTGGGTATTGGTTTTATTTGCCGCATAGCTAACCATTGCGCGGCGCATGCCCGCACTTGGTGTCGTAAAGTTAAATGTGTTGCCGGTGATTGTCAGCGAATAAGTTGGCACATTAGCATTCACATTTACACCTGTGTTTCGGGGGTTAATGAAAGTATTGTTTTTTACTACTACACTTGGAGTTACGGAACCGATGATCTCAACAGACTCAAGGCATCCTGTAATACTATTGTGATCAAGCACAGTAGTAAATCTCCTCGCATTTTTCGCTGCAAGAGCAGGGATTGTGTTCACAACAATACCTTCAGCTTTTAAATTATAGTCAATGATCTTATTGCTATCAATAAGCTTATCATTGCCAGCACACTCTATATATTCAGCCTGTGCGTCGATAATGGTATTACCAGCAACAATGGTGTTTACACCAACCGCCTGGATACCTTCGCCCATGGCATATTCTGTTGGGCTTTTTCCGGTACCGGTTATGATATTACCTCTTATCACAGTCCCGTCTACATAGCCCCAGTCATTAATACCGTTATAACCTGCGTTATTGATAATGTTATTGGTTACAACCATGTTTTTACAATATGCTGTTGCAACATTCCCATCAGCACTAAGTGCAGTTGAAAACGATTTGTTGATCGTATTGCCCTGAACCGTAGTACCAATAGCGCCATTTTCGCCATATTCAATACCCATGGTGTTAACCAGGTTCTTTAATATATAGTTATAGTTAGATCCGGTTCCGGCTACCCAAACAGCTTCGATACCCAGATGCTGGTAAGGCTGATGATAATTGAATTTATTATAAACAATGGTATTTTTTGTACTGTTTAGGATGTAGATACAAGAGTTCCCCCATGTACCGAGGCTATAAGATTTGTCTGACTGCAGGAAGGTCATGTTGATGA
>Ga0105239_10009989_pt1 | contig 10652 bp, 9 predicted proteins | sample KBSC44metaG_FD_92761 | JGI IMG/M metagenome (GOLD analysis project Ga0105239, IMG submission 92761) | Corn rhizosphere microbial communities from Kellogg Biological Station, Michigan, USA - KBS C4-4 metaG | ecosystem: Host-associated > Plants > Roots > Rhizosphere > Soil | place: Michigan, USA...
CGATTCTTCTGGTTCCGCTGGCTCTGGCGGCGCAGTCGCCGCGGCTGCGCGTGCAATTCGTGTGGATTAACGGGCCTGCCGTGCCGGAGGACTTCGCTCGCGAAAGCGTGGTCTTTACGCGCGCGTACGCCTGCTGTCCTGCCGCGGGTCGGTCCAGGAGGGCCGTTGAAACTGGACGTTTCCCGCACTCTGCGCGTCCTCAGGACGTTTCGCTGGCTGATTTGACTGCCTCCCCGGCTGCGGCTGGAGGCGAGACAATTACGGTGCTTACGGCGGAATCCGGCAACGGCGAGGATTCTCCATCGCAGCGGTCGGTTCTGGCGCCGCTGGCGATACGCTGGCCGGGAAAGCTGAAGCCTCGCATCGCCGATGAACTGCTGATTTCGCACGTCGATCTATTGCCGACTTTGCTGGCCCTCCTGAACATCGCCGCACCGGACGGTTTGCAAGGCCGTGATCTGTCTAGTCAGATTCTGCGCGGTCAGGGCGAGATGCCGGATTCGGTTTACGCAGAAGGCCGGCTGGATCAGCCCGGCGAGTGGCGCATGCTGGTGCGCGGCTACGACAAGCTGGTCATCCGTCCTCGGGAGGACGCGACTCGCCTGTACAATCTGGCGGACGATCCGGGCGAAGAGACGGATCTGGCTCACGATCGGGAGCATGAGCTGACTCGCGATTCGATGCTGGCTCTGATGCGGCAGTGGATGCGGAAGTTGGGCGATGGAATGGATCCGTCGGGTTTGCGGATTCGGAATTAATATTTCGCACAGGCTGAATGCCTGTGCCACCTACTATTGCTTCGGTGGCGGATCGGTCGGCCGGCGCAAGGTAGGAGCCTTCTTCTTGGCGTCCTTTTTGTCCTGCTCTTTTTTGTCTTTGGCTTCTTCCGGAGTAAGCGCGGCCGTGCGCGCGGCCTTTTCCTTCTGATCTTTCGCAGCGACCTCGCTGGCTCGGCCGGTCAGATCAACCTGAGAAAGCTCCAGGCTGTCTGAGGTGGTATCGATCGCGTCTTTCAGCACATAGTCATACCGAGCGATATCCGACGGATTGGAGTTCTGGATCTTCTGCAAGCGCGCCAGCATGGCCTTCTCGGTCTCGATCGTCGCCGTCATGCCCAGGTTAATTGCAACCTTGCGGCGGAGAGCGTCATCCGCCACAGTATCGATGGCATTGATGATCTTGGTGTAATCCTCCAACAGATCGTGAATCAACACCGAACGGCCGGCCTTTTCCTTGGCCACCAGTTGATCCACTTGCTCCACGCGCTGCCGGGCGAAGACCAGATACAGCTTGAGCCGTTCATTCGGTTCCTGGATCAGTCGGACCTGATCGGCTTCATCTGAGGTGAGGAAATCGCGCCCAACTTGCCCTGCCAGTGGAAGCGCGCAGAGAATTATCAGGAGAGTCTTCATTTTTTCTTCCCCATGATGCCGGTGATCAGGCGGTCGTGAATATCAGAAACGGTATGCTTTACGGGCTCCACCGCGGGACGGTCGAAGGCGCTCATTAAATCGCTGAGACTGTCCAATCGCCGCAGGATCTGGCGGGTGGATTTCTCGGCGTCCTTGAAGGGCCGGGAATTTCGCCGGGGATCTTTTCCCGTGGCCATCAGAGAATCGTAAGAAAGTTGAACGCCAGCCTCCACTTCGGCCAGCGCCGCCTTGCTGGCCTCAACGTCGCCCTTTTTATACGCGTCGCGGGACGCATCCAACTGGGTGTCGGCGTAGTGCAGGGCTAGTTCACTGCGCTTTTCGAGCTTGGGCTCGGCTTTGATCCCGGCCAAGTCCACGGCCACCAGCAGAGTGAGCAACAGATGCATAGCTTACCTCTTGCCCAATTCCTTCTCAAGAACCTTCACGCGCTGGCGGGCCATGAACTCCTGATCGGGATTCGCTCCACCGTTCGACGCAAGAAACTTATTGTATGCTTCCAGAGCTTCTTTGTTGCGCTGGAGCCGGTCGAGCGTGATCGCCCGCAGATAGAAGTGCCCGCTGGTCTCCGCACCCAGGGCGCGCACCCGGTCGAGCGCCACGAGTCCGTCGCCAAGCTGTTCCGCCATAATCTGGACGCCAGCAAGCTCGGTCCAGGCCTCGGGGGCGTCGGGCTTGATCTTGGCTGCGGCGGAAAACTGTTCGGAGGCCGGCGGGAATCTGCGCTCGTCTCGCAGGATGCGTCCATAGAACATGCGCAAGTCGAAATCGTTGGGAGCATCCGCGACGGCTTTGGCGATCAGCGGTACGGCTTTGGCGAGCTGCTTTTCTTTGACATAGGCTTGCGCCAGTGCGATTTGATTCGCGGGAGTAGGATTTTTCGCCACTGCCGGTTCCAAAGTCACGATCGCCGCGGCAGCCTGACCGGTCTGCAACTGCAGCACGCCTTGGCGCTCCTGAGCGCCGACGTTATCGGGGAATTCGCGGTAAATTCCCATAGCCTGGGTCAGCTCGTGATGCTCTTCGTACAGTGACGCGAGCTCCAGCAGGAAGCTGTGATACTCGCGATCGAGGTTCGCGGCTTTACGGTAGTGCGGCTCGGCTTCATTTCGATGGCCTTGTCGTGCGAGCGCTTGACCGAGTCCCAACTCGGCGCCCGCGGACGCTGCGTTTAACTCAAGGGCTCTTGCGTATGCCGCCTCTGCTCCGGCGAGATCGTTGGTGGCGAGAAGAGCGTCGGCCAGATAATAGGACGGCCGGAACTCTGCTGGCTTTTGCTGCACGGCTTCCTTGAGGTAGGGAATCGCTGCGGCAGGATCGTTGGTGTTAATCAATGAAATCGAGAGATTGAGCTGCGCTTCGTACAATCTGGGACGAAGCTCCAGAGTCTTCTTGTATTCCGGAATGGCTTGGGCGTCTTTACTGGCAAGGCTGTAGGCCAGGGCGAGGTTGAAGTGCGCGCTGTAATCGGCCGGATCGGCAGCCACGGCTTTCGTGAAGGATTCGACTGCGGCGTCAGCCTGGCCGGCGTCCAGCGCTTTCAGGCCCTCGGCAAGGTGGTCGGGGGCCTGCGCGAGTAATGCGAGAAGAAGAATCGCCCACATACCTGCTTAGATTCTAACGCCGACGTTACTTCGTCAAATACACGGAGAACTTGGCCACTTCCTGAAATCCCAACCGTCGGTAGAGCGAATACCCGGCGTCGGTGGACTGCAGCACCACGCGCTGGATTCCCGTACGCGCCTGTTCCGCTGCGACGGCGGCGCGCAGCAGGGCTTCGCCATAACCCCTCCGCCGCCATTCCGGCAATGTGGACAGCGAGTAGACTCCTAAGGCCTCGCGCGTCGCCACCATGGCGATGATGGCCACCGGTTTGCCTCCCGCCGTACCGACGAAACCACGATAGTCGCCGCACCAGGCGCGCTCGGGTTCATACACAGCTTTGGCGATGGCCATGGGGATGTCGAAGCTGACCGCGGTGAGGGCGCAGAAGTTCTGCCGCGTGAGGCGATCCTCAACGGGATGACAATCGATTTTCGGCAGCATCCGCACCGGGGGTACCAGCGCTTCGGCCAGCATTCCCGGGGCTTGCGAGATGGGCTTCAGATCGTGGTCCATCAGCAGAGCCCGCGCGCGACGCCGCGTGACGGCATCCAGGGCGTCTTCGCACAGCCAAAAGGACCAGCGCTTAGTTCGCGGAGCGTAATAGCGTGCGCATTGCGCCAGGCGCTGGTTCAAGCCATCGATCCCCTCAGGCGAATTGCCTTCCAGCAAGGCGATATTAAACACGCCGTAATCCAGGCCGGAATAGATCGCCAGGGCTCCGTCCAGGGTGTGAATGTCGCCCGAACCGGTGGCCTCGCCAAAGAAGCGCATGGCGGAGCGGAGGTTGGCGTTCACAATCTGGTAATCGCGCAACATGTTTTCAACTGCCTAAAGCAAGGTCATGGGATCCACGTCGATCGCCAAATTCGCGGGCCCCCACTTTTCAGCCGTCGCGAATCGGCGAACATCCGCCAGCATTTCGCTCAAGCGCTTTCGGCTGGAAGTTTTCAGCAGCACCTGATAACGATACTCGCTCTTGACGCGCAACACCGGGGCGGGGGCAGGGCCCATCACGCGCACACCTTCGGGAGCCGGGCTGAGCAATCGTCCGAGAGCCGCACTTCGCGTCAGCGCATCCTCCTCGTTGGCCGATCGAACCACGATGCTGGCCATGGCTCCGAAAGGCGGATAGTGCAGCATTCTGCGAAAATCGATCTCCTTCCGGTAGAACTTCTCGTAATCCTGCTCGGCCGCGCACTGGATGGCATAGTGATCCGGATTGATGGTCTGGATCAGGACGATGCCGGGAGTTTCGCCGCGTCCGGCACGTCCGGCGGCCTGCGTCAGAAGCTGAAAGGTTCGCTCGGCGGCGCGGAAATCAGGAAGCCCCAAGCCTACGTCGGCGTTCACGATTCCTACCAGCGTCACGTTGGGAATATCGTGACCTTTGGCGATCATCTGCGTGCCCACCAGGATGTCGAAGCGCTGTTCGCGGAAACCCGCCAGGATGGTTTCGTAGTCGTGCTTGCCGCTGACCGTATCGCGATCCAGACGGGCGATGCGAGCCCGGGGAAACGCCGCGCCTAGTTCCTGTTCCACGCGCTCGCTGCCGACGCCGATGAACTGCAGATACTCGCTGGTGCACTGCGCACACTTGTCCGGAACCGCGATGGCGTAATTGCAGTAGTGGCACAGCATGCGCCGGTCACGACGATGATAGGTGAGCGTGACCGAGCAGTTCACGCATTGCAGGCGTTCCCCGCAGGCCCGGCACGCGACGATATTCGAAAACCCGCGCCGGTTCAGCAGCAGCATGGTCTGCTCGCCGTTGTCCAGACGTTCCGTTACGGCCTCCAGCAACGCGCGCGAAAACGTGGCTTGTTTGCGGGATTCCAGAAACTCACGGCGCATATCGATGATGGTCACGGCCGGCATGGGCCTCTGCTCGATGCGGGCGGGCAGTTCCAGACGTGTGTACTTGCCGCGTTCGGCGTTATAGCGGCTTTCAAGGCTCGGAGTGGCCGAGCCCAGCACAATCACCGCGTTTTCATCGCGCGCCCGAACAACGGCTACGTCGCGGCCGTGATAGCGCGGGGTCTCCTGCTGCTTGTAACTCTGATCGTGTTCTTCGTCTACGATGATCAGTCCCAGGTTCTGGACCGGCGCGAACACGCCGGATCGCGTGGCCACGACCACGGATGCCTGGCCGGCGCGAATGCGTCGCCACTCCTGGGCCCGTTCGGCGTCCTGAAACGCGGAGTGCAGGATGGCGACCTTTTCGCCGAACCGATGGTGGAACTGGCCGGCGACCGCGGGCGTCAGCGCGATCTCGGGGACCAGCAGCAGTGCGCCTCGGCCTAGCGACAAGGCCGCTTCGATGGCGTTCAGGTAGATTTCGGTCTTGCCGGACCCGGTGACGCCTTCCAGTAGAAACGCCTGGAACTGCCGCGAAGCGAGTCCGGTCTGGATCGCATCGTAGGCCGCCTGCTGATGCGGATTGAGCGTGTGGGGCGCTCGGGGCGGGGCAGCGCTGCTCGAAACCGCTTCCAGTGCGAGCCGCGCCAGTTTGCGCCGGGCCAAAGCTCGGGCGGCAACGCTGGCCTTGGCGATGGTTTCTTCCAGCGTAGCGACGTTGTGCTGGCCGGGATGCAGCTCCAGGTAGGCAAGCAGCTCGCGCTCCTGCTTAGGGAGCTTTTCGGTTCCACGCTCGATGAATTCGATGCGTAATCGCGCTGCCGATGCCCGCAGAGGATCGCGCTCGGCCGCCACGTCTTCCGACTGCACGAAGCCCTTCTTTTCGAGCGATCGAAGAACGTCCGCCGATCGGGTGACTTTCTGCTTTAGGTACGACGCCGATAGAGAACGTCCATCCAGCATCCGCAGAATCGCCGTGGCGGGATCTTCCTGTTCGTTGCTGGTTAGATGCAACTGGCGTGCCGTATCTCGTCCCGAGGGAGTCAGCGAATAGACCTTGCCGTGACGCACGTCGGACGCGAGAGGAGTCATCGCGCGCAGGGTTTCTCCCAATGGGGCGCAATAGTAGTTGGAAATCCAGCGGCCTAAGTTAAGCAGAGCCTCGTCGAGGGCCGGTTCTTCATCCAGCAGACGTAGGGCGTCCTTGGCAGGTACGCCGGGAGGATGGCTATGCGTGGCTAGAACGACCCCGGTGAGTTTGCGATTTCCAAATGGAACCAGCACCCGGCAGCCCGGATGGACCCTTCGGCGCAGCGTCTCCGGCAGCCGGTAGGTAAAGGCAGTGTCGAGCGGCACCGGCAGGCTGACATCGCAGTAAACCGGGGCATCCGAGGGAAAAGGTGCGGCTGACGTCACCTGAACGGATTATACTGTGCCGCACCGATCGGTTGTATAATTTTCCCAGGAGAAACATCCGTGAAAAGTTGGATTCTTGCCATTGGAACGCTATCACTCTGCGTGGTCGGCTGGGCCGCCCCGGATGGCTTGGACGACGCCTATCAGCAACTGAAGGACGCGCAAACCGCCAAAGATCCCGATGCCGTCAAGAAATGGGCGACCGAAACCGCGAAGCTGGCCAAAGCGGAAGCGACGGGTCCCAAGATTGAGGGCTACACTGACGAGGACTGGCCGAAGCGCGTGGATTACGCCAAACAGGTCGGCACTGTCAGCGAGTATGCGCTGTCTACAACGGCAGCTCAGCCGGGATTGGCTCCGGCCAAGGTGGTCGAGCTTGTGGATGCGCTGCTCGCGATGAATCCCAAGAGCACATATATCGGCGCCGCGACCGCTCCGTACCTGGGCGCGCTCGGGAAGCTGGGCGGGGTGGACAAACAGATTGAGGGCGCCACGAAGATCGTCAACGGGAGTCCCAACGAAGAGGACGCCCTGATGTCGCTTTCCGAGAATCTGATGACCAAGAACAGGCCGGACCAGGCCTACACCTACGCCACTCGGCTGGTAACCGTGATGAAGTCGAAGGCCAAACCCGAAGGCACCTCCGACGAGGATTGGAATCGCAGGAAATCGACTCTGCTTTCCCGCGGATACTACACCGCAGGCGTAACTGGCTGCATGCGCCAGGTCTGGAAGGACTGCGACGCCAACCTGCGCGCCGCGGCGCCCATGGTGGCCGGCCAGCCGGCTATGGCGGGTCCCACATATTTCTACCTGGGTGTCGCCAATTATCAGATTTCGAAGATCACCACGGATCGGACCAAGCTCCAGGAAGCTTTGAAGTTCTCTCAACAATCCGCCGCGATCGCCGGCCCCATGCAGGCACAGGCACAGACGAACGTGAACGGCATGCAGGCCGAATTGAGAGCCCCCGTCGTGCGGCGTTAGGTGAGCCAAAATGTCCCGCCCGACTCGCCAAGGTGCCTCGGTCGCACTCTAGGAACACTAAAGTTTTCATAGACTCCCGATTGGCGTTCTGCGTGCTTCCTTTCACAAGGTACGTGAATTGGAGGTTCCAGGGCAGGCGCGATCGGTGCAGGTCGACGTCAATCGGTGGGGCCCTGGAGCCTTCCGTTTCCTCAGTGCGTAATCGAATAGATGATGTAGTTCACGCCCAGCCGCAGGCCTAGCGCCGAGTATCGCTCGGGATAGCGAGGGTCGTCGGCAAATTCCCAGGAGTCTCCAGTATCCGAGTTGTACATGGCTTGGACCAGGATTCGCCCCTTATCGTCGTAAACTGCCCTCCAGTAGGGAACGGTTCCGCCGTTCTTGGATCCTTCCCGAAGGTGCTCCCAGCCGACCAGAATGTAGCGCTCATCCAGGTCGAATACCGAGTGAAAGATTGAATCTTCGTTAGGGATGTCCTGCACCGGACGATCTGGAAAGGCATAGCCGATGCGTTCCACGAACTCGCCCCATTCGGCCGTCCCGTGGATATCGTCTGCCATGAAGAATCCGCCGCGATCCAGATAATCGCGCAGGATCTTGCCTTGCTTCTCGGTTAATCCCCACTCGCCGGCCTGGACCGCGTAGATAAACGGATAGTTGTAGAGATCGTCGCCGTCTTCCAGATCGACTATCTGCTCGACCGAGCGTGCATCGACGCGCGTCAGCCGGCGGACAGCTTCCAGAAAGTGCCGGTCGGCACGCGGATAATCCTGGGTCCAGAGCGCCCGCCCGTTGCGATAGTTCGGGTCCGCACGGCCGCGATAACCATCCAGGGGCCCGCCGGGGAACATGATCCGGGCGAAGACAAAATCCGTTTCTTCATTCCAGCCAGGGGGCAGGGGAATCGACCCGACAGAATACTCCATTCCCGGGTATTCGCGGAACGGTTTATGAAACGCGAACAGCGTCCCGACCAGGACCGTTCCGGCCACAGCGATCGCGCTACCGAACCGAAGCGTATTGCGAAGCACCTGACATTGAGGATACCTCGCGGCGTTGTATGAGCAGGCCGGCTTAATCTCGCGCGGCGGGTTCCTTGCGGCCCAGTTCTTCCGCCAGGATGATGGCCTCGGCCAGGTCCTTCATAGGGCGACGCAGCCGGCGGCTCTCATTGCGCATCCGAAGATAAGCTTCTTCCTCCGTGAGACTCTGCCGGCGCTGGAGGATGCCCTTCGCGCGCTCGACTACCTTACGTGTTTCCAGTTGCCGCTTAACTTCGGCGGTCTCTTCCGTAAGGCGCGCGTTTTCTTCCTCCAGCAGACTCTTGGAGATCGCCCCGCCCATTTGCTCGCCGATGAACTGAATTGTGGAGATTTCTTCGGCGGTGTGTTCGTGTCGTTCGCGATGATGCACGTTGATGACGCCGATGGCCTGGCCTTTGTTGATGACCGGCACGGACAGGAAGGCCTGATACGTGTCTTCCACCAGGCCCGGGAAGTTCTTGAACCGGGAATCGGCGGCGGCGTTTGACGAAAGCGCTACTGGAGACTGGTGCTCGGCCACCCAACCGGTGACGCCTTCACCAATCTTCATGCGCAGAGTGCCCAAGTCCGCTGCGTGCGGGACCTGAGAAGCGCGCAGGACGAACTCCTCTGTGGGCCGTTCTACCAGATACACCAGGCAAGCGTCGCATCCCGAAATCTGGGAAGTGAGCCCGACGATCTCGCCAAGCATTTCATCCAAAGACAGTTCTGAGCTTACAATCCGGCTGACGCGGTGTAAGACAGTGATTTCCTCCGGCACGTGCGGTTCCCTCGTTTCTGTAGCAACCATACATTGAGCCTAAGACCGACCGCCCGCGCGGTCCAATCAAAACTTTCTATGAAGTGAATCACATGATTTTTAGAAACGCGCCGATGTTCAACCGATCGTTGCCTTTGCGGTGAATTCCGCCTATAATCCGAGACAGTAGCAGCACCTCTGAAGGAGGTACAATTCGCGTGAGGGCATTTACACCGGCGGTAGGTGTTTTCCTGACAGGCGTGGTCGTTCTGGCTGCGCCGGATCCTTCCAAAGTCACGTTCAACAAGGACGTTCTTCCGATTCTCCAGAAGAACTGTCAGAGCTGCCATCGTCCGGGCGAAGTGGCTCCCATGTCTTTGTTAACTTTCAGTGACACCCGGCCCTGGGCGAAATCCATCAAGGCTGCGGTGGTGACTAAGAGGATGCCGCCCTGGATGGCCGAAGCCGGCTTCAACCATTACAAGAATGACCGGACGCTAAGCGCCGAAGACATCAACATCCTGGCCGCGTGGGCGGACAACGGTTCTCCCGAAGGCGATGCTAAAGATCGACTCGCTCCGCTGACTTTTCAGGATGGCTGGAATATGAAGCCCGACATCATTGTCGAGATGCCCAAGCCGTTCCAGATTCCCGCCAGCGGGACTATCAACTACAAGTACGTGCTGGTGAAAACCAATTTCCCGCAGGACATGTGGGTGCAAGCCGCTGAGATGCGCGCCGGCAATCCTAAGGTTCTGCATCATGGCAAAGTGTGGGTGCGGCCGCCGGGATCGCACTGGCTGGAAAACGCCGAACCGGGTGAAGCGTACGAGAACGAAACCCAGCGCAACATCATCGGCCGCAACGGTGCGGAAGAAGGCAATGACATTTTGGGCAAGTTCAATCCGGGTCTAGGTGCGCAGAGCTTCGATATCAACGGTTCCGCCAAGTTCGTGCCCAAGGGATCGGATCTTGTATTCGAATTGCATTACACCACCATGGGGCAGCCGACTCAGGATGCTTCGAAGATCGGGCTGGTGCTGGCGAAGAATCCTCCGCAGACGCGCTACCTGTTCCATTCGGGTCCGACGGCGTCGAATCTGGCGATTCCTGCGGGCGACGGAAATGCGGAAGTGGTGAGCGAGCTAACGCTGGCGCACGACGCCAAGCTGGTGTACGCGCAGCCGCATATGCATCTTCGCGGGAAGGACTTCGAACTGCGCTTGATCTATCCCACGGGTGAAACCCAGACGGTCCTCAAGGCGAAATGGGATTTCGAGTGGCAGATGGGTTACGAATTCGCCAAGCCGATCGACATGCCGAAAGGCACACGCATGGTGGGGATCTCGCACTTCGATAACTCCGCCAACAACAGGTTCAATCCGGATCCGGCGAAGGAAGTCTGGTGGGGTCCGCAGAATTGGGACGAGATGAGCAACTGCTTCATCGGCGTGGTCCTGGATATGCAGATCAGGCCGGAGACGGTGTTCGTGCGGTCTGGTCCGAGCCTGCTGCCGCGTGGGCACTCAGGGCCGACATTGGAAGCCGCAAAGCGAAGCGAATAGCCGCAAATAAACG
>Ga0105239_10009993_pt1 | contig 10648 bp, 2 predicted proteins | sample KBSC44metaG_FD_92761 | JGI IMG/M metagenome (GOLD analysis project Ga0105239, IMG submission 92761) | Corn rhizosphere microbial communities from Kellogg Biological Station, Michigan, USA - KBS C4-4 metaG | ecosystem: Host-associated > Plants > Roots > Rhizosphere > Soil | place: Michigan, USA...
ATCCGGCCCCGGCCGGCGGCGCGCATGTCGAACCGGCCGGCCAGACCTTGGCCTGGCCCTTCCAGCAGATGGTCAGAATTCGTACGAGAAACCACCGTACCACGTGCGTCCCAAGGCCGGTTCGATGCCGTTGCCGAATACGCGGTTGTAGTACTTCTTGTCGCCGATGTTGGACACGCCGCCGAGCAGGCGCACGTGCGGCACGATCCAGTAGTCGCCGGAGAAATCGTAGACGGTGTACTGCGGGACCTTGGCGGGGATAAACGCATCGGTCACCGGCTTGCCAGCCGCAGGAACATTGGCGCCGACGTTGGAATCCTGCCAGTACTGGCTGGCTACCGAATTCACCGACAACGCGAGTTTGAGTTTCTTGTCCTCGCGATACACGAGGCCGGCGCGCGCCAGGTAGTGCGGGGAGAACGCCGGCTTGTTGCCGACTTTCACTGCCGGGTTGGACGTTGCGGTGAACTCGGCGTTGAGTAGCTGCAGATTGAGGAACGCCGAGAAATGCTGCGCCGTGTGCGGATCGCGCGCAGCGAGAAAATCGTAGTCGAGCTCGCCCTCGAAGCCGCGATGACGCGTGTCGCCGGTGTTGACGTCGATGCTTTCATTGAGCGGGTTGGGAGCCGGAAGGACCTGCGATTCGATACGATCCTTGACGTTCACCTGGAACACGCTGGCGTCGTAGAACAAGCCCGGCAGCGGTGTGCCGTGCACGCCCAGTTCATACGTGAGCACGTGCGTCGGCGTCGGGTCGTTGCTGCCGTCGGCGGCGAGATTGCCGGTCGGTGATTGGACGTCGAAATAACGCACCGGACGCCAGCCCTGCGACACGTTGAAATAGCTCTCGTTGCCGCTGCCGAAGTCGTTGCCGACGCCGAAGCCGAACAACGGCACGGTGTGATCCACGGAGCGGTCGGTCAGGCCAATGGGATCGACGGTCGTACCCGTCGGCAGATTGCGCACGTGCACGCTCTCGTCGATGTCGACGCTCTCACGTTCGAGGCGCACGGACGGCACGATATGCCAGCCGCCTTCGAAGCGGAACACGTTCTCGGCGAACAGCGCGCCGTAGTCGGTGGAGCGCGCCTGGTTCGCCTTGATGCAATTCGGCGACGATGTCTTGGCGCACAGCACGTCGAACCGGCTCGCCTCGTCGTTCGGGTCGGCGTAGAAGTTCGAGTTGTTCCACTGACGCACCGGTGCGTCGGAGGTGTAGTAGACGAAACCCGCAGTGAGCGCGTTGCCGCCGCCCCAGCGATCGACGATGCGCGAATCCACGCCGGTGAAGCGGAATGCAGCATCCTGGATCACGGTGACGACCGGAGGAGGCGTGGCAGTGATCGCGCCCGCGGCGCGCGTTACTTGATCCTGATACCCGCGCCACACCTTGGTCGTCCACTGCACGTCCGGCGTCAGCTTGGTCTGGTTCGACAACTCCAGCACATAGCGATTGACGAAATCTTTGTTGTACGGCGTCGGCGTGAAATCATCGTCGCGCACGACCACCGGATAGCCGTAGCGGCCCGGGTCGCCGCCGGCGAATTCGTAGCCGTGGAAATCCACCGCCCAGTACGTGATGTCGCTGGAATGCCAGCCGACGTGCGCATCGGCGCCCTTGAGGATGGAGCCCGCGTTGTCGCGCTGGCCGTCGTCGGTGCGATAGTGCGCATCGACCAAGTAATCCCAATCGCCGACCGTACCGTCGACGCGGTCGAACGTGCCCGACATACCGTTCTTGCCGACCACGTTTTCGGTATAGCCCTCGAATTCCTTGGTCGGATCCGGCTTGCGGCTGATGAAATTCACCACCGGCCCCGGCTCCGGCCCGTACAGCAGCGACGAGCCGCCGCGAATCAGCTGTACTTGCGAAATCGTCTGCGGCAGCGGCAGCACGTACAGCGTCGGGAAGCCGATCCAGTCGCCTTCGAGCGGGATGCCGTCCTGCATCACCGAAACGAATTCCGATTCCTGCGGATTACCGATGCCGCGATAGCTCAGATTGAACTGGCTGCCGGTCTGCTGCTCGGACAAGTACAAGCCCGGCGTCTGCGCGAACAGATCACGCAGATTGTTATCGATCACCGTCGGAATATTGTCGAGTTTTGTGATCGACGTTTTCTTGGTCACCGTGATCAGCGGGCCGTCGACCTCCTTCATGATGTGCTCGAGTTTCGGACGGGTGTCGTCTTTGGACGCCTTGTCCTTGACCTGCACGGTTTGGAGATTTTGTGGCTGGTCTTGTGCGAGCACGTTCACGCAAAAGACGATGGCTGCCGTCGCCGCAACGGCGCCGCTCAAATGCTGTTTCACTGTGACCCCTACAGTTCGATGGATTGCGCGAGATGCGCTGGCGATATTGTGAGCAGAGCTCGCTTAAGGCGTTAGTGCTGCAAGAACTAGGTCGGAAGTCTGAGTATCGCCTCGTTCCGGTTTCATGCGAGCTGATAAGTTATGCAGCAGACTTGGCAGCTGAGACCGCTTTTCGCACGATTTGGATAGTCTGCGCACGACATAGTGCTCGGACCGGTCTCGAGATGGATGGCCCGCGTCGCAGCAGCCTGCTGAGTTCGTCTGTCGGTTCGATCGAACGTTTTACACGCACATTCTCGGGCCCGGAAGGGCTTGCTGCGCTGTGTGTTGACTTGCCTGGAGTCTCGGTTGAAGATCGGATGGCTGTGCGCCATCAGGAGCACTGCACAACATACTCTCGGTAGGGGCTTTTCTATGTCGATCAAGCGCACACCCATTGCGCTGGCGGTAGCCAGCGTCCTTTTTTCTGCTGGGTTAGGAGCTGCAGGCATTCCGCATAATGCGCTGTCACTGCACGTCACGCCTCAGCATGTCGCAGTGGTGAACAACAACCCGCTCGTGGGCCCGGATGGCAAGGCCGGCGTCATGATCGTGCTGAAGGGAGACCCCGCGACGGTAACCTACGCACAGGCGCTGCAGGCCGCCGGGCGCGGAATCGTCGGCGAGCAGTCCGCCAACAATGCCGCACGCGCGACCATCACGTCGTTGCAACAGCAGCAGGCGAGCTTCGTCACGAACCAGCTCGACAAACTCGGCGTCTCCTACCAGGAGATGTTCCGCACACAGCGTGTTCTGAACGGTATCGCCGTCCGCATGCGGCCCGAAGACATGGCCAAGGTGCGGAACCTGCCAAACGTCCTGCACGTCGACCTCCTGCCGGTCTACAAGCATCCGCAGAACATCACCAGCGTGCCGTCGGTGAACGCGCCGCAGGTGTGGAACGGCGGCAACCAGCTCGGTTTGCCGTTCAATGCGACCGGCCGCAACATCAAGATCGGCGACATCGATACGGGGCTGGACTACATCCATCCGGACTTCGGCGGCACAGGCCTTCTCGCCGATTACCAAGACGTCGATCCGACGTCGGTGGTGGGCAAGAACTCACACAACATCATCTTCCCGACCAACAAGGTCGTGGGCGGTTTCGACTTCGCGGGCGACGACTATGACGCCAGCAACGCGCCCACGCCCGATGCGAACCCGATGGACTGCGGTGGCCACGGTTCGCACACCGCCGGCACGTTGGCGGGCGTCGGCGTGAACGCCGACGGCACGCCGTACGGCGGTTTGTACAACCCGATCGCGCCTTACGCGGCGAATCTCAAGATCGGCCCCGGCATGGCTCCGGAGGCGCACTTGTACGCCTTGCGCGTGTTCGGTTGCGGTGGCAGCACGAATCTGGTCACTGAAGCGATCGAATGGGCGACCGACCCGAACAACAACGGCGACTTGAGCGATCACTTGGACGTGATCAACATGTCGCTCGGTTCGTCGTTCGGCGTGGACATCGGCGGCAGTTTCAATTCCGACATTGCAGCGGTCGAAAACGCCGCGCTCGTTGGCCTGATTTCGGTTTCCGCCGCAGGCAACGACGGCGACACGTTCTTCATCGCCAGCGCGCCGGGTGCGGCCAAGAGCGGCATCATGGTGGCGGCGAGCGTAGATCCCGGCATCCCGGGCGTGGTGCTCAACGAAACCGCGCCGAATTCGCAGGCTTTCGTGGCGCAGGCATCGGGATACACAAACCCGGCCAACCCGCAACCGCCGGCGCCTGCCAACCAGAGCGGCACGGTGTTCTTGGCAAACGATGGCGGCACCAACCCAACCCGCGCATGCGCTGCCTTCAGTGGCACCAACTACGTGGGCTTGACGGGCAAAATCGCCCTCATCGATCGCGGCACCTGTAACTTCACGGTGAAAGTACAGAACGCGCAGGCGGCCGGCGCGATCGGCGCGATCATCATCGACAATGCGACCAGCCCGCTGCCGATCGCTATGGGCGGCGCCGCGACGACGCAGATCACGATTCCGGGCATCTCGGTCTCGAACGCGAGCGGCGCCGTTCTCAAGCCGTTGTCCGGCACCGCGTCGGTCACGTTCACGGCGGCCACGGCGGCCGACACGCTGGCCTCGTTCTCGTCGCGCGGCCCGGTCACGGGGCAAAAGTCCGAGATCGAAGCGCGACCCGATCTCGCAGCTCCGGGTTTGAATATCCCGTCGGTGCAGACCGGCTATACCTGCGACGGCAATGTGACTGTCGGCTGCATCACGCCCAATGCGTCCGGCTTCCTGCCCGGTGGCCAAGTGCTGGTGATCAGCGGCACCTCGATGGCCACGCCGCACGTCGCCGGCATGATGGCGTTGTTGCGCCAGCTCAACCCCAATGCAACGGTGGAAGAACTGAAGGCAATGGCGATCAATGGGGCCGGTCATGACGTGACGCTTGGCGCCAACCAGACCCTGCCTTACTTCGCCGGTCCACGTGTCGGCGCAGGTCGCATCGATGCCGCGGCTTCGGCTACCAATAAGGTGCTCGCCTACAACGCGGACGATGCTGGCTCGGTTTCGGTGACGTTCGATGTGGAGCCGATGGGTACGTTCACCAGCACTCACACGGTGACACTGGCGAATCGCACCGCCACCGCACAGATGGTCGCGTTGTCGCTGGACACGAAGCTCAGTGCGGCGGGAGCGAGCTTCTCCGTACCGGGCAGCACGATCGCGGTTCCGGCCAATGGCAGCACGACCTTCGACGTCACGCTGAGCGGCGACACGACGCAGATGCTGCGTTCGTTCGACCCGACGCAGGCGAAGACCGGCGCCAGCACAGCCTTCGGCGGCTTTGCGTTGCCGCGCGATTACATCTCGGAGGAATCCGCGGTGATCAAGGTGCTGGATACGACCAACGGCAATGCAGAGCTGGCCCGAGTGCCGGTGTATGCCGCGCTGCGTCCTCACTCGAATATCACCACTGCCGCCGACCTCGGCTCTTCCGCGCCGGCGACCGGCACGACGAACGTGGCGTTGTCCGGGCAGGACGTGTGCACGGGCACCCTGGCTGCCGGTCCGACCTGCAACTTCACGCATGCCGCGGGCACGGATGAGGAATCGCTCGTTTCCACGTTCGAGCTGCAGTACAAAGGTGTAGCCGACCCGACCCTGCCGGGCTGGGCCAACCTGCACTACGTGGGCGTCAACTCCGGACCGGACGGTACCGACACCGACGTGTTCTTCGGCATCGCCACCTACGGCAAATGGGGTTCGCCGACATACGCCTCCTACAACGTGTGTATCGATAGCGACGGCGACGGGCTGTTCGACAAGATCCTAGCCAATACGGATCTGGGCACGATCGACTCGCTGTTCGGCGTACCTGGTGCGGAGCCGCAGGACACGTTCGTGGCGATGATCTATGACCACATCGCGGGGCAGATCGGCTTCGACTTCTCGCAGAACTTGTACGCGGCAAATGTGGTGGATACCGGCACGTTGTCCAACAACACGCTGGTTCTCGGCGCCGTGGCGGCCGATCTTGGACTCACCAGCACGCAGTTCCACTATGGCGTGGCGGTATGCCCGGGATTCAATCCGTTGTGCGGTTCTGCCGGATGGGGCACGAGCGGCGGGGCGACCTGCGGCAATGCCAACGCGGCATACCAGTCGATCAGCGGACCGTTCGTCTATGACTCCAGCAAGCCGGGCGTGGACGGCGCGGGTAATGTCCTGCTCGAGGACCTGAACGGCGGCTCCATCCAAGTGGACTACAACGTCAACAACCTGGTCGGCAACGGTTCGAACGCGATGTTGCTGCTGCACACCCACAATGGCGTCAGCAACAGTGCGCAGGTGGTGGTGCTGGATCGCATCTTCGCCGACGAATTCGGCCCGTAAGCTGAAGTGTTCCTGTGAGGTGCGGGCGCGAGCCCGCACCTCTTTTTTTTTGGGTTCGCTGCGAGCGGGTCACCGCTTTGACGTTGCAGTATCCGATTATCTGGATAGCGATAGCGATCCGACCAATGGCGCGACGGCTGTGGGTGCGCCGACGGTCTACATCATCGGCACGCCCGCAAACGCGTTCGCGCGGTTTGGTGATCAACAGCCACCGGCCAACGGAGTGGGCGACCAAAACTGGATCGTGCGCGCCATCGGCACGAACGGCAGCGGCAAGCCGATCGTCCTTGGTGGCTGGTTGGGTCCGGTCAGCAACTAATCGTTTTTTGCTAGCGTTACATCGACCGGCGCGGAGCGATCCGCGCCGGTTTTTTTGTCGATTGCAAAATCAATCAGTCGTGACAACTCGGATCGTTCCGTCTAGGATCGAGCGATCTTACGTCGTTTGCCCTCAAAATCGGGATTCCGTATGCGCCAGAGTATTCGCTGGTTGGGTGCACTTTGTGCGCTCGTCGCCGCCCTGTTCAGCGTCAATGTCAGCTCGCAACAACCATCTGATATCTGGCAATACTGCTCGGCGAACTACACGGGTGTGCAGGCTTGCTTCAATTCGTTGGGCGAAGCAGAGGCTTACATGCGGCAAGAAGATCCTGCGAATCCGACGGGACGTCGGTTCTTGGAGCTTACCGCCGGTCCGACGTTTTCGGGGCCGGTGAATAGCCCGACAGGAATTACGTACGGATATGAGGTAAAGCCGCGCGCTCCCGTGGCTTTCCTGGAAGACTACATCGACGCCATCACCCTCGGATGGGGCGGGGTTTCGCCGCAGGGGGTTTCTTGCGGCTGCCCGAATTCTGACGGCACAGGTTCGCCACAGTGCTATCCCTATGGGAATGAGACCACCTGCGCGGACACGCCAAACGCTTGCTATTCGTGCCGCACGGCGCATGGTGACGCCAGCAGCATCGAAACGGCGATAGTCAATTATTACAACCACCTAACCCAGGCTTGCAACGTCAGTCTGACAAATGTTCTACCGTTCCCTTCGCCTGCGGATTTCGCGGCCGCGTTCTCGATCGGCAGCTCCAATTTTCAAGGGTTGCTCTTCAACAACAATGTATATGGCGCAGACAGTACGGATTACCCGGACGCTACTTTCAACTACGAAGATCAGGTCGTTCATGGCCAATACGACAGTTCGGGTCACTGTGCGACGAGCACGAGTTCCTTCGTGGTGAGAGCGAACGAACACATACAGTGCGACTCCGGGCTGTACGAGATCGGCGCCACGTTGAACGCTCAGAATGTTTATACGACCAATCAACTCACGCCCATTAGCCAAATCTGTCACTCGAGTGCCACAGGCAGCGTTGTCGCCAGTTTGGTATCGTCGTGCCAGGCCTCCTACGGTGATCCTTGTCTGCCCGGAAGCGGGGCGCAGGTTGAATCGGAAACGGACTATTCGACAGCCTCCTTCGGATTGCGGCGTTCGTACAACTCGTTGCGCCTTGCGGTGACCAATAGCTATCTTGGGCCGAGCTGGTACGCCGCGTTCGGCGAGCAACTCGCAATCCCAAACGGAACCAGTTCAACCTATGTGCTGCTAACGGATCAGAATGGTCACAACGAGCGATTCGATCAGCAGGGCACGAATACATACCGCTCCGTCAACACACCAGGGGCTATTCTGTCTGTGTCGACGACTCCGACCACGACGTGGCTGCTTCTCTATCCGGGAGGAAGTCAGCTCACCTTCGACCAAAACGGGGTTCTGCAAACACGCGGTGCTCTGGGACATCCGGAATCACTGCTGACGTTCTCCTACGGCCCGACTTACGACGCGAGCAACAATATTCTCGTGCCCAACGGTGCCGTCGCGGGTATCACGGATGCCAAGGGGAGGATCGTCGTATTCAACTATGCACTGATCAATAGCGTGAGCGCATGTTCGCAAGCAGGGGCCGATCCCACCTGCCTTGGAGAGCGTCTGACATCGGTCGTATTTCCGGACGGCAGCAGCGTAAGTTACGCCTATGACGTCGCCGGTAACCTTGCTTCGGCGACATATCCTGACGGCGCTTCAAAGCAATATGTCTATAACGAAGCAATAAACATTTGCCCAACGTCGCTACCGGGCGCCTGTGTAAGCGGCGCGCCGCCTGCCGGCGGGTTCCCGCACTTGCTCACTGGAGTTTCGGAAGTTCCTTCAGGGGGAACCGCTGTCCGCTTTGCGACATATCAATACGACAATCGCGGTCGTGTCATATCCAGCAGCCAGGCGGGTGGCGCGAATGCATTGACGCTGAGCTATCCCAGCCAGGCGCAAGCAGTGCTGAACTTCGCCTACGGCAATCCTGCACAGGCGGGATTGCAAAAGACCATTAATTTCACGACGATCGGCGGCATTTTCCGCAAAGAGCTCAACAGTACTGATTTGGATCCGGCGAGTGGCCACCAAACCTTGACGCAATTCGCGTACGACGCGTCTGGGCGGCTGCAGACGAAAACGGATGCGAATGGCGTTCAGTATGCATATGAGTACAACAACAACTTCGACATGACTGCCGAATCGAGTGCGGTCGGCACGTCCTCGCTGCGCCGCGTGGAAACCGATTGGAACACGACGTTTGACTTGCCATCCGAGCGACGCACGAAAAGTTCGAGCGGAACGGAAGCAAAAGCGGATTTCTTCTACAACGCGCGAGGGCAAATACTTGCGCGCTGTGAAATCGATCCGGCCGACACATCGGGCTACGTATGCAGCAACACGGTCGCGCCGCCAGCCGGCGCTAAGGTGCGACGCTGGACTTACGGTTACTGCGATTCGATTGGCACGGGCTGTCCGCTGATCGGTCTGCTGCTCTCTGTAGATGGGCCACGCACTGGTGTGTCCGACGTAACAACTTACGCGTATTACGGCAGCACCGATCTGTCGGGCTGCGCCACGACTGGTGGCACCTGCCACAACATGGGTGACGTTCAGACGGTTACCAATGCCCTCGGTCAAATCGCTACCTACGTTAGCTATGACAAGAACGGACGAGCTACACGGGTCAAAGACGCCAATGGTGTCTATACCGACCTGACCTACCACGTGCGCGGCTGGCTGCTAACGCGCACGCTGCGCGCGAACGCTGATGGGACACCAAACGCCACACTGGATGCGACTACCACATTTGCGTACGACAACGTCGGAAATGTGACGCAGGTAACGCAGCCCGATGGCACATACCTGCACTACGTCTATGACGCCGCGCATCGCCTGACTGACATCTACGACAGCGCTGTCCCATCGAACTACCTTCAAGGCAATCACATCCATTACATGCTCGATGCAGCCGGCAACCGTACGGACGAGCAGACGAAGGATGGCAGTGGCACGCTCAAACGCGAGCTGTCGCGTACATACGATCAACTCAATCGGCTGACCGCGCTACTCAACAGTAGCAGCGTCGCGGTGCAGAGCTACACGAATCCGGCCGAAGCGCCACCAAGCGGCGTAACTTACACCGATGGATACGATGGCAACGGCAATGCGATCTATTCGACCGACGGCACAGTGAATCACGTCGGCACTGAACAGCAATACGACCCGCTCAATCGCCTAGTGAAAGCACTTCAGGATCACGCCGGCACAGGAGCGACTCACGATACCGCCACACAATACGCCTACGACACCCGCGATAACCTGCGCAGTGTCACCGACCCAGATGGCTTGGTAACCAGCTACACGTACGACGGGCTGAATAATCTTACCGATTTGAATAGCCCGGATACCTATCACACGAGCTACACCTACGATGAGTCGGGCAATCGTAAGACCCAGACGGATATGCGGGGCGTTACGAGTACGTATAGCTACGATGCCTTGAATCGCCTGACGGGGACTGCGTACCCCACGACGACCCTTAATATCGCGTATTTTTACGACCAAGCAGCAGGTGGTTGCTACAACATTGGCCGACTAACAAAGATCACCGACAATTCGGGAAGTACAACCTATTGCTACGACAAGCGCGGCAATGTCACCAGCAAGGTGCAGATAACGAACGGGGTCTCTTTGACCATGTCGTATGTCTATTCTTTGGCTGATCGCTTGGCCACTGTGACATACCCGAGCGGTGCAATCGTCAGCTACACGCGCGACCCGGTAGGTCGCGTCTCGGGTGTGACCTACAAAGCCAATGCAAGCGCCACATTAGTCACGCTGCTCAGCAGCATTTCCTACTATCCGTTTGGCCCAACGAATGTGCTTACCTTCGGCAATGGCCGGACATCGATCAAGGCGTACGATAAGGACTATGCAATCGATTCCGTCTCGGGTTCCGGGACAAGTCCGCTGACTATCGATGCCACGGTCGATGTGATGGGCAATTTGACGTCCGTAGCAACAACACTCGGCGGATCAGCATCAGGTACGTTTACCTACGACTCACTGTATCGG
>Ga0105239_10009996_pt1 | contig 10645 bp, 9 predicted proteins | sample KBSC44metaG_FD_92761 | JGI IMG/M metagenome (GOLD analysis project Ga0105239, IMG submission 92761) | Corn rhizosphere microbial communities from Kellogg Biological Station, Michigan, USA - KBS C4-4 metaG | ecosystem: Host-associated > Plants > Roots > Rhizosphere > Soil | place: Michigan, USA...
GCCAAGGGAATGGTACAGAACGAGCAGGAATAATCGCAGCCGTCCTGCACCTTTAAAAAGGTACGGGTGCGGTCGCCGATGGAAAAGCCCGGAACAAAATCCTTAGCTTCGGATACCGGCTGGTTATAAACAACCGCTTTAGCGTTTTTGGTTAAATCGGTTATGTAATCAACTATCTGGAATTTTTCAGCAGCACCCAAAACCATATCGACACCTGGTATTTCGGCAATCTCCTTTGGTTTAAGCTGGGCATAGCACCCTACTATGGTAACGTAGGCGTTAGGCGATATTTTTAAAGCTTCTTTAACAACTTTTTTACACTTTTTATCGGCATTGTCAGTTACTGAACAGGTGTTAATAACGAATACATCGGGCGTGTCGGTAAACTCAACCGTATGGAAACCAGCGTTGTTAAACTGGCGCCCAATAGAGGAGGTTTCCGAGTAATTAAGCTTACAGCCCAGCGTATAAAATGCTACCTTTTTATTCATTTTTAAAGCCCGCAAAGATACTGATTTTGATGCTAATTTTTGAGTTTTTAAATTTTTGACTGCATGCGCAAAATCGAATTTCCTAAATCAGAAAGCGGTCATAGCAAAATGTCGCTCCAAAACGCTATTTTTGCGCGATAAATGGAACACATTCGTAATTTTTGCATAATTGCACATATCGACCACGGTAAGAGTACTCTTGCCGACAGGTTGCTTGAATATACAAATACCATCACCCAGCGCGAATCGCAGGCGCAATTGCTTGATGATATGGACCTGGAGCGCGAGCGCGGCATCACTATAAAAAGCCATGCTATACAGATGGATTATATTCTTGATGGCCAAAAATATACGCTAAACTTGATTGATACACCCGGACACGTCGATTTCTCATATGAAGTTTCGCGTTCTATAGCTGCCTGCGAAGGCGCATTGCTGATTGTTGATGCAGCTCAGGGAATACAGGCACAAACCATATCAAACTTATACCTCGCTTTAGAGAACGACCTGGAGATTATCCCGGTATTAAATAAAATGGACTTGCCCGGAGCCATGCCCGAGGAGGTTAAAGACCAGATTGTTGAGTTAATTGGGTGTAAGCGCGAAGATATATTGGCCGCCTCAGGTAAAACCGGTATGGGCGTGCATGATATTCTGCGTGCTATTGTAGAGCGTGTGCCACCTCCTGTCGGCGATCCTGAAGCGCCATTACAGGCATTGATATTTGATTCGGTATTCAACTCCTTCCGTGGTATCGTAGCGTATTTTAAAGTGGTGAATGGCGAAATACGCAAAGGGGATAAAGTAAAATTCTTCGCTACCGAAAAACAATACCTGGCTGACGAAGTTGGCACGCTAAAATTGAAACAATTACCCAAAGACGTCATTAAAACAGGCGACGTAGGTTATATTATATCGGGTATAAAAGAGGCCCGGGAAGTAAAAGTGGGTGATACCATTACCCGCGTAGACAGGCCATGCGAGGCAGGTATCCAGGGTTTCGAAGAAGTTAAGCCAATGGTATTTGCCGGTATTTACCCTGTTGATACCGAGGATTATGAAGAATTGCGCGAGGCTATGGCCAAGTTGCAATTGAATGACGCATCGTTGGTATTTGAGCCGGAATCATCAGCCGCTTTGGGCTTTGGTTTCCGTTGCGGATTTTTAGGCATGCTCCACATGGAAATTATCCAGGAACGCTTGGAGCGCGAGTTTGATATGACGGTAATTACTACTGTCCCCAACGTATCATACCTGGCATACACTACCAAAGGCGACGCCATAACAGTTAATAACCCATCCGACTTGCCCGACCCAAGCAGGATAGACTATGTAGAGGAACCCTATATAAAGGCTACTATCATTTCGAAGTCGGAATTTGTAGGGCCGATCATGTCGCTTTGTATTCAGAAGCGGGGTTATATTAAAAACCAGTCATATTTAACGTCTGATCGCGTTGAGCTGATATTTGAGATGCCGATGGGCGAGATAGTTTTTGACTTTTACGACAAACTAAAAACCATTTCAAAAGGTTATGCATCATTCGACTATCACCAAATAGGTTACCGCAAATCAGACCTGGTACGTTTGGATATCCGTTTAAATGCCGAGCCTGTTGACGCTTTATCATCATTAATATTCAGGGGCAACTCTTACGATTTTGGTAAAAAAATCTGCGAAAAGTTAAGGGAACTTATACCACGCCAGCAGTTTGAAATAATTATACAGGCGTCCATCGGTGCCAAAATCATTGCCCGCGAAACAGTGAAGGCTTTGCGTAAAGACGTTACCGCCAAATGTTATGGTGGTGACATCAGCCGTAAACGCAAGCTTCTGGAAAAACAGAAAAAAGGTAAAAAACGTATGCGCCAGGTTGGTAACGTGGAGATTCCGCAATCGGCGTTTATGGCTGTGTTGAAACTGGATTAAAAAATAGAGTCAAGAGTCAAGAATCAAGAGCCAAGATAGAAGACAACGCGCTTTTCTGTCTTGATTCTTGATTCTTGATTCTTGGTTCCTGACTCTCATATCATGAATTTACTCGACGGAAAATACGTATCAGAAAAACTCAAAGGTGAAATAGCTGAATCGGCTGGTAAAATACTGGCTGAAACCGGGCGTAAACCACATTTGGTAGCTGTGCTGGTTGGGCACGATGGCGGTAGCGAAACTTATGTGGCCAGCAAAATAAAAAACTGTGAGGCAGTTGGTTTTAAATCGACCCTCGTTCGCTATGAGAGCGATGTGACAGAAGAAGAATTGTTAGCTAAAGTAGCTGACCTTAATGCAGATGCTGACATCGATGGCATTATTGTTCAACTTCCCCTGCCCAAACACATCGACCCGGAGAAAGTAACTGAGAAGATCGACCACCGCAAAGATGTGGACGGCTTTCACCCGGTAAACCTCGGTCGCATGCAGCGTAACCTGCCATCGTTTATCCCTGCAACGCCTTATGGCATCACCTTAATGTTGAAAGAATACGGCATCGAAACTGCAGGCAAACATTGTGTTGTGGTTGGCCGCAGCAATATAGTAGGCTCACCCATGAGCATCCTGATGGCGCGCAACACCACTCCCGGCAACTGCACGGTAACCATTTGCCACAGTCGCACACCTGATATCAAAAAATTTACGCTTGACGCTGATATCCTGATCGTCGCTATCGGCAAAAAGAACTTCATAACCGCCGATATGGTAAAAGACGGCGTAGTAGTTATTGACGTTGGTATGAACCGCGAAACCAGCACCCTCACCAAATCTGGATTTAAGCTTTACGGCGATGTTGATTTCGAAAACGTTTCGAAAAAGGCGTCATGGATTACCCCGGTACCCGGTGGCGTTGGATTGATGACCATTATTGGTTTGTTGAAGAATACTTTGGCATCAGCTAATAAGGAAGTTTATCCTTAGTTGTTAAATAATGCCAGAGGTAGATTTAAACTCAAAATTAGCGGAGCTTTTAACCAATCACGGTGTAAATGTAACTGCCGAAGAGGAGTTCATCGATGCCCATCTTCCATTCCCTGTAAAATTTAAAGCAAGGGCAATTTATCAAGAGTTAAATAACTACATCAGTTCGCAACTGGACGTGATGGCTATAACACCTGATGGCACCAGGATACTCGAATCTTTTGGAGATTTCGGCAACGATATTGATGCGGCAATTAGTCGCAACCTGGTTAATTTCAGCATGAGCGACCTTCATGTGCTACTGGCAGCTTTCGGTGCAACCGATGAGGACATGTTGGAACAAATCACCATTGAAAATTGGGAAATTAATAATACGCAGTGGATAGCATATATCGGGAACCTTGTCCCGAAAACGAATATTACTGTGCCAGACTTGCGACCACCAGACGAATTTTTTAATGCAATAACTACGAGTATTTTTTCGCGGCCCTTATCCAGTAATTTACACTGGTTCCGAGGGTATTATCTACAACACGACAATAAAATCACCGCAAAGGAATTTATAATGGATAATGAAGATATTACAACAAGTAATTCCTTATTTTCATCGTTACCAGTAATTCCTTATAGCGGATTCTATAGCTGCAGGAATTTCATTATCCTAAGAAGGCAGCTAAAATAAAAGCCGGGAGAAACCCACAATTACCTCAAATATTCCGCCGGTATCTGGTGATTCTCATTTTGATCAGCCCATGCCATTGAGGTTATGCGCCAATGGTCGTTATCCAAAATAAATTGAATATAATTTATTCCCCTGGGTGCATTTGCTGTTTCATGATAGGTAAAACTGTACTCGTAAACGCTTAACCGTTGAGCAACCTTACCAAACACCTCGGTTTGTGAATAAAGCTCACGCTGCATAAATTGTAGCATTGACCCATCGGCTATCTGCGACTCAAACGATTGGATATATCCATCTACAGTATGGATAACAGGCTTGCTAAAACTGTTGTTTATCAAAAGTCCGTTTTCATAAAATAATTCCTTTACTGTTTCCAGATCGGGCATCTCGCCATCCTGGAAACTCAGCGACTCATAAAAATCTTCGGTTATGTAATCTATTCCTCTTTGGTTCATTTATTAAATATTCTTTTCATATCATCCCAAATAGTTGGCGTGCCAACAAATACGGCGTTGTTTTCTATTTTAGCAGGGTAGGTTTTAACGTAGTCATTAACCCCTTTGCCCGTTTTTAAATCAAAAGCGTAACCGTGCAAAGGGCAAACAATCTTCCCGTTTTCGCACCAGCCCTCACTCAAATCAAATCCGGCATGCGGACATTCTGCAGATACTGCATAAACTTCGCCGCCGTAACCTACCACGCAGATACCTTTATTGTCAATTTTAATTTTTTTAATAAATGGCTTGCCGGCGTCTTCAACATCCGGCACGGGGTACCACTTCATACGTGCTAAAAGTCGATTTTTAAGTTCATCAGTGATGGGTTTTTCATCACATCATCCATGTTGGTAATAAGGGTAACCCTTTTCCTGTCGGCCGAAACAATGGCCTTGGGATTGTTTACTTTTTTTACGGGTTTTGCAAAGTTAAGAATTACTTTATAAGGCATGTCAATCAGCATGGCCTTGGCCATTGAAAATGCAGATTGCGTTTTCTTTAAAAACGCATTAAATTTTTCTTTGTCGATGACCCTGTAAAATTTATGCGGCGTTATTTCGTAAGTATAATAATCCTCGCCGGCCACCAATTGCTGGGCATTAAAACCCATAGGGGCCTTCTCCCCTTTTTGCAGCGATTTCAGCTGGCTATTCATCGATATTTTTGAAATATGCTTAAGGTAATATTCCAAATCGGCAGCATTTTTAGCCACGTGGTTTATACTGACCTTCATTATGCTTTTTTTCAAATCCATTTTTACATGCAGGTCACTGGCTTTAACCATGGTGGCTTCTTCTGCGGTCATCTTTTGCTGAGTACTGTCGGGAAGAGCAGTATAAAAATTCAATGTGGTATCCTTCACCAGCGAAAATTGAGGTGTTTCTTTAACCGAATCGGACATTAAATTCATCAGTACAGATACAGCGCTGCCCATATCAAATCCATAAACCACACTGCATGAGCCATCTTGTTTAAAGTTGTATTGCTCTTCAATATCCAGACAAGACGAAAAGCAAAGCAACACGAAAAATAGTACCAGGAAGTAAAGTTTTTTCATATTGCAAAATTTTAAGTAATAATAGAGAAAATTGCTGAAAGGTAAAAGGGTAAAGGCGAAAGGTTTTTTCAAATTATCTTCTTAAAATCACCTTTTTCCTTTCGTCTTCATCGTTTCACCTCAAAATCATACCTTTGCACCTTCAAATTATGGCACATCAAATACCGGACGACGGCACATTGCTTCCTTTAATGGAAGAGTTTTATACGATACAGGGGGAAGGATACAATACCGGCAAGGCTGCTTATTTTATCCGCCTTGGTGGCTGCGATGTGGGCTGCCACTGGTGCGATGTAAAAGAAAGCTGGGACGCCGAGCTCCATGCGCTAACATCTGCTGATCAGATAATTGAAAATGCATCCAAACACCCGGCCAAAGCGGTGGTTGTTACTGGTGGCGAGCCGCTAATTTACAATCTCGATTATCTAACCGCCGGCCTTCAAAAAAGAGGTATTAAAACTTTTATTGAAACTTCCGGAGCCTACCCGCTCTCGGGCAATTGGGACTGGATTTGCCTTTCGCCTAAAAAATTTAAAGGCCCTATGCATTTGGTGGCTGCCAATGCAGATGAACTTAAGGTGATCATATTTAATAAATCAGACTTTGCATTTGCTGAAGAAAACGCAAAATTGGTTTCACCAAAATGTAAACTGTTCCTGCAACCCGAATGGTCAAAGTCAAAAGAAATGACCCCGCTTATTGTGGACTATGTAATGAACAACCCCCAGTGGGAAATATCCTTGCAAACGCATAAGTATTTGAATATCCCGTAGAAAGATTTGAGATATTAGATTTGAGACGCGAGATAAAAAACACTGGTAGGGGTCGTATATTCGCTGTCTCATTTTATTCGTTTTGAACACTTTTCTAGCGGACTGCTTATCTCAAATCTCGCGTCTCCTATCTCACATCTAAAAAAAAACGTAACTTAGAATTGAAAAACACGTATCAAAACCAATGAGAGTTACTTTCTTCTCGGTTCTGTTAATATTTGTATCCAGTTTTATATCCGCCCAGCAGAGGCAATACTCTACCACCGATAGAGCCGCTATTAAATATTTTGCCCAGGCAAATTCAGATTTAGATGACCACATGTATGATGAGGCTGTTGAAAATTTGCGGAAAGCCGTGGAAGCCGACGACAAGTTTGTGGAGGCCCATGCGGTTTTGGGCGACGTTTTGCGGCAAATGCGCAGGTACAAAGAATCTATCGATCAATTTCATAAAGTAATAGTTTTAAATCCGGAGTTTAACCGGGCCGTGTATCTGAAGGTAGGCGAGCTGGAAGTAAACAGCGCGCAATATGAGCTCGCACAGCAGCACCTGGAAAAGTATTTAACCTATCCAAACATTACTGCCCAAAACACTTACTACGCGCAAAAATTGATCGCAGACTGTAAATTCAGCGTACAGGCAATTGCCCACCCGGTGGCGTTTAAACCAATTAACCTTGGCCCCGAAATAAATACCCCTGCAGATGAATACCTCCCCGTTGCAACTGCCGATGAAGGCACACTGATATTTACCCGGAAAATAAACAACAACGAAGATTTTTATAAAAGCAATAAGCTAAACAATAAGTGGCAAACAGCAACCTACCTGAGTGACCTGATTAATACACCACAATACAATGAAGGTGCTGAATCCATATCGCAGGATGGCAAATACCTGTTTTTTACCGGCTGTAATCGACCTGATGGCCTCGGCCGATGCGATATTTACATAGCGCAGAAAAAGGGTGACGACTGGGGTAAACCTGTTGACCTAAGTCCGCCAGTAAACACTACCGGCTGGGAATCTCAGCCATCAATAAGTGCCGATGGCAAAACACTTTACTTTGTTAGTAACCGAAAAGGCGGCTATGGAGGGTATGATATTTGGAAATCAACCCTCAGCGATAAAGGCTGGGGTGAACCCGAAAACCTCGGGCCGAACATCAACACTATTTATGACGAGCAATCCCCGTTTATTCACCCGGATGATAGCACGTTTTATTTTTGTTCGAATGGCTGGCCTGGTCTTGGCGGAAAAGATTTATTTGTAAGCCGTTTAAGCAAAGATGGCAAATGGCAAAAGCCAGAAAACCTAGGCTATCCCATTAATTCAAGCGGTGATGAAAACGGGCTTACATTGACAGCAAACGGCAGCTATGCCTTTTTCTCGTCGAATAATTTAAATGGTTTTGGCGGATATGATATTTATACATTCGAGTTACCTCCAAACCTAAGACCCAACATGGTTACTTATGTAAAAGGCACAGTAAACGATGCCAAAACAAAAGCGCCGCTTGAAGCGGCAGTGGAGATTATCGACCTGCAAAAGAACCAACCCGTTTTCCAGGATTACAGTGATGCCGATGAAGGCGACTTTTTAGCCACATTAACCGCCGGCAAAAACTATGGATTGAATATTTCAAAACCAGGTTACCTCTTTTATTCGGCTAATTTTTCCCTTGTCGGACACGAGCCCAAAACTGCGTTTAATATTGCTGTATTGCTCGATCCTATAGAAATTGGCAATAAAGTGGTATTAAACAACATATTTTTTGATACCAATAAGTTTGATTTGAAACCTGAATCAGTCGCCGAACTACAACAACTGCTCTCATTTTTAACCCTAAACCCAACATTGCATATAGAAGTATCCGGACATACGGATAATGTGGGTAACGACCAGCTTAACCAGGCTCTTTCCGAAAACAGGGCCAAGTCGGTTTATCAATACCTTATCAATAATAAAATTGATGCTGCCAGGCTGGTTTTTAAAGGATATGGTAAAACCCAGCCAATTGCTGCAAATGATACCGATGAAGGCCGCCAAAAAAACAGGCGGACGGAGTTTAAGATAATTGCGAAATAGATATTAGTTAACTGGAGACTAGAGATTAGGCGAAAATAAAATAATGCCTTATTCCAAAATTGATTCATAGCCAATGAAAATCGTATTACTTGCTGTTTTGTCGGTTATTTTGTTTGCAGGTTTAGTAATTCGGCAAACTGGTTATACAGGTAAGCCCTGGCAAAATAAAGCACAGCATATTCCCGGCAAAATTGAATGTGAGTTTTATGATTTGGGCGGCGAAGGTGTAGCCTATCACGATGATGACAGTGTTAATAACGGCAGCGGTAAACTTAATCCGGCAAATGGCAGCTATCTCAACGAATTCAGGATGCACGAGGGTGTTGACATATCGTACACCAAATCGCATGATATTGACAATAATCCTTACAGTAAAGTGCCGCCGAAAATGGAGCAGCTTTACGTTGGCTGGGCGAAACCCGGCGAATGGATAAAATATACAGTTCAGGTTGACCGCACAGCTATATATAAGATTGACCTGATGTACACCGCCAACGGCGATGGCATTATTGGTTTAGATTTAGATGGGAAAGAAATTGCCAAAGATTTGAGAATCACTTCTACCCATAATGACGCCGACACAGTTAAATGGAGGCAATGGCATCATTGGAATAAGGCTGATTCACTTACATCCATAAAACTTGCGAAAGGTGCACACGTCCTTACCCTGCGGGTTGTTGGCAATGGCAATATGAATTTCGATTATTTGGAATTCAGATAGCGGTCAATAAATATAAAAGGCCCTCAGATACTATCCGAAGGCCCGTTTATTCTATATTGGTTATTGCGTTAGTTCCCCATTTCCGAGATAAACTTTATACGCATTAACTGTATTTCTTCAATTGTGTAATCATCACTTCCAAGTTCGGCTAGTGCCTCTTCAGTCGAATCTACTTCTGCCGTGCGGAAATAGTCAAACACTTCCTCCTGCTTATCTTCATCAATCACTTCGTCGATATAATAGTTAAGGTTAAGCTTGGTGCCCGAGTTGACAATGGTTTCTACTTCTTTCAATATCTCCTCGTACGAAAGGCCTTTTGAAGCGGCAATATCGTCCAGGTTTAAATGACGGTCGATATTCTGAATGATGAATACTTTAAGTGCTGATTTATTGGCAGCACTCTTTATCACCATATCAACCGGGCGATCGATATCGTTATCTTCAACATATTTTTGGATAAGGTCGGTAAACGGCTTACCAAATTTCAGGGCCTTCCCTGCTCCTACGCCAGATATTTGTTTCAGCTCATCATTGGTGATAGGGTAATGCGTGCACATCTCCTCTAATGATGGATCCTGGAAAATAACAAATGGCGGCAACCCTTTTTGTTTGGCCAGCTTTTTACGCAAATCCTTAAGCATCTGCAGCAACTCGGTGTCTAACGCACCACCGCCTTGTTTAGGGCCGTCGGCGTCATCATCATCGTCTGTAGCACCCATAATTTTGTTCATCACGAAGCGGATACTATAAGGGTTATCGATAAACGAATTACCCAGTTTGGTCAACCGCAGCAAACCGTATTGATCAATATCTTTTGACAAGAAATTATTGAGCAATGCCTGGCGCATAAGCGAGTTCCAAAGGTTTTTGCCGTCTTCCTTGCCCGAACCAAAAAAATCAAGCGTATCATGCTCATAATTTTTTATCTGAGCGTTATCCTCGCCCATCAATATACTGATGATATGATGGTCATCGAACTTCTCGCCTATTGTTTTTACCAGGCTCAAAGCTTTATGTAAATGCAGCTTACCGTCAAAATGTTCTTTCGGGCCACAGCAATTATCGCACATGTTGTTACAGCCAGCCTCGTTAAAGTTTTCGCCAAAGTAATGCAGCAACTGCTTACGGCGGCAAACTGATGACTCAGCATAGTCAATAACTTCCTTCAATATCTGGGTGCCAATTTCGCGTTCCGAGACAGGCTTGTCCTTCATAAACTTCTGCAGCTTATCGATATCCTTTTCCGAATAAAAAGCAACGCAAACACCCTCACCACCATCACGTCCGGCACGACCGGTTTCCTGGTAGTAGCCTTCCATACTCTTGGGCACATCGTGGTGGATCACATAGCGCACATCGGGCTTGTCGATGCCCATGCCGAATGCAATTGTTGCAACGATAACATCTACATCCTCCATTAAAAAC
>Ga0105239_10009998_pt1 | contig 10643 bp, 9 predicted proteins | sample KBSC44metaG_FD_92761 | JGI IMG/M metagenome (GOLD analysis project Ga0105239, IMG submission 92761) | Corn rhizosphere microbial communities from Kellogg Biological Station, Michigan, USA - KBS C4-4 metaG | ecosystem: Host-associated > Plants > Roots > Rhizosphere > Soil | place: Michigan, USA...
ACGCCCGAGCAGATGCTGGACGATGACTATCTCGCTTCGCGCGCCACGCTGCTCGATCCAAAACGGGCGACGCATTTCGCGTTCGGCATGCCACGGGCCGGCGGCACGATCTATCTCACGGCGGCCGACGAGCGCGGCATGATGGTGAGCTTCATTCAATCGAACTATATGGGCTTCGGCTCGGGCGTCGTCGTGCCGGGGACGGGCATTGCGCTGCAAAACCGCGGCTGCGGTTTTTCGATGGATCCGCGCTCGCCCAACGCAGTGGCAGGCGGCAAGCGTCCGTTTCACACGATCATTCCGGCGTTCGTCACGCAGCGCGAGGGCGCTCACGTGTGGCCCGTGATGAGCTTTGGCGTCATGGGCGGCGATATGCAGCCGCAAGGCCACCTGCAATCGATCGTGCGCATGCTCGATTATGGCCAGCAGCCGCAGGCGGCCTGCGATGCCCCGCGCTGGAAGGTCAATCGAGATTTCTCGATCGATCTCGAGTCGACGTTCGAGCCCGAGGTGGCACGCGCCTTGGAGGCGCGCGGCCATCGGATCGCGGCGTTCGACGATCCTTACATGGATTTCGGCTCCGGCCAGTACGTCTGGAAGTTGGAGCACGGCAACGCCGAGCGCGGCTATGTGGCCGCCAGCGACAGCCGGCGCGATGGGCTTGCGGCCGGGTTTTGAGCCGACGGGCCGATTGCCTGTAATACGGCGAAAGATGAGCGAATCGTCCGAAGGTTCTATGGCGGCCTCAGGGCCGGAACCGGAAGATGACTGCGCGGTCACTGTCTGTGTCGAAGCAGTATCGGACAAGTCCGGCTAACATGCCGGGAAAACGGATCGAAAAGTTCAAAACGCCGCATCCGATGAACCGGCTCGAAGCGAGGGCTTCGCGCCGGGCCGATCGCCGGCCGCGATCGGTTCGGGGGACGCGGCTTTCGGAGCGCAACGCAATGTACACCGAATCCAAGCACGCACTGCCTTGGCGAATCGAGGATATCGATCTGACGCGGATCGATCGTCGACGCGCCGCGACGAACGAAGATCTGCTGTTGCTCTTGTGCGCGGCGTCATTCATCGAGAGCGGCACGGACCTCTATACGAGCAACCTCACCGCCTATTTCGACGGAGATCCCGAGGTCTCCGCATGGCTCAACGACGAGTGGGAACCTGAAGAGCTGCAGCATGGGCGCGCGCTGAAAGCCTATATCAACCATGTCTGGCCCGAGTTCGACTGGGATACGTCGTTTCGGAACTTCTTCGAGGAATACTCGACGACTTGCTCGGTCGAGGAGTTCGAAAAAACGCGGGCACTCGAAATGGTGGCCCGCTGCGTCGTCGAAACCGGTACGGCCACGCTCTATCGTGCCATCAACGAATGCTCCGACGAACCGGTGCTCAAGGAGATCACCGATCACATCCGGACGGACGAAGTGCGCCATTACAAGCACTTTTTCAAATACTTCAAGAAGTACAACGTGATCGAGGGGAACGGCCGCCTGGCCGTCCTGGGCGCGCTGCTGCGCCGGGTCATCGAAATCAAGAGCGAGGATTCGGAGATCGCGCTGCGTCACGTCTTTGCGACGCGCTATCCCGAGCGCGCACACGATACCGAGTACAACCGTGCGCGTACCGCTCGGATCAGCTCGCTCGTGCGCCGCAATCTCTCGGCCGACATGTGCGTGAAAATGCTGCTCAAGCCACTCGACATTCCGGCGCGCATCCAGCCGGGTGTCCATTACCCGCTCGCGAAGATGGCGCAGCACGTCTTCTTCCGCTGAGCCGAGCGCGCGCACGCCGATGTCCGATTCCTCCTCGCGCGAACGTGCGCTTGCAGTGCAGGCGTTCGATGAATGGCCGCCCGTGCTTCGCGCGCTCTTCGATGGCACCGGGCTTGCCGGCAAGGAGGGCTTTACGGCTTGTCTCGTCGTCGCGGATGCCGATGCGCAGGGCCCTCTGCGCACTTCGCTATTGAGCGCGGGCGAGCTCTATGCGCCCGATTCGCGCTCGCTGGCCTTCGCCCTGTGGCCTGCCGCGCGTGCAGCACGCATGCTGGACGCGGCCGCGCGCCGTGGGAGCGGGCGAGCCGCGCTCACGTTCGTTCACGAGGGTGCTTTCTATCAGGTGCAGTTGCGGGTGGACGCGCTCGAGGTCGAGGAGGGCGGGCCGCTCGCGTGCTTCATCGCGTCGATCGACTCGGCCGATGCGCAACAAGTCGGCTACGCGAAGCTCACGTCCGGCATTACGTTCGAGCTGCAGTCGCAGCAAAGGCGGGCGGTGATCGATCGCTGGCAGCAGCAGATCGAGCGCTTGCGTCGCGCTGTGGCATCGAGATCCCAAGCGAACGGAGGAGCGGCAAGTCCTTGATTGTCGCGACGAGCCGCTCGCGTCGGGGTCAGCGGCGGCGCGCCCTGTCGCCGGCGGGGCCGGCAGGCGAGCGCGGCTTGCCGCCTAGCAGCGCGCCGGGATCGCCCGAGCGCACTCCCGTGCCGCGAGCCGTGTCGCGCTTGGCACCGGCGGACGGAGCGGCCTGAGCAGCCGGCTCCCGTCGCGCGGCCGATTCGGGTTTGGCGGCGCCGCGCGCGGGCGAACGTTGCCCGCTCTTCGGCGGTTGCCCAGCGGCAGGGCGCGATCCATCGCTTGCTTTGGGCGTCGCGGTACCGCTGCGGCGCTCACCGGTGCGGCCTTTGGCGTTGCTGCCATGAGCGCTGTCGTTGAGACCGCCGTTACCGTTACCGCTGCCGTTGGCTTTGCCTTTCGCATGGCCTGCAGCGCCGCTCTTGCCCGCGCCACTTTCGCGGCGTGAAGCTTGAGCCGCGGGCGCAGCCGGCGCTTTGGCGCTTTGGGACGTCTCGCGCCGCGGCGCTTGCGCGCGCGGCTGGCGCGCTGCGCCACCTTGACCGCGGCGCTGCTGGATCGGCTCGGGTTTTACGTTCGGGTCCGGCTCGAAGCCCGGAATCACCTCTTGCGGCAATGTCTGCCGGGTCAGCTTTTCGATGTCCTTCAGCAGTTGGCGCTCGTCGACGCACACGAGCGAAATCGCCTCGCCGGTCGAACCTGCACGGCCGGTCCGCCCGATCCGGTGAACGTAGTCTTCGGGAACGTTCGGCAGATCGAAGTTGACCACGTGCGGCAATTGATCGATGTCGATGCCGCGCGCCGCGATGTCCGTTGCGACGAGCACCTGCAGCGTGCCGTCCTTGAACTCCGCGAGCGCGCGTGTGCGGGCCGATTGGCTCTTGTTGCCATGGATGGCCAGCGCGCTGATTCCGTCTTTCGTCAGTTGCTCGGCCAGCCGGTTGGCGCCGTGCTTCGTGCGCGTGAACACGAGCACCTGGAACCAGGTGTTTTCGCGGATCAGATGCGTGAGCAGTTCGCGCTTGCGATCGCGATCGACGCTGTACACGCGCTGCGTGACAAGTTCGGTCGTCGTGTTGCGGCGTGCGACTTCGATAAGCGCCGGCGCGTCGAGCAGATTGTCGGCAAGCGCTTTGATCTCCTCCGAGAACGTCGCCGAAAAGAGCAGGTTCTGACGCTTGGGCGGCAGCTTGGCGAGCACGCGGCGAATATCGTGGATGAAGCCCATGTCGAGCATGCGGTCCGCTTCATCGAGCACGAGGATGTCGAGATGCGAGACGTCGATCGTCTTTTGCTGCATATGGTCGAGCAGCCGGCCCGGGGTCGCGACGACGATGTCGACTCCGCGCTTGAGCGCATCGATTTGCGGATTGATGCCGACGCCGCCGAACAGCACGGTCGACTTCAGCTGCAAGTACTTGCCGTAGGCACGCACGCTTTCCTCGACCTGAGCGGCGAGCTCGCGCGTCGGCGTCAGGATCAGCGCGCGCACGGCGTGCGGGCGGCGTGTGCCGGCAGCCTGCCCGGCGCGCGGCGCGGCGAGCCGCTGCAGGATCGGCAACGTGAAGCCGGCTGTCTTGCCGGTGCCGGTCTGCGCGCCGGCAAGCAGGTCGCCACCGGCGAGCACGGCGGGGATGGCCTGCTTCTGGATCGGGGTGGGCGAGGTGTAGCCGAGCTCATGAACAGCCCGTACCAGCGGTTCGGACAGGCCGAGGGAATCGAAGGACATAGTTTTCTTCAAATGCGGGATGACGGCTGTCCGTCACGCATGCCGCGTGCCGCGAAGGCGGCCGTGCGGCGAACGTGCGAGCGCGGCGCTGTTGGCGCCGGCCAGCCTGGGTTCCGGCGAGGCCGGTTGGCTTCGCCGGAAATGCGAAGGGCGCGGCCGCGGTAATCCGCATGGCCGCGCCCTTTGTGGTTCATGTGCTCAATCGAGCGGCGCCGAGCGAAGATCCGTCACTTGCTGCGGCGAAATCGCAGAGCCCTTGTTGCCCCACGACTGACGGATGTACGTCACGACGGCTGCGACTTCCTGATTCGTCAGCGCTTGCGCGAACGGCGGCATGCCGTACGGTTTCGGGTTGGCACCCGTGCTCGGCGGATAACCACCATTGAGCACCATGCGGATCGGATTGACCGCCGACGGCATCTGGATCGATTGGTTGTTCGCGAGCGGCGGGTATGCCGGCGGCTTGCCGAGGCCGTTTGCGGAATGGCAGGTCGCGCATTTGTCGCCGTAGACCTTCTTGCCCAGCTCGAAGAGTTCGCCGCCGAACTTCTCCGACGTCTCGTACTGCATCGTCTCGGGCGCTTCCTTCTTCTGCGGAATGGTCTTCAGATACGTGGCCATCGCACGGACGTCCTCGTCCGACAAGTACTGCAGGCTGTTGTGGACGACCTCTGCCATCGGACCGAACACGGCGCCGCGCTGCGACACGCCGTTCTTGAGCAGATTGGCGATGTCCGTGATGTCCCAGTCGCCGAGGCCTGCTTCCTTGTTCGACGTGAGCGACGGCGCGTACCAGTTCTGCAGCGGAATCAGACCGCCGGCGAACGCGGCCGAATTGACGGGGCCGCCCATCATGTTGATCGACGTATGGCACATCGAGCAGTGGCCGAGGCCTTCGACGAGATACGCGCCGCGGTTCCATTCGACCGACTTCGTCGGATCGTCCTTGTAGACGCCTTCGCGGAAAAACAGCGTACGCCAGCCGATCAGCAGGTTGCGATTGTTGAACGGGAAGCGCAGTTCATGCGGACGGCTCGGCACGGAGGCCGGCGGCACCGAGCGCAAGTAGGCGTAGATCGCGTCCGAATCCTCGCGCGTCACCTTCGTGTAGCTCGCGAACGGGAAAGCCGGGTAGAGCAGGCTGCCGTCCTTCGAGCGGCCCGTGTGCATGGCGCGATAGAAATCGTCCGACGACCATTTGCCGATACCGTATTGATCGTCGGGGGTGATGTTCGGCGTATAGAGCGTGCCGAACGGCGTGGCCATCGGCAGGCCGCCCGCGAATTGCTGACCGCCGCGTACGGTGTGGCATGCGATGCAATCGCCGGCGCGGGCAAGGTATTCGCCGCGCTTCACGAGCGCAGCCTGGTCGGCCGGCGTGGCTGCCTGGGCAGAGCCGTTGTGCAGGTTATCGCTGCCCGTCCAGAGGACGGAGCCGAGCGCGGCGGCCGTCAGGACGACAGCCGACAGCGCGAACAGTGACTTGCGTTTCATGGGTATGTCTCTCCTCGCGCTTATTGCGGTTCGCTACCGCAGGCAAGCGGAGTCTTCATCGAGCGGGCCGGAGCCGGAACGGGGTTTTTCGGGGCGGGCTGAGTCGAAAGCCAGGCGGCGACGGCGTTGACGTCGTCATCGGTCAGGCGCGTCGCGATCTCATGCATGCAATCGGGCGCTTTGGCGCGGCGCGTGCCACTGCGCCAGGCGCCCAGCTGCGCGCTGATGTAGTCCTGGTGCAGCCCGACGAGACCCGGAATCGCCGGCTCCATGCCGGTCAAGCTCTTGCCGTGGCAGGCGGCGCAGGCAGGAATGTTCTTCGAGGCGTCGCCGTTGAGCACGATCTCCTTGCCGCGCGCGAGCGTCTCCGGCGAGACCGTCGGCTTGGCGGGGGCCGGGTAGGGCGGGCGCTGCTTCGAGAAGTAATCGGCGATCTCGTGCAGGTATTCGTCCGAGAGGTACGTGACGAGGTAGTTCATCGGCGGATACTTGCGCCGGCCCTCGCGGAAATTTTGCAATTGATTGAACAGATACTCGGCCGGCTTACCCGCGAGGCGCGGGAAGTAGTCGTTATCGGTGCCCTGCCCATGGCTGCCATGGCACGCCGTGCAGCCTTGCACGCGCTGTTCCATCGTATCCGGGGCCTTCGGCTGGGTTTGCGCTTGTGCGCTCGTTGCGACGCCAGCACCACCGATCAGCAAGAGGGCGAGTAGCGGGCGGAAAATGCGTCTGGAAGACACGCGTAACTCCATCGTTATTCGGGGACCTGCCGGACTTCGATCGGCCCGGTGCGGTGCTGCGAGCTGGCCTACAGCTCGAGGCGAATTGTTCGGCGAATTGTTCGGCGAGTTATTCGGGTTTGCCACACTTGCAGCGGCGACCCGCGGCGTTGCGACGCAGCATTCTATCATCGATGCCTGTCACGAGCTATTTGCCTCAGGCGACGTAAATCCGTCCCGATGCGGCGGCGCGACAATTTGACGCGCATATTCGATGCGCTCCGGGTTGTCCGGCATACACCGTTCGGCCACGCCAAGGTCCCGTTCCGTTCCCGATATGCACGGCTCGCGTACACTCTCGGCTGCGTCGGACCGGGGCGGCCCACGGATTCCACGGATTCGCGCTTTGCGCGGCATCGTGCGCGCCGGCCGCCCCGGTTTTTTCTCGTTAGCCCTCGTTTGTCCTGCCTGCCGATGAAGCGATCCTTCCCCAATTCCCGTATGACCCGATCCCGCCGTTCCAGTCGAGTTGCCGGCCGGCATCCGCATGCTCCCTTCGCGTCCGTGGAGCGTCCGTCCCGATGAACGCTTCCGGCCTGCTGATCGGTCAAGTCGCGCTGACCGCGCTCGTTCATGTCGCCTTTGCATTTGCCATCGGTTCGACGCTTTTCGAGCGATGGCTCGCCGCGGACGGTGCGCTCGCGCGGACCGCGCCGTCGCATGCCGCCTGGCATCGTGCGCGCGCATCGCTGATGGCCGCCGCGTTCGCGCTCGTGTTGGCGGAGGGCGGCTGGTTGCTGTATGAAGCCGGTGCGATGACGGGCGCCGGCGTAGCGGGCGGCTTGGCGGCTTTGCCGGATGTCGTCGGCACGACCCATGTCGGCCATGCCTGGTGCGTTGCATTCGCCGGCGCCGCCTGGCTGCTCATGGCGGCCCTCCTGTCTCGCGGCGGGCGCTTCGGGGCGGGGATGTTCTGGCTCGGCGCGCTCGCCAGCGCGGCCGGCACGGCTGCGATCGGGCATGCCGCCGATGCGGGCATGCCCTCGCTCGGCTGGGCGATGCAGGCGGTTCACGTGCTGGCGACGGCCGTCTGGGGCGGCGTGGTGCTGGCCGGCGGGCTCGTGGTGCTGCCCGCGCTCGACACGTCGATCACGCGTATCGCGCTGATCCGCCTTGCGGACCGGGTCTCGAACGTATCGCTCGCGGCTTTTTGCGTCGTGCTGATTTCCGGTCTGGTCGGCGCGCAACGTGGGCTGGGAGGCTCGTTTGCGGCCTTGCGCGGGACTGCATGGGGACACGTGCTGACGCTCAAGCTCGCGCTCGTGCTGCTGGCTGTCGTGCTGGGGGCGCTCAATCGTACGTCGGCGTTGCCGCGGCTGCGCCGCAGCGCTTCGACGCTCGACGCGCATACGTTTCGCAACGTTCTACACCTCGAAGCACTGGTGATGGTCGCGATCTTCGTGACTGCGGCGGTGCTTGGGCTGACACCGCCTGGCCATACCTGATAGCGGCGTCGCGGCCTGGCCGGCGATGACGATAGGCGCGAGGCCGTCATTCGTAGCCGAGGCGATGGCTGAGGATAGGTGCGCCAAACAGTGCGATCGCGCAGCCAGCCATCTTGCCTTCGAGTTCGGCCATTGCGCCCGGCAGGAAGTAGGAGTGCGACAACAGCCCGAAGAGCTGCGGCGCGCAGTAAAGCAGCGCCGCGGCGATACCGGCTTTGTCGGCCCATGCAGCTTCCCAGCCGCGGCGCCAGAGCAGCGCCGCGGCCAGAACGCGCAGCACGCCGAACGTCACGAGCGCGCTGACCGCCATCTGTTCCCGGATCAAATAGTCGGGTAGATAGTCATGCATGGCGGTTTCTCCCTGATGTGTCGTTTTGCGGGGAGATACGCAAGAGCCGGGCCAGTCGTTCGCATCGATGGGGCGGCCCACCGCGAAGCCCTATACAGCAATGAATCGGGCAGCGACCGGGCGGTTGCCCGATCGGCCGAGAGCGCGCGAAACGGCGGGCGTTACGCGCGTGCCGTTACGGGCGTAACGTTGAACGAACGTAACGTTGGGCGAACGTTACGCGGCATCGCGCGGCATCGCGCGGCGCCGTGCGGCGCGGCGCTTCGCGGTTACCACTCGGCGACGCTGCCATCCTCGTGGCGCCAAACCGGGTTGCGCCAGCGATGTCCTACTTTCGCCATCTCACGCACCTTCGCCTCGTCGACTTCGACACCGAGTCCAGGCCCTTGCGGGATGGAGACGAAACCGTCCTCGTACTTGAAGACTTCGGGGTTGCGGATGTAATCGAGCAAGTCGTTGCCCTGGTTGTAGTGGATGCCGAGGCTTTGCTCCTGAATGAATGCGTTGTAGCTGACGGCGTCGAGTTGCAGGCAGGCCGCCAGCGCGATCGGGCCGAGCGGGCAGTGCAGCGCGATCGCGACGTCATAGGCCTCGGCCATCGTCGCGATCTTGCGGCACTCGCTGATGCCGCCCGCGTGCGAGGCGTCCGGCTGGAGAATGTCGACGTAGCCGCCTTGCAGAATCTGCTTGAAGTCCCAGCGCGAATAGAGCCGCTCGCCGAGCGCGATCGGGGTGTTCGTCTGGTTCACGATGTCGCGCAGCGCTTCGGCGTTTTCCGAGAGCACCGGCTCTTCGATGAACAGGAGCTTGTACGGATCGAGCTCTTTCGCGAGCACCTTCGCCATCGGCTTGTGAATACGACCGTGGAAGTCCACGCCGATGCCCACGTGCGGGCCGACCGCCTCGCGCACGGCCGCCACATTCGCGATGACGCGTTCGACTTTGTCGAAGGTATCGACGATCTGCACTTCCTCCGAGCCGTTCATCTTGAGCGCTTTGAAGCCGCGCTCGACGACCGCGCGCGCGTTGTTCGCCACATCGCTCGGGCGGTCGCCGCCGATCCACGAATACACCTTGATACGGTCTCGCACCTGGCCGCCCAGCAGGGCGTGGACAGGCACGCCATGGTGCTTGCCCTTGATGTCCCAGAGCGCCTGGTCGATGCCTGCGATCGCGCTCATCGAGATGGGGCCGCCGCGGTAAAAGCCGGCGCGATACATCACCTGCCAATGATCTTCGATGGCGAGCGGGTCCTTGCCGATCAGGTAATCGGCCAGTTCCTCGACCGCCGTCTGAACCGTATGCGCCCGACCTTCGACGACCGGCTCGCCCCAGCCGACGATACCAGCGTCGGTTTCGATCTTCAGAAACAGCCAGCGCGGCGGCACGACGAACGTTTCGAGCTTGGTGATTTTCATGGATCCCTCTCCTCCTTTGACTGTGCAGGGCGGTGGCAGCCTGAATGGCGGACAGCCGGGCGCCGTTCGATCGCGCCGAAAACCGTATCGTACATCAATTTTCTTTAGAGTACTATTAATAGTACTTTTAGCGCGGCGACCTCTTGGCCAGACCGACGGCTTGGCGCTTTGCGCAGGCCTCGCGATAATCGCGGTCGACGGCCGCGAATCGCAATGGCCGACGAAAGTCATTCGAAAGGAGAATCATCATCCAGCGCGATCTGCACGGACGCGTCGCCTACTTGCTGGCGACAGGCATTTTGCGGGGCGACTATGCGCCCGAATCGATCCTGCCGCGCGAGGCGGAATTGATGAGCTCGTTCGGCGTGAGCCGGACGGTGTTGCGCGAAGCGCTGCGCACGCTGACATCGAAAGGGCTCGTGGAATCGCGGCCGAAAGTCGGTACGCGTGTGCGGCCGCGTCATGCCTGGAACCTGCTCGATGCGGATTTGCTCGATTGGTACTCGCAGGTGGCGCCGCCACTCAGTTTCGCGTTGAAGCTGCAGGAAATGCGCGAGATGGTCGAGCCTTATGCGGCCGAACTCGCGGCGCGCGCCCATACGAGCGAGACGCTCGTCCCGCTCGAGCGCGCGCATGCCGCGATGGTGTCGGCGCGGACCGTCGACGAATGGGTACGCGCCGACCTCGGCTTTCATCTCGGCATTCTGGCCGCCTGCAGCAACGAGCTCCTGATGCCGCTCGGCCCGCTGATCGGTCGCACGCTCGAGGCGCAACTGCTGCTCAATGCCAAACGCGCGGAGGTGTTCAACGCGTCGCTCGACGAGCATTCGGCGGTGTTCGATGCGATCCGGCAGCGCGACGCCGATGGGGCGCGGCGGGCCATGGCCGAGTTGCTGGGCACGACGCGTCGGCGCATCGAGGGCTGAAGCATCCGTCGCCACTTCGCCGGTGCGCGTGGAATGGGCGTTGCTTGTATACGAGCAAGCCGTCGCGAAGACGAGCGAGTATGGACAACCCATCCAGGAGGACATCATGCCACTACGCAAAGGCACGTCCCGCGAAGACGTTTCGAAGAAC
>Ga0105239_10010000_pt1 | contig 10641 bp, 8 predicted proteins | sample KBSC44metaG_FD_92761 | JGI IMG/M metagenome (GOLD analysis project Ga0105239, IMG submission 92761) | Corn rhizosphere microbial communities from Kellogg Biological Station, Michigan, USA - KBS C4-4 metaG | ecosystem: Host-associated > Plants > Roots > Rhizosphere > Soil | place: Michigan, USA...
CTTCCGGAGCCAACGAAAGGCTGGCCCAACTCGGGTTCATCGTGGTTCAGTTCGGCAACCGGGGCGGCAACCCGATGCGGTCGAACGCCTACCAGAACTACGGCTACTACAACATGCGGGACTACGGCCTCGCGGACAAGAAGGCGGGCCTCGAGCAGCTCGCCGCCCGGTACCCCTGGATCGATATCGACAAGGTCGGCATCTACGGCCACTCCGGCGGAGGATTCATGACGGCAGCGGCCCTGATGCTTCCGCCGTACAACTCCTTCTTCAAGGTCGGCGTGTCGAGCTCGGGGAACCACGACAACAACGTCTACAACCAGAACTGGAGCGAGCAGTACCACGGCCTCCGCGAGGTCCCGATTCCGGCTCGCGCCACCCGCTCGAACGAGAGCCCGGTGGATGACTTGGACATCGACCCCGATGGTTTCGACTACGGCTTCCCCGACTTCCTGGACGACGAACCGCAGTTCGATTCCGGCACCACCAAGCCCCCGACGCAGTTCGACATTCACGTCCCAACCAATACGGAGTTGGCGCAGAATCTAAAGGGCAACTTGATGCTCGCCCACGGCGACATGGACAACAACGTCCACTACGCCGGCACGGTGCGTCTGATGAACGCCTTGATGCGGGCGAATAAGCGGTACGACTTCCTTCTGGTTCCGGGTAAGCCGCACGCGTACGGGGATTTGCAGAACTACTTCACCGAGCGGTTGTTGGAGTACTTCGCGACCAATCTGCTGGGCGACCACTACGGCAGTTCGGCAGATATGACCGAGCATAAATAGGTAGGTGGAGGCGTCTCCGATCCGCCTGCACGGGTTTCGTCTTCTGACCAAGCCTGTGTAGGCGGGGATCGGATGTTCGTGCCGCTCCCCGCGAGGGCGTACGGCTTCCCGCCGGCCCTGCGTTGGCGGCCGGCCTTACGCTGTCGCGGAGAGCGCCCGGGGCGATCTCCGCCTACATGGTTTTCTTGCCAGTTCCAAAGAATTCCGTCCACTCCCACGGGCGGCTAATGGTCGCGGCGCGATTATTTCCGCGCCTTCGCCAACTCCGTCCAAAAAGAGGGATCCTCGGACCCGAAGCGCCACATGGCGACTCCCCGTAAACCGAGGGATTTGGCAATTGGGAACTTAGCCCGAGCGGCAACGCCGTCCGCAAAGTACACCGTGTGGTCGCCGTACTTGGCGATCAACTCTTGACTCGCAGCATCCCGCGAGGCTCCGCCACCGGATTTCGCCCGTAGCACGAACTCGGACCAGCCCATGGATTCTGCCTTCTTACCGACCCAGTCGTAACCGTATGCCGGAATTCCCAACTCCAGCTTCGAAGCCGGCACGACCGAGGCCGCGAACTTCGCGATCTGAGTGACCCAATCTGGCGAGGCGACCGGACCCGCTTCGCTTGTCTCCCAGTGCTGGTCGTAGGTCATGACGCGGACGTAATCCACGGCTCGGCCGATCGCGGCGTAGTCCTGGGCCTGTGCCCCGTCCCAAGTACCGGGTTCGGAGGTCTTCGGATGCAAAGCGACAGCGACCTTCAAGCCATGGGAATGACAAGTGTCGGCGACGATCTTGACGAACTTGGAATACGCGGCCCGGTCCTGCGCCTTCAGCAATTCGTAGTCGAGGTCGATCCCATCGATTTTTGCGTCGAGCGCGATCTTGACGAGTTCGTTGGCATGGGTATGCATCATCGCCTCGCTCGCCAACGCCTTCTCGACCACCGCCGGATTGAAGCCGCCGGCGGAGTTCGAGGTCATCGCCAACACCCGAACCCCGTTCTTACGGGCTATTGAAAGCAACTCTTTCTGCTCCGCCACCGTCGGATGCTCCCGCTTCCCGGCGTGTCCGTCCGGCTTGCAAACAATCCACTCGGCGCTCACCGTGTCGATCTGCTTCGCGTGCGCCCGAAACGACGCCATCGAGGCCCCACCGTCAAAGATCAACCATCCGCTCATCTTAAAGGAGGCGAGCGGAACGGCAAGGCAAAGTAGAGAAGCTAGCACCCGATCATATTAGCGTCAAGGAATGCGAACCGCCAGCTTGCCGCGTACATGGCCTTCCTCGTTGAGCCGTTGGGCCTCGATGGCGTCTTTGAAGGGAAGCACGTAGACGACCGGGCGAACCTTTACGTCTTCGATCAGCGCGGAAAGCTGGTCCAAATTCGAACGGCTCGGAGTCATGGAGAAAGATGCGCCGCGCTTCCCGTCGGAAAGTAGGTCGGCAGCGACGGGACCCGTGGTCGAAACCACGATCCCGCCGGGTTTCAAGGCCGCGATGGATTTCGGCAACTGGTCGCCCGGTAACAGGTGCAAAACGACATCCACGCCCGCCGCGACTTCCTCTGGCTTTTCCGTCCTGTAGTCGATCGCCCGATCGACGCCGAGCTCTTGCAAAAGATGAAAGTTATCCGGTGACGACGTGCCGTAAACATAAGCACCCTTCCACTTCGCCAGTTGCACCGCGATGTGACCGACGCCGCCCGACGCCGCATGGATCAGAATGCGTTGGCCTGGCTGCAAATCAGCGTGATCGAACAGCGCCTGCCAAGCCGTCAAGCCGGCCACCGGTACCGCCGAGGCGTCGGGAAGATCCATCGACGATGCCTTCAGCCCCATCGCATCGACCGAGCACACGATGTACTCAGCGGTGGTCCCACGCCGCTCAATGCCCCACACCTCATCGCCGACCGCAAACTGCGTCACGCCTTCGCCCAACTCCGTGACCGTCCCCGAGAATTCACGAGAAACAATCTGAGGGAATGTGGCGGGGAAAAACGCCTTCATCGCGCCGGAGCGGATCTTCTGATCGATCGGGTTCACGCCGGAACCGGCGACCTTGACCTGAACCTCACCTGCCGCCGGAGAAGGAACCGGGAGGCCGTCCTCGAAGTGAAGAACGTCCAGGCCGCCATATTCATTGAAAAGCAATGCTCGCATAAGTCCTCATACTCTGACGAACCGAAGTCGTCAGCCGAGGATATCGACTAGAAGCGCCCCATTGGGTTCACCGCCGTTCCGCCGACGTGAACTTCCCAGTGCAAGTGCGGACCCTTCGCTAGCCCCGTGTTGCCGACCGCGCCGATGCGCTGGCCGCGCTTCACCGTCTGCCCCGAACTCACGTACAGCCGGGAACAGTGGGCGTACACGGTCGAAAGGTTGCCACCGTGGGCGATGATAATCATATTGCCGAACGAGGTCGAGTACCGCGCGGCGATGACCACGCCGTCCGCCGCCGCCACGATGGGCGAGCCGTACCGGGCGCCGAAGTCGATCCCCTTGTGGATGCGGGTGTAGTGAAGGATGGGGTGGTAGCGCATGCCGAAGCCGCTGGTAATCGGTCCCTGGGCGGGGCGAATGAACCGGCCTACGAACTTGGGCAAGTTGTTTGCGTGGCCCGACTCTCGGGCTCGGCGCGCATAGGCCTCGATCTCGCTATTGATGTCGTTTTCGTCGGCATCGAACTGCGCCATTTGTTTCTGCAAGTCCGACTGCTTCTCGCGGAGGCCGTTGAGCACCTGAGCCTTCTCTTCCCGGGTATCCGCAAGGGTGCGCTTTTGGGCGGATTGCTTGGCGCGAAGCTGGCTCACTTCGACGACGAGGTCGTCCTGCCGTTTCTTCTTCGCCTTGACCTCTTTTTGAAGCCGCGTGAAGTTATCGAACATCTCCCGGTCTCGGCGGGAAATGAGGTCGAGGAGCGTCTTCTCCGCGACAAGATCGTCAATGCTCTTGGTGCCGACCATGGCGGAGAGGAAGCTCTTCTCGCCGGTCACGTACATTGTGCGAAGCCGGCGCTCGACGAGCTTCTTGTCCTGGGCTAGCCGCTGCGTCGCCTTCACGAGCTCGGTCCCGAGGTTCTTCTGCTCTTCGACACTGGCGTCGAGGCGGTCGGTCGTTTGCTCCAAAAGCGCTCCGACGGTCTCCATCCGCGAGTCGACCTCGTGAATGTCGCCGACGACGATATTCGCTTGGTGCTTCGTCTGGGTGAGCTGTTTCCGAAGCTGATTCTTCTTCTCGCGAATGGCGTGGAGCTTCGAGCGAAGCTTTGTGGGATCGCCGCCGTGCTTATGCTGGCTCGGCTTGTGACGTCTTGAGGAACGATGAGTCTGCCCTGCCGCAACACCGAACAAGACGAAGACCGCGAAGAGGGCAAGCCCGAGGCGGCGTGCCGACATCACGTGTGATGCCGTACCTGCAGGGCGAGGAGGGAGCAAAGGGCGCCAAAGGTCGCTCCCACGGCCCCGAGAAGAAGGATCATGTTGACGGCGGGGAAGGGCGGCCACGTCGCATTCAGGGTCGAAAGCAGCCGAAGCTCGATCGTCCGGTAGCTTGCCCAAACGAAAAGCGCCGCCAAAAATCCTCCCGTCAAGCCCTGCAGCAGACCTTCGATCAGGAACGGCACGCCCATGGTGAGCCGCGAGGCCCCTACAAGCTGCATGATCCGGATCTCCGTCCGGCGCGAGATGATCGCGATCCGGATCGTGTTAAAGATCAGGATTCCCGCGATCGCAAGCAGCAGGATGCCGAGCGAACTCAGGCCGCCGAGCACTTTGATGATTCCGTCTACGAACCTTTGCTCGTCCGCCAAATACTGAACCGACTCGGGATCCTGGTCGACGATTGGCAGACTTCGAATGTTGTCGGCGATCGCGGTGGCCTTGTCGAGCTGGCTCAGCGTGACCTTGTAGGCGTCCGGGAAGGGATTGTCGAGCCCCTGGGTGAGCCTTGGGTGCTCGCTTCGGTATTTGGCCCAGGCTTTCGCGCGGGGAATCCAATTCACGGAGGCGACTCCAGGCATGCCTCGGATTGCCTTCGCCGTCTCGCTGATGTCCGCTACCTTGGTGTGGTCCTTGAGGAACACGCGAATCTCGAATTTGCTCGGAATCGTCTCCGCGAACGCGATCGCCCGAACGTAGGCGAACCCGAGTCCGCCCAGCAGGTACAACGCGATCGCGACCGTCGTGATCGAGCTGAACGTCATGTTCGCGTGCCGCCGCAGGGCGATCATGGCTTCGCCAATCACAAAGGCGATGCGGTCAAACATCTTGGCCTCCTGTTTCGACACCCAAATCCGTTCCAAGGGACGAAAGCTCGTTCGAGCCCCAAGTCAGGATCGTGGCCGGCTCATCCTCAGTGACCTTGCCGCGTTCCAGGGTCACCGTCCGCTTGCCCATTCGGTGGACGATGAGCATGTCGTGGCTCGCAACCAAGACGGTCGTTCCTTTCAGATTGAGCGCCTTCAGCAGTTCCATGATCTCCCACGAGTGCTGCGGGTCAAGGTTCCCCGTCGGCTCGTCGGCCAAAAGCAGGGGCGGGTTATTGATCAATGCTCGGGCGATGGCGACGCGCTGTTGCTCGCCGCCGGAGAGCTCGTTCGGAAAGGCGTCGGCTCGGTGGGCGATGCTTACCTGCTCCAGGATTTCCGGCACTCGCTTTCGAACCTCACGCCGGGTGTGGCCAACGGCGCGCATGGCGTACGCGACATTCTCCCAAACCTTCTTTCGAGGAAGGAGTGCGAAGTCCTGCGGCACGATCCCCATGCCGCGGCGAAGGTGAGCCACCTCCCCGGGACGAATTCGCGCCACGTCACGCCCCTGAAGAAGCACGCTGCCTCCCGTGGTCATCGTCTCATGGGAGAGCAGCTTGAGCATCGTGCTCTTGCCAGCGCCCGTGCGGCCGACGAAAAAGACGAACTCGCCCTTGCGAATCTCCAGAGAGACGCCGTTCAGACCCGTGACGTGGCCAGGGTAGTCGACGCGGGCGTCTTTGTAAACGATATAGGGAGATGTGGTGGCTGAATTCACGCGGCGATAGGAGACTTTACGGGCTTTAGGCGATTTGGCGCTCAACGAAGGGCATGCCAAACTGGCCAAAGAAGGAGACGGTAACCTTAAGACGTACTACTTGCCAGATCGTCGCGCCCTCAAACAGATTAAACGCTCCGAAGCGAACATGCTGCCCGAAAACGCTCAGAGCCCGCCGAATCTTCGCTCGCCTATGACCACCAACCGGTTTCAACGCACACGCGACGACCATAGTCGAGAAAGGGCCGAGGATTACGTCGAGCTTATCGATGCCCTGATCCAAGAAAAGGGCGAAGCCCGGTCCGTCGATCTGGCCGAACGACTGGGAATTAGTCACGTCAGCGTCGGCCGCACCCTCCAAAGGCTCAAGCGGGACGGCTATGTGACGATGGAGCCCTACCGGTCGATCTTCCTCACCGACCGCGGCAAGGATCTGGCTTCGGCGGCTCGCGATCGTCATACTCTGGTTTTGCGGTTCCTCACCGCCATCGGAGTTACAGAAGACGTCGCGGACACGGACGCCGAAGGCATCGAGCACCACGTCAGCGATGAGACCCTCGCCGCGATGCGCCGCTTTCTCGCGGGCTAACCTCGGCTACCTCAAGGGGTGGCTACGCCGGCCGTCGTCTCGCTTGGAGCCGTCGCATTGGGGGTCGTCGCGCCGGCTGGAGTTCCGTCCGGTGAAGGTGCGGTCGGCGCCATATCCGTACTGGGGGACGCCGGAGTCGGCCCGATGATCGTGATGCCGGGGCGCCGCGCGTGGTGCATCGCGCGTGCGAACACAAACATCAGGATGAATGCGGTCAAGATTCCCGTGACGAGGCGGAAGTTCGTACGGCGCGTCGTCTTCTCCTTGGTCACGACCACTTGCTGCTGGGCGGCCTGATTCTGCTCCGCCCGCACCCGCTCCAACAGCGCCTTCGCCTCGGACTCGGGAATCCGCAGGACTTCGGCCACATCCGTCAGCGTCGGTCCAGCGTCCCGGTGGGCGGACAGACGTGCATGGAGTTCGAGCATCGCCTGCGCCTCTTGCTCCGTCACGCGGTTCTCATCCGGTTGTGGCTGTGAAAAGTGGGGAGAATTCATGGCCTCGTCCCCAATGATACGTCGGCTTTCCCCAGGGGTTTCGAATTACGCCCGAAACCGCGAGGATAACGTAACGCCGTCGCGGCGAGCGGCACAAACATCCGATCCCCGCCTACAGAGGTTGGGTCAGCGTATTGGAAGCCTGACGAACCCAAGTAGGCGGAGATCGCCCCGGGCGCTCTCCGCGATAGCGTAAGAATGACCGCTAGCGCTACGCCGCGGGTAAAGCTGTGAGGGGCTGGCAGGAACTTCGAGTTCCATACCAGCCCCGCAGAATTACGGCGTCAACGTGAGCGTCGCCGTCTTTGCGACGCCGGCGACCTTCGCGGTGAAGGTAACCGTCGTGTTGGCCGTGACCTTCTTGTGGGTCACGGTGAACGTCCCGGAGGTTTGGCCTGCCGGGATAGTCATGTGTGCCGCGGTCGCAGCCAGAGAGCTCGAGCTAGTGATCGTGACCACGATGCCTCCGGTCGGAGCGGGGCTGGACAAGGTCGCGGTACCGGTGACCACGGTCGCCGACCCACCCTGAACCGATGTCGGCGTGAGGCTCAGCGATGCGATGGCGGCTGGGTTGACGGTGATCTTCGCCGTGCGTAAGGAGCTACCCGTGCCGGCGGAGATTGTCACGATCGCGGCTTGAGTCACCGGCGTCGTGGTGATGGGGAACGTTGCCATCGTTTGTCCGGCCGGGACCACCACCGTGGCGGGAACCGTTACGGTCGCACTTCCCGACGACAGCGGCACGGCGATGCCGCCCGTGGGGGCGACTCCGTTTACCGTGACCGTGCCGGTAGAGGTTTGGCCACCAAACACCGTGGCGGGGCTAATTGCCAGGGAGGTCGGAAGCGGAGGGTTGATCACCAGCGACGCCGCGGAATGAGTTCCGTTGGAGGCGGCATCGATCGTCAGGGTATTCGCTGCTGAGACCGGAGCGGTCTGAATGGTAAACGTCGCACTGGTGGCGCCGGCGGAGACGAGGACGTACTCGGGCAGCGGGGCCGCCGAATTCCCGCCCGTGAGGGCGACGTAGTTGCCGCCATCCGGAGCGGCTGTAGTCAGGTAAACGGTCCCGGTGACGGTGGCTCCGCCGGTCACTGTACTGTGATTAAGGGCGAGTCGGCTAACGTTGACGGTTCCGCCGAGCGGATTTGCAAACATCGAAACTCCGCCTTCCGGGGTAGTGAAGGCAATCTGGCGGCCATTCGGGGAAACCGTTACGGTACTGGTCACGAATCCACCTGACAGGCGAGGATCGAACGTTCCGAGCGATTGGAATGTTTTGGTGCTGAGGGCGATCAAAACACGGGACCCGAGGAAGAGGACTTTGCCATCCGGCGAGAATGCGACACTAACGGTTCCAGCGCCGAGCGAGGTCGTAAGGATATTTTTTCCTGTAATGGCATCGCAAATTGCTAAGCCACCAAAGTTGCCGCCAGAGTTACCGGCACCTCCGACCGCGATGGTTTTGCCGTCGGGGGAGAAAGCGATGGATCCGGCATAGGACATTCCGCCGAGATCGAAGAAGGTACTGGTAGCCTGAGTCTTCGTGACGTTCCAAGTCTCGACTTTGGCGCCGGTACCGACCGTGTAGCCAGGTTGCACGACCTCAGCGGTGGCGAGGGTCTGGCCATCCGGCGAAAAAGCCAGCGCACTGATGGGCATCGCCGCTCGTTTTCGGGCAATAAGCTTGCCCGTCGCGGTGTCCCAAAATTCCAATATTCCGTTCTGGGTTTGAGATGACAATTGGTCACCGCCCGTGACGAGAACTTTGCCGTCCGGTGAAAATGCGACCCCGCCTATTGAGAAGTTCGACGCGCTTGCCAGCGTTGCCTTAAGTTCGCCAGTGGTGGCGTTTCGAAGCTCAATGAGTCCAGAACCGAGATTGGTTCGAGGGTTGTTGTAGCTGCCAGTGTCAACGAGGGTCATTCCGTCTGGAGAGTAGGCGACCCCCTGAACCCCGGAAGCCAATCCTAAGGCGCCTGAAATTTGAGTGCCAGTAAGCGATCCATCCGCTACGTTCCAGAGGGACAGGGCAGCGTGAATATCGAAGCTGTCAGATGACGACCCCAAGCCGCCGGTGACGAGGGTTTGTGAGTCAGGCGAGAAAGCCGCGGCCACCGGCCTTTGTGTCGTTGTATTAAACTTCGACATCAGCGTGCCGTTAGGAACGCTGAAGACTTGGGTCATTCCTGTTACATTTAGCCCTCCGAGGGCATTTGAAGTAATGGCAGCGCCACCGACGAGCAGTGAATCGCCGTCCGCCGCAAATGCGACGCTATAGTTTTCGTTCGCTCCGGTTGCCATCTGCGTAACAAGCTGCCCCGAAGCCGTTCGCAATTCGGCCGTGGCGGATGCTCCAGAATCGGCAAGCTCAGTGCCGTCCGGAGAGAAAGCTACGGAGTCGATTCCCCCACCCGGAGCGGAGAGTTCGCTGATCTTAGATCCGGTGGTGTAGTCCCACAGTTCCAGGATTGCGGTCGAGCCCTGAGTGCCTTTTGCGCCGAGAGCGAGCGTTTTGCCGTCCGGAGCCAGAGCTATGGATTGGCCCAAGGCGTGATCGGTAACCAGCGTTTGCGTTTGGGTTCCGGTGGCAAGGTTCCAAACTTCAACGACCGCGTTTTTATCACTGGAGCCGGAGATAAATGCCGTTCCGGCATTCACGAGGGTCTTGCCATCTTTCGAGAGAGCGACGGAGTTAATCAGGGTCTCCGTGGAGGGAAAGGTGGTGGTGATTTTGTTGGTCGATGTGCTCCACAACTGCAGAACGCCTTTGGTCGTGTTGAGGTCAACCTGGGTATATCCGCCAACCGCAAGCGTTTTGCCGTCATTCGAGTAGGCGACCGAGCGGACGATGTTCATCTGGGGGTTCAGAGAAGCGATTCGTTTGCCCGTCGAAACACTATACGTTTCGAGGAGGCCCGTCTCGGAACCAGGATTTAGTCCCCCAATAACAATTACTTGGCCATTTGGAGAAAGGGCAAAAGCCGGGATTGAATTAAACGTGGCCGGGATTCGATGAATCGGAACGCCGGTTGTGGCGTCGAGTATTTGGACCCCCAGCCCTCCCGCGACGATGATCTTCGATTTATCTGGTGTGTATACGGCGGCTGAGACCGTGCGAATGGAGTCGTATTGCCATTTAATTGGCAGTGGCGTAAGCTGCGCAGCAGCGAATTTTGGTCCGCTTAACGCGAAGGTGATAGGGATAGCTAGGATTAATTTACGGGTAAGCAGTTGCATCTTCGATGACCCACCAGCATCATGAGCGGGTTGAACTAGGTCTAAAGTTCGGGCCTGGGCCTTTCGTTCCGGGACTTGCGAAAAGTGCTTCGCGTTCGGCGCTTGTCTGTTGAAACTGCGGGAGTAGGTGAAAACTTGCTGCGAATCTTTACGCGGATTTATTCGACAGCTATGAGTCCTGCACGTATCCGACCGCGATGGACCGTCTCTGAAGGCGCAGCTAGTCGACGGTCGCCTAATCTTTTTCCTCGCACGCCCCATGTCCAACTTTGCCTGCCGCAAGGTTGACCTTAATCGTTACGCCGTCACGGGGGAGCGGCACATACATCCGATCCCCGCCCACAAAGGTGGGGTCAACGGACGCCGAGCGCGCAGCAGACGACCATATCGATAACGCTGCGAGGGGCTGATAGGAAATTCGAGTTTCATACCAGCCCCGCAGAATCACGGCGTAAGTGTGAGCGTCGCCGTCTTTGCGACGCCGGCGACCTTCGCGGTGAAGGTAAC
>Ga0105239_10010001_pt1 | contig 10641 bp, 8 predicted proteins | sample KBSC44metaG_FD_92761 | JGI IMG/M metagenome (GOLD analysis project Ga0105239, IMG submission 92761) | Corn rhizosphere microbial communities from Kellogg Biological Station, Michigan, USA - KBS C4-4 metaG | ecosystem: Host-associated > Plants > Roots > Rhizosphere > Soil | place: Michigan, USA...
CGCACTCGGCAGCGACCTGGTGCGTCATCTTCGCGAAACGGAGGAGGACCTGTGAGGCGTTGGTCCTGGCGGAAAGCGGTGCTCGCGGGCGGGCTTGGCTCCCTCCTCGCCTGTCTCGGGTTGCCCCCGGCGCCGGCGCCCACCAATCCGATACGGTTTCTGTCGATCAACGACGTCTACGTTGCCGACACGTTGAACGATGGCTCGGGCGGGCTGGCGCGAGTCGCCACCATGCGGAACCGGATTAAAGCGGAGGGACCGACGCTCTTCGTGCTGGCAGGGGATTTCCTCTCGCCCAGCCTGCTGAGCAAGTATTACAGCGGGGCACAGATGGTCGAGGCCCTCAACGCTGCCAAGCTGGACTACGTCACGTTCGGCAACCACGAATTCGAGGTTGGCCGCGACACTCTCCTCGCCCGCATCCGCGCCTCCAAGTTCAAGTGGCTGTCGGCCAACTGCACCGGGGCGGACGGCAGTGCATTCCCCGGTGTCCTCCCCTGGGATACCCTCCGGATGGCGGGGCAAAAGGTTGGCCTTTTCGGCCTCACGCTCCAGGGCCCCTACCCCAAGTACGTGCGCTGCACCGATCCAGACAGCGCCGCGCGACTCGCCGTCGATACTCTCCAGCACCTCGGGGTTGATCTCCTGGTTGCGCTGACCCACCAGACAGTCGAGGCTGACCGCGCCCTGCTGAATCGTGAGGGACGGCTGGACCTGATCCTGGGCGGCCACGAGCACGAGCACATAACAGTTGCCGTCGCGAACCGTTACATCCTCAAGGCGGACGCCAACTCCAGGACAGCGCAGTTCGCAACAATATGGGGGACCCGGGAGCACTGGCACGAAGCCGTCGCGCTTCTCCCGGTTCAGCCCACGATCGCTCCGGACACTGCCGTCGCGCCCGTCGTTGCAGCCTGGGCCGACAGCGTGCGACAGAAGCTTGGGCCGGAACGAACGGTCGGCACTCTCACTGCCCCGCTGGACGCCCGGGACGAGATTCAGCGGCGGGCGGAAACCGGGCTCGGTGACCTGGTGACCGACGCCATTCGAGCCGGCACCGGGGCCGACGTGGCCTTGCTCAACGCCGGCGCACTCCGCCTGGACGATCTGATTCGGGCGGGGCCGGTCACCAACTACCAGGTTGAGTCGTTGTTTCTCTTCGCTGACGAAACCCGCATCCTGGTCGTTCCGCTGAGCGGGAACCGTGTGCGGGAGCTGTTGGAGCGGAGTGTCTCGGACAGCGTGTTGGGTAAGGGCGGGTTTCTTCAGGTCTCCGGCGTGGCATTCACCTATGACTCCACCAAGCCCGCGGGCAGCCGGATCGTCGGCGATCTGACCCGCGCGACCGGCCGGCCTCTCAGAGCCGCCGACAGCGTCCGGGTTGCTCTCCCAGCCTATCTGTCATGCGACCGCGGAGACGGCTATCAGGTCCCCGAGGTCCAGGACCTGTGCCACAACCGAAACAGCGCGCCCCGAGCGGTCGACCTGCTCAGGACCTACCTGGTTGACTCGCTCCACCGTACAGTTACTCCGCCGCCGCCCGGACGCATTAACCGCCGGTGAGCCGACTCGCCTCCGGCTGGTGCGCTAACTATCTTAGGGCACAATGGGTTTAACGCCGACGCCCTCCGCGCTCGCCACCCTACCAAGCGCTTTTGCAGCCGCCTGCCGTCTTTCACGCACGGACGGGGAGCTGCTGGAGCGGTGTCGCGTCGCATTGGTCCACCGGTTCCATAACGAACGGATCTGGTTCACGCTGGAAGCACCCGAAGGCGATATGCCCCGGGTGGGACCGACCGAGGGATTCCAGAACGCAGTCGAGGTAGCCCGGCTCAAGAGCGGCGAGACGGAGGCGGTCGTGTTCGCGGACCCCTCCGTCGCGAGCGATATGCGGGCCGTGGCGATGCCGCTCGCACTGGGCCTGAGCGTCGTTTTCGAGTTGCGCGGCATCCTGCTCGAGCGCCAAGCGGCGTTGGACGACGCGGTCTTTCAGCTCCGGGCGTTGCGGCAGGTGGCCCGGTTGCTTTCCTCGGTCCATTCGATCGAGGAGACCGAGCAGCTGATCCTGGATTTCATGGCGGAGGTGTTCTTCGCCTGGTGGGCCAGTCTGTATCGGCCCGACGGCGGAGTCTACTCCCCCAAGGTCTCCCGTTCCCTGGGCGATCGCCCACAGCCCACCACCATCGATCGCGCAGCCCTCGACACTGCACTGCCGGCCGGCAGCGCATCGGTCGGCGCCGACGACGTGGCGGTCGCGACCTTGATCGGCCAGGGAGCCGAACTGGTGGTGCCTCTCGATGCAGGCTCGGAGCGCATGGCGGTCCTCGTGCTCGGCTCCCGCATCAGCAACAAGCCCTACGGACGGGCGGAACTCGAGCTCGCCGGGACGCTGTCGTTCGCGGCAGCCATCGCACTCAAGAATTCCGAGCTGGTCGAGCAGCTGCACAGCGCAGCCACTACCGACGAGCTGACCGGGCTCTATAACCGCCGCGCACTGGAAGAGCGGCTCGCCGCCGAGATCTCACGCAGCCTGCGGCACCAGCTCCACACCAGCGTCCTGCTCCTGGATCTCGACCGCTTCAAGGTAGTGAACGACACGATGGGGCACGCGGCCGGTGACCGCTTGCTGGTGCTCGTGTCGAACATTCTGCGTCAACAGGCGCGAGCGCTCGACGTGGTGGGTCGCCTGGGAGGCGACGAGTTCCTGGTCATTCTTCCGATGACCAAGCCGACGGAGGCGCAGGTGTTCGTGTCCCGGGTACAGGCGAGCGTGGAAGCGCTGGCCCGGACCCATCCCGAGTTCGGTCACTGTACGCTGAGCATCGGCATCGCGGAATCACCCCGACACGGCACGACGGTGAGCGGGGTGCTCGCGGCTGCCGACACGGCCCTCTATCGCGCCAAGCGCGGCGGCCGGAACTCGGTCGAGGTGTCCGACCTCGAGGTCGGGACCGAGTAGCCGCCACCTCATGCCGGATCCGGAGTTCATACTACTCGGCGACGCCTTCTGGCTGGATTTCGTCAACACGGCTCGAGGCCGCACCCAACGCCCGCCCGATCTTCTGCCGGATCCTGCCGCTTACCATCGTTGGAGCAAGTCCGAGAAGCTGCCGTCCGACGTCGAATCAGTGCCGTTCGCGGAAATTATCGCGTTTCGGCGAGAGCTCACCCGGATGGCGCAAGCCTTGAGCGCCGGACGTCAGGCTCCCGCTTCTGCGGTCGCCGCCATCAACCACCGCCTCGCGCAGGGCACCGGCCGTGAACAGCTGGTACGAACTGCCGGGATTTGGCGACTTCGGTTCGCGCCCCTCCGCACGGCCGCCGCTCTGGACGCTGTCGCCCACTCAGCGGCAGCCACGCTGGCCGACCGCGCCAAGACCGTACGCCAGTGCGCCGCGGATCCCTGCTCCCTGTTCTTTGTCGACGGCTCAACCACGCAAAGCCGCCGCTGGTGCAGCGCTGCCGTATGCGGCGGACGCGGCCGGATCGAGCGGCGGCGCAGCCTGACCCGATGACCGCGCCGGATCAGGTCGCCGCCTTCCAGGCCGCGGAATCGCTGCTCGGCTCGCGGTTCAAGCTCGAGCGCCTCGTCGTCGCCAATCGGGAACGGGTGTTGTTCCTTGGCGTGGACCAGATTCTCAAGCGGCGGGTGAGCCTGCGGCTCAATTTCTATTCCGATGAGCCGACCCGGGCCTGGTTTCTCCGCGAAGCCGAAGCCTTGGGCCAGCTCGATCATCCGGCCATCCGGCACGTCTACGATGTGGGCATCACCGGGACGCTCGCGTATCGGGTCGGCAACTGGATCGATGGCGAGGGCCTTCACGAGGCGATGCAGCGAGGCCCGCGCTCGATTCCCGGCGTGCATGCATTCGCGCGCGACCTGCTGAGCGCCATGGAGCACGCCCACGCTCGAGGGGTCATCATCCGGCGGGTGGTTCCCGCATCGTTGATCGTGAGCCCGGCCGGGCGGGTGACGATCACGGATGCGCGCTTCAGCAGCTGGACCCTGCCCGCCATCCCGGCCGGTATCGTGCCCAGCCAGCAGGCATTCATGGCGCCGGAAGTGCGAGGCGGGGCCGCCGGCGATCCTATCAGCGACGTCTACACCGCCGGCACCGTTCTGTACTACGCCATTACAGGACAGGAGCCCCCGCTCGACACTCGCGAGATTCGCCCGCCGACCGAGCTCAGACCCAATTGCCCGCGGGCGCTGGAACGGGTCATCCTGCGCGCGCTCCAGCCGTCGCCTGACGACCGCTACCAGACCGCGGCGGAAATGCTGGAAGACTTCGCCTCCGAGGCCGGCACCTTCGAGGTGCCGTCGGCCACGCCGGCGGCAGGGGTGCCCGCTCTGATCGACGGCGACGATAAGGCTCGGTGGGAGAAGCGTCTCCGGCGGGCCCTGGGCGACGACTACGAGTTGCTGGCCATGCTGGGTCAGGGCGGCTTCGGGCGCGTGTATCGGGTGCGGGATCTCCATCTGGAGCGCGAGGTGGCGCTCAAGGTGCTGCACCCGCTGCTCACCCAGGAACCTGCGGTCGTCGAGCGGTTCCGGCGCGAGGCCCAACTCGCGGCCCGCCTCAGTCACCCCAATATCGTCAACATCTACGACATCGCCGGGCGCTCGGGACTCATCTGGTACACCATGGAGCTGATCGAGGGTCCGAGCCTGGCGCAATTGGTGGAGCGCGAGGGCCCGATGCCGCTGGATCGTGTGCTCCGAATGCTAAGAGAGGCGTTGTCGGCGCTGGCACATGCGCACGGCTCCGGATTGGTCCACCGCGATATCAAGCCGGAGAATATGCTGCTCGAGCCGGATGGAAGTTTGCGGATCACGGACTTCGGGTTGGCGCTGGCTCTTCGTGGCGCCGGACGCTTCGGGGGCGCCACCAGCCAGAGCGGCACGCCGCAGTTTGCGAGTCCGGAGCAATTGCTGGGTGAGCGGGTGGACCAACGTTCCGACCTCTACAGCCTGGCCGCCGTCGCGTCGTACGCACTGCTCGGAACCGTTCCCTTCCCGGGGATCACCCCGGAGCAGGTGCTGGCGCGTCAAACCACCAACCAGTTCCCCGTGACGGTAGGGGTTCGGGAGGATGTGCCCGAGGAGTTCTGGGAGGTGCTGGAGCGGGCGATGAGGGCGGAGGTGGATGCCCGATATCCTTCCGCGGCGGAGTTCCTGCAGGCGGTCAATCGGGCGGCTGGGACCCCCCGTCGCGCCGGGGGTGACTTAGCTCGAGTCGCCGCGCGGTGGCTCAAAATATGACGCCCTTGACGAAGGGCGAGCCGGATACATATTTAACAGCGCGTATTTCCGGCTTGGTGTTTCTTTGTTCTCAACGAACGACTAACACAACACCTTGAAGACCCGGGCCAATCGCCCTCGGGTCTTTTCGTCTTTTTGTGACGCAGGACAGGCCTGCGCCCACAAGAGCTCGGCGCGTCGGACTTCTCCGCCTCGCCGAGGCAGTCAACCAACACGGAGTGGTCGCAATGGCTCGCATCATCGGCACGGTCAAATGGTTCAACGACGCGAAGGGCTTCGGATTCATTACTCCGGAGAACGGGGACAAGGACTGTTTCGTCCATCACACGGCGATCAAAATGGACGGATTCCGCAGCCTCGCGGAGGGGGAGAAGGTCGAGTTCGACATCGTGCAGGGTGCGAAGGGGCCTGCCGCCGAGAACGTTACCAAGGCGAAGTAACCCGCATTGCTTCGAAGCAACACGGCGGGCCGCTCGAAACGAGCGGCCCGCCGTTTTTTCCGGAAGCCTGCACCAGCTACTTGTGGCGGTAGATGACGCGCCCGCGGGTGAGATCATAGGGGGAGAGCACCACACTCACCCGGTCGCCCTCCAGGACGCGGATCTTGAACTTGCTCATCTTGCCCGCTGCATACGCGAGGACCTCGTGCCCGTTCTCGAGGAGCACCCGATAGTTCCGGTCGGGCAGGACCTCGGTCACGACACCCTCCATCTCGATGCCTTCTTCCTTCGCCATCCGCTAGCTCCCCTGAGGACGGGGGAATCTTGCCGCCCCGCGGCCGGGAAGCAACCTCAGGCGCTCAAGCGGCCGGCGGGAGGAAGCTCGGCGCGAAGGGCCTGGATCCGCGATTCGACCAGGGCCACCAACTCGCTCATGAGCCCGGTATCGAAGGAGAGCTCCGCGCCAGCGGCGCGGTAGATCTCGGGCAACGGCCTGGTCGCGCCCAACGCGAGTGCCCGCCGGTAGCGGGTCACGGCGGCTACCGGGTCGGCCAGGCTGTTGCGCCAGACCTGAAGCGCGCCCAGCTGGGCAATGCCGTACTCGATGTAGTAGAAGGGGTAGAGAAAGATGTGCAGCTGACGATACCACCGGGCGAGCCGCTGCTCCTCGAGCCCTTCCCAGTCCAACTCCCGCTCGAACCGCGCACGAACCCGAAGCCAGGCGCGATCGCGCGCATCGGCGTCGTCTCCCTCGCCACTGGCGTAAAGCCAGTGCTGGAAGGCATCGATCGACGCGATGTGGCCCAGCGCTATCAGGATGTCCTCGAGATGCTCGAGAGCCGCCGAGCGGGCTTCGTCCCGGTTGAAAAACCCGGTGGGGGTGAGCAGATGGGGCGCGGCCAGAAGCTCCATGGACATCGAAGCCAGCTCTGCCGCTTCGGAACCGGGGTGGCGCTGCCAGATGAAAGGCTGATGATGCGAGGCAAACGCGTGGAATGAGTGGCCGGCCTCGTGCAGCAGCGTGTTGACGTCGTCCACCAGCCCAACTGCGTTCATGAAAATGAACGGCCGCCCTTGAAAGTGGAGGGTCTCGCAATAGCCGCCCGGCGCCTTGCCTTTGCGGCTGTCGAGGTCCAGGAGGTGGTGATCGATCATCGTCTGGAACTCGGACCCCAGCACCGGGTCGACCCGCTCGAACACCCGCCGGGCACGAGTCACCAGCTCGTCGGCCGTGTGGAACGGGCGAATCGGCTCGTCGCGGTACGGGTCCACCTGAAGATCCCACGGTCGCAGCGTGTCCACGCCCAGGCGCTCCCGCCGATACGCGAGCAAGCGCCCGATCGCCGGGACGACAGTCCGCTCGACCGCGTCATGAAAGCGCTCGCAGTCGGCCGGTGTGTAGTCGAACCGAAATTTCGCCGGAAAGATGTAGTCGCGGAAATTGGCGAATCCCGCATTGCGAGCGGCTTGCTGTCGTAGGGTATACATCCGGTCGAACAGTCCGGCCATTGCCTCGCGCTGCGCCAGGTACGGCATCGTGCTCGCCCGCCAGGCCCGTTCCCGGACGGCGCGATCGGGGCTCTTGAGGAACGGCAGCAGCTGAGGCAATGGACGCTGCTCGCCCTCCCATTCGGCGGTCATGGACCCGGTGATCCGCTGGTACGTCGCGCAGTGCTGCTCCGTCTCCGCAAACAGCGGAACGTTGGCCTCGCGGAAGATCTCGATCGAGGTGCGGAAGCGCTGGATCGTGGTCGCAAGGTCCGGTCGCTCGAAGCCGGACTCGACCAGCCGCCGGGCCAGCGCCACACTCCGCTCTTCGGCCTTGGGAAGAATGTCGCTCGAGAAGCGCAGGTGATCGGCTTCCTTCTCCGAGTCGCCTGTATCGATGGTGTAGGCGATCATGGCACGCGCCGCAGCCTCGGCCAGCAGCTCCTCCAGAGTGGACCACGCACGCAGCCACGCCTCGATGTTACCCGGCTCGAGAGGTCGCTCGATCAGCTCGTCGTAGTAGGGCGCAATGTCGTCCCACGCGGCCTTGGCGAAGGCCTCGGGCGACGAGGGGAGAGCCGAAACAATCACACACGGTCCCGCGTTGCGGAAGCCGACATGATGGCGTCATCCGGTCCACAATTCAAGCCGGGCTCATCCTGTCCCGGCGCCGCGCGCCTGCCGGTGATAGAGATAAGCAAGCAGCAGCGACACGAGCCCCAGAATGAAAACCGAGCCAACCCGGTAGAGCGCATCGAGGGAGGCGAGATCAAAGGCCAGCACCTTGAACACGGCCAGGCCGGCCACGCCCAGGCCGGCGAGTCGCACCGGACGGATTCGTCGCCGGAGACCGAGCATCACCAGAGCCGCCGCAAAGACCAGCCACCAAGCGCTCACCGCCAGGCCGTTCGCCAGATGAGCCGTCTCCACCGGACCCTCGCGCAGTCGGAAGAAGCGCCCGATCTCTTCAGTGACGCCGAAGAGCGCAATCGCGCCGGCCGCAAGCCAGAGCACGCGCGGCACCAGCTCCGCCACCGCGCCGGGCGGCTCGCGCCGCCACAGACCGGCCGCCAGCGCCGCCGTCATGCCCAGCGCCAGCCATAGCACCAGCGCCCAGGGTCCGGTGAACGCGGCGTCATCGAACCCGCGGCGACCCGCCAGATCCCCCAGGAGCTGCGCCAGCGCGACGGCCAATGTGCCGAGCGAGTACCAGCGCCCGTCCTCCCGCTGGAGCAAGTGGTCGAGCCCTGCCCAGAGAGCTGCGAGGCCCAGTAGAATCGCCGGGCCCTCGATCCCGGACCAGCGCTGAAGCACCGCGGTGGCCAGCGCTGTCACGCCGACCAGCGCGAACGGTGGTCGGCGGCTCCCGTATCCCACCAGCAAGTAAGGAACGCCCACCACTAGCGCCACGAGGCCCGGATGCGCGGTGAACACATCGGGCGCCACTGTCGGAACGGCCCAACTCAGCAGTAACGGCGTGGTGAAGAAGTAGAGCGCCTCTCCAACGGTGAAGCCCTCGCCCGCCACGTCTGCCGTGAGCCGTATCGGCAGCCATGTCGGGCGCTGTAGCGCATGCCACCAGACGGGCACCGCGAGGAGAACGCCCGCAACCAGCGTGGGCCAGGCAGGACTCAGCTTGTCGTGTACTGTGGCGAGCAGAGCCCAGCCTCCCCAGAAGGCGAGAAAGCGGGTCTCCCACCAGCGCTCCCGTAGCCCTACATAGATCCCGCCCGCGCCGCCAAGCATCGTGTAGGCCAGTGCGCCGAACGGATGTCGCGAGTCTGCCGTGCCGGCCCATCCAAGCCCGAAAAAGCTCAACGCCACCAGAGCCGCGGTCGTACGCCAGTGTTTCCGGGCGGCGACCCACCCGACCGCAACGCCGACCGCCGCAAGGTAGATGAGCAGCGTGTCGGGATTTCCTCGTTTGCCCAGAAGTACCGGGGCAATGAACGCTCCGAACGCGGCCGCGGTGCCGAGTGCTTCGACGTTGATCGCGAATGCGATGGCGGCGAGAGCGAGCGAGACGAGGGCCAGCGCGCCGATGCCGGTTGCGGGCGGCACCAGAGCGTACAACTTCGCCGCGGCCCAGGCTGCCAGGTAGACGATTGCGGCGCCGCAACCAATCAGCGACGCGCCGTAGGTGCGGTAGCGTCCGAGCAGGCGCCAGCCGAGCCCACCTACGACAGCGCCGCCAACCGCGCCGCCTAGGCAGCGGACGAACGGCGAGATCCAGCCCCGGTCGAACGAGAGCTTGAGCAGGTATCCGGCAGCGAGCACGAGCCCCAGCACGCCGACCGCGAGCAGCCCGCGTTGGCCGATCCATTCCTCGGAGCGGAGAACGCTCGCCCGAGGACGGGCGATTCCCTCGAGGGCCGCAGCCCGGTAGGCCGCGCGCGGACGTTCGGGACTCTGCGCAATCGGGTCGAGCGGCGCCTCGCGGAGTGGCGAGACCGGCTCGGAGGCAGGAGGACCAGCCGTTGGGGGGCTGGCCCCACGCAGCGGCGGCGGCGTCTCGACCGGAGCCGCCCCACGCGTGCGCACGAGATCTCGCACCAATGTCTCGACAACATGCAGCCGCTGCTCGAGCCGGTCGAGCCGCTCCTCGACGCTCATAGCCGCCCCCTCAATTTTTATGCGGGAGTTTCCGGCGCCGGCGCCGGTACGGCTTTGACAGTAGGCGGCTCGACCTCAACCTGGAAGGCCAGGAGCCCCACCAGGGCAACGATGCCGCCCGCGATGAAGAAGGGTGCGGGGTGGCCGATCCGCTGAAAGGCCGCGGTTGCGAGCATGGGGCCCATGATTCGGGCGATGCCAGCGAAGGTCTGCGCCACGCCCATCACCGTTCCGTATTCCGAGCGGGATACGTGGCGGGAGACCAGCGCGGTGGTAGATGGAAAGAGGAGCGCCGTTCCGATGGGCACGCACGGCACGATCAGCGCGAGCAGCAGGGCCGTGTTCGGGACCGGGAAAAGCAGGAGACCGAAGACGAGAATCGCAGTTCCGGCGCGCATGGCCCACGCCTCACCGATCCGGTCTACGATCGGTCCGAGCAGGAAGATGCGCATGACTACCTGAATGGTGCCTATGTAGAAAAACCATTTCCCAATGGTGTGCTCGTTGGTGCCGAACTCCGCACCGAGGTAGAGGGCGAGGATAGAGGTGAGCACGGAATACGCCAGCATCCCCACTCCGTAGATCAGGATGAGACGCGACGTGGGCCGCGCCGGATGCACGACGACCTGGGCGGCGGTGTGCCAAACCGGCTTGCGCAGGGCCGGCACGGCACCGGAACCATCCTTGCGCTTGGATTCGGGCAACCACTTCCAGGCGCAGGCGGCATTGGTCACGCAGAGCGCGGCGGCGATGAACCCTGGCGCCGTTTGGCCGAAATGGGACGCGAGTGAACCCAGTAATGGCCCAATAGCAAAGGCAGCCCCCGTAGCCGACGAG
>Ga0105239_10010003_pt1 | contig 10638 bp, 6 predicted proteins | sample KBSC44metaG_FD_92761 | JGI IMG/M metagenome (GOLD analysis project Ga0105239, IMG submission 92761) | Corn rhizosphere microbial communities from Kellogg Biological Station, Michigan, USA - KBS C4-4 metaG | ecosystem: Host-associated > Plants > Roots > Rhizosphere > Soil | place: Michigan, USA...
CGGACGAACCGATACCAGCCGGGGCGGTAATGAATCGCGCGGACCACCTGTAGGTGGAACTATATTGGCGCAACCCGTTTGCACCAGGGTAGAAGGAAGCAGCGCAATTAACAGAAAAACCGGGGACAGTATTTTTAAAATAGAAGATACATACTTCATAGGGCCGCAAACTTAAGCCCTTTATTGTCAAAGTTTGCTTGAAAATCCGTTAAATCCTTGTACAAAAGCGCTATGGTTAAGGTAAGTGACTCAGCAAGGGCGGATCATCGGCATTGGGGCAGATGGCTCACCCTTGCGGCTTAGTTGCCGTCCTCTTCTTCGCTTAACTCATGTAAGGCAATCGCCAGCTTATTGCTTTTAACAAAATTGCACCAGTGGCAATCTTCTTTACCGCAGCCAATATAAAATTCACGGTTTTGAATTTTTTGCCATACGGTAACAATCTGCTGGGTTACAGTAGTTATATCGGGGGGTGTAATAACCACTTTTTCTTTCCGGTAGTTTTTCTTTTTATCAGGTTCGATAAAATCAAATTCAGTACTTACCACCTGCCAGTCGCGGCTTTCGTAGTTATCGATCAGTATTTTATAAAATACGGCCTGGCGCCAGTAGTCGCCACCATGCGGTTCTTTACCATTCGGGGGCTGTAGCTTGGCTTTTGCTTTTTCAGGATCGCCGGTTTTATAATCTACAATATTCACCTGCTTACCGTCAAATTCCAGTTTATCGAGCTTCCCTTTGAGCGGTACCCCATGTACCACCACATTGCGGATATTTCTTTCTACCGCTACAATCCGGTTCCAGGTAAAAATGTATTTGTCGTAATAATTCGTCAATACTTCATGCCCGTATTCAAGACGGCGGTCGAATTGCTCACGGGTAAAGTTTTCGCGGTGGCGATGCATGTACCAGTTAAAATCGGCTATAAATTCCTCTTTACCGGAGAAAACGTTCTTATTCTTTTGCATCTTTTCGAACAACCGTTGCAGAGCATGGTGTATGGCGGAGCCAAATTCGGTAGCCTCATTTTTAGGCGAAGGGATGCGCAACAGGTTTTTGAAATAAAACTCCAATGGGCACTTTAAATAATTGTTCAGCGCTGTAACATTCATTACAAACCGGTCAAGGAGGGCAGTAATAAAGTCGTCTTCAATGCGTGCAATTTCAGGCGCTTCTGTTTCAGCAAACTGTACAGCCTGAAATTCAGTAACTACATCGTCGCCTATAAATACTTTTTCTACAGGCAGATGGTGCTGGTCCTGTATTTCGGCAATGAACATAGAGGGTTCCAGTTCTTTACCATCATTTTTAAACCGGCTGTATGAAATGAACAGGTGCTGTTCAGCGCGGGTAATGGCAACATAAAAAAGACGGCGAAGCTCTTCAGATTCAGACGGTGCTTCTCCCTTACCGCCTCCGGTAGAGGTGGCAGCAACTTCTTTATTTGCGCCATTGGGGAAAGAAAATATATTTTCAGGAATTTTATAACCGCCTCCGGGCCTGCGTTTCTTTTCCCAGAAACTGGCATTGCTGCCTGCTATAAAAACGTATTCAAATTCAAGCCCCTTTGAGCCATGGGCTGTAAGCAGATTTACCCCTTTATCACTACCGCTTACCTGTACCAGTGGTAAAGACAGGCCTTCTTTTTCCATCAGTTCAAATATGCCTACCAGACCATCGATATTTAACACGGGGTTCCGGTGTGCTTCATCCTTCACAAAGTCAAATAAAGCCGTTAACACCTGCATCATCCAGGGTTTTTCTGCATGCTGCATAATATTGGCAAGTACACCTGTTTGCCTGATCAGTTGTTCTACCAGAACAGGCAGTGTAACATTGGGTGCTGCACCAATCAGTTTTTCCAATGCTTTGGAAGCCTGTTGCAAACCGGGATGCAACTCTTTACTAAACAGGTCACGTGGGGGCGTATTGGCTTTTTCGTACAATAACCGGCGTAACGATATTCTGTTATCTCCAAACTGACGGTCAGATACTTCAATACTTAGTTTGGCTATTTCGAGCGGTGGAATATTAAACCAGTCGAAATGCAATATTTCAAATAACATTTCATCGCCGCCATAAGGCACATCGAGCTCTGCGGCAATGTATTTAATAACCAGGATGATCTTTTTTGCAAGCGGTTCTTCCAGCAAATTCAAATGCCTTTTACTGTAAACAGGTATGCCACGCTGTTTAAAGTACTGGCTTAGTTCTTCACCATATTTATTTTCGCGATAAATAATACCTACTCTTCCGGGCGATATTCCCTGCGACAGCAGCTTTTGCACCTGCAGAGTAATATCGATCATTTCGTGCCGCTGGGTTTCGTATTCTTTTATCACCGGCAATATTTCCACATGGGCAAGCGCATTAAACCGCGGATGTGCCGATTTAAGATTTTTGCTTAGCCCCTCGATCTGCTTCACCAACCGCTCTTCGTTATTATTTATGAGCGTGATGGAAATATCAAGTATGGGTTGAGTTGACCGGTAATTATTGGTTAATACAACAGTCAGCAGATCGCTTCTGTACGAGTGTGCAAACTGCAGCATGTTTTCAACGTTGGCGCCCTGAAAGCGGTAAATGCTCTGATCGTCGTCGCCTACAACAAATACATTTGGTTTATCCCAGTAACTGATAAGCAGTTTTACCAGTTGGTTTTGGGTACCACTGGTATCCTGAAATTCGTCTACCAGAATATACAGGAATTGCTCCTGATAACGGCTTAACAGGTTCGGGTTTTCTTCAAAGGCTTTAATTACCCAGTTGATCATGTCGTCGAAATCGTACCGGTCACGGCTACGCATGAGTTGCTGAAACCGATCGAATTCGTTTACGGCGGCCCGTAGTTTTTCCATCTTTTCTGTCTCTTCTTCTACTTTATCCTTCTTCAGGTCGCCGGCTTTGAATTGTTTATAGGCTCTTTTATAAACGAACTCATCGCGGTTGGGCAGATCGGCCAGCCAGGCGTCGATACGTTCATTGATAAAAGCGGGTGACCACCCTTCGCGCTTCATAGTACTGAACAGCGACTGCAGGTTATGAATTTCGAAGTACACATCGCCGCGGTACCGTTTAAGCGGATGGTTTTTGGGGAATGTATCGATCAGGTGTTTAAAAAGCTCGATCTTTTCGAGGTCAGAGATAGGATCAAGCGCTGTTTTTTCAAAAAGAGACAGGTTTTCCTGAATGATATCATTGCAAAAAGCATGAAACGTATAAATATTAACCCGGTAGGCATCGGGCCCGATAAACGATAACAGGCGTTTGCGCATAGCCACTACACCAGCTTCGGTATATGTGAGGCATAAAATATTGCGGGGATGCGCATCGGTTTCGAGCAGGATCTTTCCTATACGGCTGGCAAGGATCTGAGTTTTGCCTGTGCCCGGTCCGGCAATTACCATTACGGGGCCTTCAATAGTATCAACCGCCAGTTTTTGCTGTTCGTTCAGCTTCTGGTATTCTTCGGCGAACTTCTGGTTTAGCCTTTCCCTGTTCACGCTCATTTACCAAAGATAACAAACGGAAAAGAAGTGAAAATGCGAAACCTCACCTTAAAATCAGGGTCTGTATTTGCAGCAAACCGGTGGTTCGCTGTTTCGTTTTTGTGTAACAGATACAGTTATTCCACTAAGGAGAAACTATTAGTTATTGATAGTTAGTAGCTTATGCGCTGAGAATAAATAAACGTTTCTATGATGGAAACGTTCTTTATTTGGGAATAAAATTATTTTTGTTGCGTTCTAGTATTACAGATTTTCATCATGATGAAGAATCAACACCCATTAAAGATTTTTATTCTCGAAGATGATGTTTGGTACGGCTCTATGCTGCAGCATTATCTGGCCCTGAACCCTGATTATGAAGTAAAAAGGTTTCACAATTGTAAAGACTTCTTCAATGCCCTGCATGAACGGCCTGAGGTAGTAACCCTTGATTACTCAATGCCCGATATGGACGGCAGTGAGGTACTGAAAAAAGTGAGGGAAACCGATCAGGCTATACAGGTTATTGTTATTTCAGGTCAGGAAGACATTAAAACTGCCATCAACTTATTGAAGGCAGGTGCTTTTGACTACATCGTGAAAGATGAAGATGCCAAAGACCGCTTATGGAACAGCCTGCTGCATCTGAAAGAGATTGACGGCCTGCGTAAGGAGGTTGAGCAGTTAAAAGAGCAGGTTGGTAAAAAGTACGACTACTCGAAATACCTGATAGGCAAAAGTCCTGTTTTTGAAAAGGTATTCGCTCTTATAGAAAAGTCGTGTAAAACCAATATTACGGTTTCCATTACAGGCGAAACCGGTACGGGTAAGGAAATGGTGGCCAAAGCCATTCATTATAATTCCGATAAAAGCAAAAAGCCCTTTGTGGCCGTAAACGTAGCTGCCATTCCGCGTGAGCTGATCGAAAGCGAATTGTTCGGGCATGAAAAAGGCGCTTTTACCGGTGCTATTACCCGCCGTATCGGCAAATTTGAAGAAGCGCATAATGGGACCCTTTTTCTTGATGAAATCGGCGAACTGGATATAAATCTGCAGGCCAAACTACTGAGGGTATTGCAGGAACGCGAAATCACCCGTGTTGGCGGCAATGAAGTAGTGCCGATAAATGTGCGCATTATTGTTGCCACCCATAAAAACCTGCTTGAAGAAGTGCAGGCAAGGCGTTTCAGAGAAGATCTGTATTACCGCCTTATTGGCTTACCCATACTAATACCACCATTAAGAGAGCGGGGCAATGATATTGTAATTCTCGCCAAGCATTTTATGGATCAGTTCTGTAAAGAAAATAATACTGAAAAGAAATTACTGTCGCCCGAATCTCAGCAAAAACTGATGCATCATTCTTTTCCTGGTAACGTGCGTGAGCTGAGGTCGGTTATGGAGCTTGCAGTTGTAATGGCTGATGGCGATACGGTATTGCCTGAACACATCACGGTTAATGCGAATGCTTCGGTAAGCGACCTGATGAATAAGGAAAGAACCCTGAAAGAATACGAAATGCAGATTATTCAGCATTACCTTGATAAATACGATAAAGATGTATTGCTGGTTGCGAAAAAGCTCGACATAGGCAAATCGACCATTTATCGTATGATTCAGGCCGGTGAGTTAAATGTAAAGTAATACAATCGTGAATCGGCAATCGGCAATCGTTAATAAGCAAAATACTCTGCCTAAGTGCAGTCAGCCCTCATGGAACCGTTGAAGAAAATACAGGAAGAAGAAGTGCCACCGGGAACGGATGGGGCGAAGAATGATACAAGCTCATCACCGGTACATCCTTCATTTTATGAAGAAGTACTTTGCAATATTCCCGCCGATGTTTCTGTATTTAATATAAAAGGCGAATTTCTGTTTATTAACTCGTCAGTTATTAAAGATGCAGCAACCAGGGAGTGGCTCATTGGCAAAACCATTGATGATTACTGTCGCGTTCAGAAAAAGCCACCCGAAATGGCTGCCCGCCGCAAGGCGATGATAGAAGAAGCTGTACAAACAAAACAGTTACAGAAATGGCAGGAGCGCTTTGAGTACCCTGATGGACAAATTAAATATCATTTACGACATATACATCCCGTACTGAATGAGCAGGGAAATGTAAAATTCTGTATTGCCTATAGCATTGAGATCAGCGATCAGAAGCGAACCGAAGAACATATACAGTTAAGCGAAAAAAAGTACCGCGATCTATTTAACTATAGTCAGGCATGGATCTGTACACATGATCTTGATGGCATATTGTTATCGGTTAATCCGGCTGCCTGTCTGGCACTGGATTATACAGCCGGTGAAATGGTAGGCCGCCGTTTATCGGAATTTTTACCTGAAGAAGACAAGCCACTGTTTGACACCAATTACCTGCATCCGTTTTTACGGGATGGAAAATCGGAAGGCGTATTCAGAATACTGAGTAAAAGCGGACAGGTGATCTACCTGTTATATCAGAATTATAAAATGGATGTGCCGGGTATAGAACCTTATGTAATTGGGTTTGCACAGGACATTTCGGCGCGTATACAGGCCGAGCGGGAACTGCGTCAGGCCAAAAAAATAACCGAGGAAGCTGCCCGCGCAAAAGAAATTTTTCTCGCCAATATGAGCCACGAGATCAGAACACCTATGAACGGTGTACTGGGTATCGCCGGCCTGTTGGCTAAAACGAGTTTAAACGAACAGCAGCATAATTACCTGCGCTTAATTCAGGAATCGGCCAATAACTTACTGCTTTTGGTAAATGACGTACTTGACCTTGAAAAAATAATTTTAGGTAAACTACAGTTTGAACATGTAGTGTTTTCACTGGCCGACCGGGTTGATCTGTGCCTGCAGTCGTTCATATACAAAGCCGAGGAAAAAGGAGTCGGGCTTCTGCACGACAATCATCTGGGAGAGAATATAATTGTACTGGGTGATCCTTACAGGTTAAGTCAGGTGCTAAACAATTTGATTAGCAATGCAATGAAGTTTACCGAGGAAGGAGCCGTTACTATTACTACCCGGCTGGTGGAGAAGAATGAAAACGAAGTGCATATTGCTTTTGCCATAAAAGATACCGGTATTGGAATAAGCGAAGAGCAGCTGGGCCTGATTCTTGAGCCATTTATGCAGGCACATGTTGCTATCAGCCGAACACATGGCGGTACAGGTTTGGGATTAAGTATTTGCAGAGAGCTTATTAGTATGATGGGCGGTGAATTGAAGGTAGAAAGTGCGGCGGGACAAGGGTCTTGTTTCAGTTTTGAAATACCCTTTGCTATTAGTTCATTTAAACTCAATCAATCAGTGTCACAAGAGCTAAATTATCAAAGCCTGGGAAACAGGAAAATTCTGGTTGCCGAAGATGTGGAGCTGAATCAATATCTGGTGAAGCATATTATGGAGTCGTGGGGATTTACTGTAAACATCGTTAACAATGGCCGCGAGGCTGTTGAAATGGTGCAAAAGAATAATTACGATCTGGTATTGATGGACATTCAGATGCCGGAAATGGATGGCATGGAAGCCACCCGGCAAATAAGGCAACTAAAAAATGCGCAGAAGGCATCTGTTCCTATTATTGCATTAACTGCCAATGCTTTAAAAGGCGACAGTGAAAAATATATTGCGGCAGGTATGAACGATTTTCTGCCCAAGCCATTTAATGAGCAAAAACTGTTTCTTATAATTTCCAATAATTTAAAATCCGGGACCATGTCCTCAATAGCCATGAGTGACTCAAAAACACAGGTTGTAAAAAACCAGGATAAATTGTACGACCTTACGATGGTGCAAACCATTTCGGGTGGTGATGAAAGTTTTGTTAAGCGTATGGTTCAGTTGTTTATAGACACCATGCCGCCTTCGCTGAAGGAAATACAAACCGAAACAGCACAGCAAAACTGGCCGCAGGTGAGCAAGCTGGCGCATAAAATGAAAGCCACCATCGATTCAATGGGTATTACCTGCCTGAAAGAAGATATCAGAACGATTGAAGCAAATGGTAAAAAGGCCGAAAACCTTGATAAAATACCGGCGCTTGTGCAACAGGTAATAAAGGTGGTAGAGATTTGCGTTGATCAGCTGAAGGCAGATTTTGGTTTATAGTTGATAGGTTGACAGGTTAATAAGTTGATGTGTTTACAGGTTGTTGAAACAGAGATAAATAAAAAGGCTGACAAATAATACTTGTCAACCTTTAAACTTTTAAACTTATCAACCTATCAACCAGGTATTCTTGAAATATACTTCTCGATTTCTTTGATCTGACCCACAATTTCTTTTGTTGTAGGTTTCAGGGCCTTTGCTTTGCGGAAGAACTCTTTGGCGGCTCTGAATTCGCGTTTGTTCATCATGATATTACACATCTGCAGATAGGCGGCGGCCTCATTTTCCTTATCAGGCAAACCTTCGCGGATAGCCTGACGGATGTATTTTTCTGCCTGTTTGAAGTCGTTCTTTTGTAAGGAGATCATACCCATTTGTAGCAGGCTGGCTCCTTTTACTTCTTTCATGGGGGTACCCAGATCGAGCCCCTTTTTCATATTCTTTTCTGCTGAATCGAAATCCTGTTTCATCATAGCCAATTGTCCTTTAAAAGTAAAGAAAGCCGACCGGATGGGTTTATACAGCAGGTTAGGATATTTAATGGAATTGAGTACGCGTTCGGCGCCTTCTACATCACCGGCTTCCATATGCTCCTGAATCAGGCGCAGGGGGCCGATAAAAAAGTGACCGGCGATAAGAATAAGGCCTATTAAATAAGCCGGAAAGGCCGGCCAGAAACCGCTGTAGACATTGGCCAGTACGCCCACGGCGATCAGCGCCAGTCCCAGATAAAGGCGGTAACGTATAAGCCATGTATAAAACTTCATAATCCTGCAATTTTTAGGGATGCAAAGATAGGCTGAAAAAACGGAAGTCTGCGGGCGGAAGTGGTTGCCTATTTATTATCATCGTTAATCTCGATCCAATATCCATCCGGGTCGCGGAAATAGATCTGTTTGATACCGTCAACCCGTTTGGTGACGGTATTTTTTTCGCCTGCCCAGTTTTCGAATTCGATGTTGTTTTTCTTGAGATTAGCGATGAAATCGTCGATGGAAGCTACGCTGAAGCAGAGATGGGCGTTTTTATCGTGTGTGGTTTTGGTGGCGGCGCCTGAAATTACGTGCAGGTGGCCATGGGTGCCCAGGCTGAACCAGGTATGGTGGCCATCGTGAAAAGGTTCAGGTATGGTATCGAGCCCGATTATATGTTGGTAGAAATTGGTGCTTATTTTCAGATCAACCACATACACGGCGATGTGGTTAAGAATGGGCGATTTTTTTGATGTGTTTTGTGCAGAGGCGTTCACCGCTATGAACAGCGACAGTATGAACAGGCAGGCAATGTGTTTCATAATTCCCCAAAGTTTAAGGGGAAAGATAACGAATTAGCATAATAAAAGGGTTTGTAATTCATTGCGAAAGGTTGTACCAAAACCATTATTTTTGCAGCCTGTCGAGTAGGCGGTGATGAGTGGTAGCTAGTGAATGATTTGCGTGCGTTTGGCTTTTAGATTTGTCATTTAATATTCGGCATTCGATATTTCTCTGGTCCCGTAGTTCAATGGATAGAATAGAAGTTTCCTAAACTTTTGATACAGGTTCGATTCCTGTCGGGACTACTTCGACCGCCGAAGTTTCAGCGCAGGCGGTCTACAAAAAAGTTACAAACCCGTATAAAATCAAGATTTTATGCGGGTTTTTTGTTTTTGGTTGACATAATCTGACAAAGAGTTACCTGCTTATACAAGCGCTTTCGAGGGAACACCAGTAGGGTCATAGCATCCACAATATATCATGATTGGTCATGTCATTAAACTCAATTCCTAATTCTTTAAATGTTGCACGCATATCCGCCATTTCCTTTAGTGTTGCCATCTGCAAAGCGTCGTCTTTCGCTTCCCAAAAACTTACATTAGACATTGTAAACTTTTCTTTGTCAATGCCTACATAAAAACCAATATGGCCTCTTAGCCTTTTAACGGCAGGGGCAACATGGTTTTTAAATTCATTGTTAAGCATACTTTCAACCTTTTCTGTTTGTTCGGGCTTAAAATGAGCAATAGATAAGCGAACAATTGCTCCCTCTTTAACCGATTCAATTTTCATTATCATATCTGTTTTTGTAAATGTACGCAAGACCCCGGGGCAGACATGAAATCCATGAACGTTAATCTGATTTTCAACATCCGCCCCTGCTGCGTGTGGCATACATCACATTGCCTGAAAAAAATAAATTGTAGACCTTATTTCCTACAGAAGGAAGTAATAACTGCCATGTTTTTCCCTTGTCTGATGATCTGAAAATGCCGTCACGATGAATACTAAAGAAGTTTTCACCAACCTGGATAATTGAAGTCTGGAATGCTTGCACACCAGGGCGATCATTCCAGGTCCGGCCTATTGAATCACTAAAAACTTTGTCCTCAATGGTCTGCCAGGTTTTACCGCCATCGTAGGATGTCATTAGCCCCCTGGTATTCGACTCTGAAGTAGAAGTCATAGCCGCGAATCCACCTTTGATCTGTTTTACATCGTAAGCCACACCGCTCTGGTTGAACACCGCCTCCCAGTTTTCGCCATCATCGGTCGATCTTATTATCCCTCCCGTACTGATCGCCACCAGTACGCCATTCAGCTCTGCCAAATGCCCTACCAGGCTTCCGGTATGCACAAGTTTCCAGGTTTTCCCATCGTCAGCAGTTTTAAAAAAGCCTCTTTCAGTGCCAATGAAAATTGTACCCGCGGCAGTCTCAAAAGCGCTGCGTAGTCGTGGCTGAAAACTTTCGAATATCGGCGACCATACACTCGTTCCGTTTGCTTTTTTCACATTTATACCCCAGTAATTGTGGGCAATTATCCCGGACTTATTGGGGGCAATGCTGCTATGTTCATTAGCGAAAATCTCTTTCGTCCAAAAAGGAGCTGTGGCATTGGGTGCATTGTGATAGAGTCCGTTTCCAACCTTTAAAAACAGCCCTTTATCAGTTGCAAAGAAGCTATTTCCCCGCATCTGATCTTCCAGCAAATTTTCGGGCAGCCCCTTGCTGATGTCCTGCCAGGTTTGTCCGCCATCTGTAGATTTAAAAACGATCTTTGCAGTTCCA